>Ga0209536_100014159_pt1 | contig 11471 bp, 11 predicted proteins | sample DeeMarSeWOR28_12_FD_187461 | JGI IMG/M metagenome (GOLD analysis project Ga0209536, IMG submission 187461) | Marine sediment microbial communities from White Oak River estuary, North Carolina - WOR-2-8_12 (SPAdes) (version 2) | ecosystem: Environmental > Aquatic > Marine > Intertidal zone >... | reverse complement strand
GAGGTCTTCGACCTGAGCGGCGCCGAGGAAAGTGCGGGCCCCACGGGCGAGGATGAAGACGACGAGGGCGTTGACTTCGTGTTCGACGAAGAGCCGGCCACGGAGAACATCGAGGCCGGCAGCGACGACGTCGACTTCGATTTCTCTGCTGAGGAGCCGGAGCGCGATGCTCCGACCATCGAGGAACAGTTTTCCGGTATTGATTCGACCTCAGAGTTGCCGTCGATCCCGGATGCCGTGGAGGAACCCACGGCCGAGCGGGCGCCACCACCGGAGGAGACCGCCGAGATCAATCTCGACGAACTCGGCCTCGATGTCGACTCGCTCGCGGAGACCGAACTCGCGTCACTCGACGACTTCGAAGACCTGGATGAGGAGGACGACGATGACGTTACGGCAAGCCAGAAGAGACTCGAACAAACAGGTCTGAACGAAGCGCTGGAAGACAGCGCCGATGCAACGGGCCTGAACGAAGCGCTGGAAGACAGCGCCGATGTAACGGGTCGGAATCCGGAAGTCGATCCCGACGCGACCGGCATGCACGCAAGATTCGATGCCGACGATACGGGCCTCAATAAGGAACTGGATATCGAGGAGGCGCTATCGCAGACCTCGGCTATGCGCCTTGCCGCCGACGAGACCGGCCAGAACCCTTTGATGCAGCAGGCCGACGAGGACACTGACATCGATTTCGACGAAAGCCTGCTCGAGGCGACAGGACACACACAGATCCTGCCCGAGGATTTCGGGGTCGAAACGGCCACGGATTCAGTGGACGACGACGTGATCTCCGACGAGGCCGAGACGCTACTCGCGTCACTGGACGACGAGGGCGATGAAGACGAAACGAGGCTCGCGCGCACCTTGAACGAGGAAGCGGATTTCGACTTCGCGAAGACCGAGGCGCTGCCGCCGGATGTCTTCACCGGCAGCATGGACCTGGACGAGACCGGCGAGATGCCGGCCGTGGCGAGCACCGACTTCGACCTCGACCTCGACGACCTGACCGCGGCGCTGAAGGTCAGCGAAATGGGCGATACGGTGGACATGCCGCGCGACGACGCAACGGTGGAACATGTGCGTCCGGGCTTCGACGAGTCCGACGAAATGTCTGATACGCCGACAATGTCGCTGTCGTCCGACGACATGAGCGAGGATCTTCAGGAAGCGCGTACGATGACCGAAGTCGGCACGAAGCTGGACCTGGCGCGCGCCTACGTGGACATGGGTGATCCCGGCGGGGCTCGCAGCATCCTCGAGGAAGTCCTCGACGAGGGTGACGAATCGCAGCGCCAGCAGGCGCAGCAGCTGCTGGAATCGCTGCCGGGTTGAGTGTACGCACAGCTATTGGCATCGAATACGACGGTACCGCGTATAACGGCTGGCAGCGCCAGCGTACCGGGCTGGGCGTGCAGGAACGGCTAGAGCAGGCACTGGGCGAGGTTGCGAACGAGCCCGTCGAGGTGACCTGCGCGGGGCGCACCGATGCCGGCGTGCATGCGAGCGGGCAGGTGGCGCATTTCGATACCGAAGCCGAACGCAGCGAACGCGGCTGGTTACTGGGCGCAAATACCAATCTTCCCGACGATATCTGCGTGACCTGGGTAAAGCCTGTCGGGGCCGATTTTCACGCGCGCTTCTCCGCCACGGCGAGGCGCTACCGCTACCGGATTCTCAATCGCCTCGTGCGTTCGGCGCTGTATCGCCGCCGGGCCTGGTGGGTCCATCCGCATCTCGATCACGAGCGCATGCACGAGGCGGCGCAGGCGCTGCTCGGCGAGCACGATTTTTCGGCTTTTCGCGCGGCCGGGTGCCAGGCATCGAACGCCGTGCGGGAGGTGACGAGCATCCGGGTGTCACGTGACGGCGACTGGGTGCTGCTCGACATCACGGCCAATGCCTTTCTGCAACACATGGTGCGCAATATCACGGGGACGCTGGCCGCGATCGGCAGCGGCAACGAGGACGTCGGCTGGGCGGCCAGGGTGCTCGCCGGCAGGGACAGGACCCGTGCGGGCATCGCGGCGCCGCCGCACGGCCTGACACTGGTGCAGGTCTTCTATCCCGACGCGTTCGGCATTCCCGCGCCATTGGAATTGGGGCAGTAGCGGAATTTGGATATGATGCGCGCATGAGCTGGTTCGAAAAATTGATGCCGTCGCGCATCAGCACGGAAAAGCGCACGCGTTCGGTGCCGGAAGGTGTCTGGATCAAGTGCGCACGCTGCGACGCACAGCTGTACCGGAACGAGCTGGAGCGCAACCTCCAGGTCTGCCCTAAATGCAATTTCCACATGCGTATCGGGGCACGCGAACGACTGGACGCGTTTCTCGACCCGGATTCGGAGCAGGAGCTGTTTGGCAATCTCGAGCCGGAAGACCCGCTCAGGTTTCGCGACAGCAAGCGCTATCGCGACCGCATTTCACAGGCGCAGAAGAAGACCGGCGAGAAGGATGCGCTGGTTGCGGCCACCGGAACCTTGCTCGGGCGGCCGATCGTGGTCTGTGCATTCGAGTTTGCTTTCATGGGCGGCTCAATGGGTTCGGTGGTCGGCGAGCGTTTTTCGCGCGCTGCGCGGCATGCCGCCGAAAACGGCATGCCGCTGATCTCGTTTGCGGCAAGTGGCGGTGCGCGCATGCAGGAGGCGCTGTTCTCCCTGCTACAGATGGCGAAGACTTCTGCGGCACTGGCGCAGCTGGGGCAAAAACACGTGCCGTACATTTCGGTCCTCACCGATCCCACCACGGGCGGCGTCTCCGCCAGCCTCGCGATGCTCGGCGACGTCAACATCGCCGAGCCGAATGCGCTGATAGGTTTCGCCGGGCCGCGCGTGATCGAACAGACCGTGCGCCAGACCCTGCCCGAGGGCTTTCAGCGCAGCGAGTTCCTGCTCGACCACGGCGCGCTCGACATGATCGTGGATCGACGCGAAATGCGCGACCAGATTGCGGATTTGCTGGCCAAGTTCGAACATCGCCCGAGCCCGCTCGAGACCGACTGACGATTATGTCACCGCCCCGGTTGCCGCTGCCGGACTGGCTGCGCCGTCTGGAGACCCTGTCGCCGAAGGAGATCGATCTCGGCCTCGAGCGCGTGGCCGGCGTCCTCGGCCGCATGAATCTCGCGCCGCCGGCGCGAGTCATCGTGGTAGGCGGAACCAACGGCAAGGGTTCCAGCGTCGAGATGCTGCGCGCATTGTTGAGCGGCGACGGTGTCGTCGGTACCTACACCTCGCCGCACGTCATCCATTACAACGAGCGCATCGCCGTCAATGGCCTGCCGGCAACGGACGAAGAGATCGTTGCCGCGTTCGAGCGCGTCGAGGCCGTGCGAGGGGATGCCCCGCTGACCTACTTCGAGTTCGGCACGCTCGCGGCGCTTGCCGTGTTCGACGCCGCGGCGGTCGATACGGCCATCCTGGAGGTCGGGTTGGGCGGGCGTCTCGACGCGGTCAACGTCATGGAGCCCGACGCATCTCTTATCACCAACGTGTCGCTCGATCATTGCGAATGGCTGGGCGATGACCGCGAGAGTATCGGTTACGAGAAAGCGGGCATCATGCGCGCAGGCAAACCGGCCGTCTTCGCGGATCCGGACATGCCCGCCTCGGTGGCCGCGCACGCAGAGAAGCTTGGTGCGCGACTACTCCGCGCGGGACGCGACTATACGTGGGCCCTCGAAGAGGGCGGACATTGGTCCTGGCGCGGCCGGCGCGCCGAGCTTGCGGATCTCGCCATGCCGACACTGCGCGGGCCCATGCAGCTGCAAAATGCGGCCGGGGTTCTCGCGCTCATCGAGGCGCTGGGACTGGTGCAGCTACTCGACCCGGCACACGTCAATCGTGCCCTCAGCAGCCTGCGCCTGCCCGGGCGCATGCAGGTTATCGAGCGCGGGCAGAGGTGGCTGCTGGACGTTGCTCACAATCCCGCGGCGGCCGCGGCGCTGGCGACGAGCCTGCAGCAACACGAGGCGCCTGCAACCGTCGCGATCATCGGCATCCTCGACGACAAGGACGTCGAAGGTATCGTCGCGCCGCTCGCGGCGCGCGTGGACAACTGGATTGCGATAACGGCGGCCAGTCCGCGGGCGATCGATGCCGCCGAGCTGGCCAGGAGGGTCGCGAACGCGACCGACAAGGCCTGCCTGATTGCCGACAGCCCGGACATGGCCATCGAGCATGCCCGGGCAATAGCCGCAAGCGGTGAGGGTGTGCTGGTCACCGGCTCGTTTTTTACGGTCGGACCCGTTCTCGAGCGGCTCTCGGCGCACGACTGATATATACTTCGGCCGCCTGGGAAATGACCTGCCAACAATGGATCGAGCTTTGAAAGAACGCATCATTGGCGCGGCCGTGCTCGTCGTTTTCGTCGTGCTCATCGTGCCGGTATTCCTCGACGGACCGCCACAGAGCGATGAGATCGTGAGCGAGCGCGTGCCGCTGCCAGGACAGGCTGAAGAGGGCGAGACGCGAACGGTCGTGCTGGAGCGCGACAGGGACGAGCCGGTGCCGGTGTCCGCCACGCAGGCGGAGACCCAGCGGCCGCAGCCCGCGCAGCCGGAGTCGAAACCCGAGCCGGAATCCCGGTCCCAGCCCGAACCCGAACCCGAACCCGAACCCGAGCCCGAACCCGAACCGAAATCCACGCCGGCAAAACCCGCGACAGAGCAGCCTGCCGCGGCAGGCGATTCGCCGACCGGCATGTGGGCGGTGCAGCTGGGCAGCTTCGGCAACCAGCAGAACGCCGAGCGGCTCGCAGCGGACCTTCGAAAACAGGGATTTGCGGCCTTTCTCAGCCAGCTGTCGACGGGCTCGGGTGAGCTTCACCGTGTGCGAATCGGGCCGCAGAAGGACCGCGAGAGCGCCGAAGCGATGGCTGCACGGCTGGCGAAAGCCGGCCACAAGGGCCAGGTGGTGCCGCATCCCTGATTCGGGATGCGTTGTGACAACGTTCTGTTAGAATCTGCTCCCGTCCCGCTCCGAGCGGCGCACTGGATTCTCGTCATCGCTGATGCCGATCATCGACATAATCATCCTCGTTGCCATCGTCGTTTCGGTGATCGTCGGCATGGTGCGCGGCTTCGTGAAAGAGGCGATCTCTATCGTGGCGCTGTTGCTGGCGATCTGGGCGGCGCTCTTTTACGGGCCCGCGGTGGGCCTGGCGATGGCGGGCTGGCTCGACTCGGAGGAGTTGCAGATGTGGTTCGGCCGCATCTTCCTGTTTGCCGTCATTCTCTCCGTCGGCGGCCTGCTCAGCTGGGGATTGTCGAAGCTCGTTCGCCTCTCGATCCTGTCGGGCATGGACCGTTTTCTCGGCTCGATTTTTGGCTTTTGCCGCGGCTTGCTGCTCATCGCGGTAGCGGTCATTCTCGGCGAGTACGCGGGATTCTCGAACGATCCCTGGTGGCAGGACTCGGTACTGATTCCGCACCTCGAGGTTGTGGCAGACTGGATCAAGGTGATGGCGCCGCAGGGATACGAACTGCTGACGCCGGATGTACCGGCGGAGGCGCTGCCGGTCGAACTGCCGGAGCAGCTCAGGCTGCCGGGCGGTAACTGAACACGGAGTGACGCATGTGCGGTGTTATCGGAATCGTTAGCAGGAATCCCGTCAACCAGGCTCTTTACGACGGCCTGACAGTGATGCAGCACCGTGGCCAGGATGCCGCGGGTATCGTCACCTGGGGCGAGGACGGGCTGATGCAGCGCAAGGCCAACGGGCTCGTCCGTGACGTGTTCCGCACGCGCCACATGCTGCGCTTGTCCGGCAACATAGGAATCGGCCACGTGCGTTACCCGACGGCCGGGGGCTCGAAATCCGCCGAGGCGCAACCTTTCTACGTGAACTCGCCATACGGCATCTGCCTCGCACACAACGGCAACCTCACGAATCACAATGAACTCGCGAATCTCCTGATTAATGAAGATCGCCGCCACCTGAGCACTGATTCCGACTCCGAGGTATTGCTCAACGTATTCGCGCACGAATTGCAGATTCGCGCGAACGGCCAGCCAACGGCCGACCAGGTCTTCGACGCCGTCGAGGCGCTGCACAAGCGCTGTTCCGGCGGCTACGCGGTTGTTGCGCTCATTGTCGGCCACGGTATCGTGGCATTTCGCGATCCCAGTGGGATCCGCCCGCTGGTGCTCGGCAGGCGCGAAGCCGACGGCGGTCACGACTACATGGTGGCCTCCGAGAGCGTCGCGCTGGACGTGCTGCAGTTCGAGCGTATGCGCGACCTCAAACCGGGCGAGACGATCTATATAGAGAACGGCGGCACCTTGCACAGCCGGGAGCATCGCGGCGAGGTACGGCACACGCCGTGCATTTTCGAGTACGTGTACTTTGCAAGGCCCGACTCGATCCTGGACGACATCTCGGTCTACAAGGCGCGCTTGCGCATGGGCGAGGAACTGGCGGGCAAGATCGTGCGCGATTTTCCCGATCACGATATCGATGTCGTCATCCCCATCCCCGACACCAGCCGCACGTCGGCGCTACAGGTTGCCTATCATCTCGGGGTCAAGTACCGCGAAGGCTTCATCAAGAACCGCTATATCGGCCGGACGTTCATCATGCCGGGACAGGCGGAACGCGATAAGTCGGTGCGCCGCAAGTTGAACGCGATCGGCCTGGAGTTTCGCGGCAAGAACGTTCTGCTCGTCGACGACTCGATCGTGCGCGGCACCACGTCGCGGCAGATCATCAAGCTCGCACGTGACGCCGGTGCGAGAAAAGTCTATTTTGCTTCGGCGGCGCCGCCGGTGCGCTATCCCAATGTCTACGGTATCGACATGCCCGCCGCCGCGGAGTTGATCGCGAACGGTCGCGACGTCGATGAAATCGCAAAGCTGATCGGCGCCGACAAGCTGCTCTACCAGGATCTGCATGGTCTCATTCGCTCGGTACGACATGACAATTCGACGATCGAGGAGTTCGACACCTCCTGTTTCTCCGGCGAGTACGTCACGGGGGACGTTACCGATGAGTACCTGCGGAACCTGGAAAAGCACCGCAATGACAGCGCCAAGCAGGCACGCGAGGAGCGTTACAGGGAACTCGTTGCGCCTGATGAACCGGGGACGGGGAAGCGACCCAAACCGGCTATCGGCATGTAACACCCTGGCTGCCGGCGCGGTCGCATGAGCATGAGCCTACGTTTCATGATTATCGACGGGCAGGCCGAATTCCGCAGCCTGTTGAAGCACCACGTGTCCACGCACTGGCCTGACGCCATTATCTCGGACTTCGACCCGCTTACGAGCGGCCACCTGCCGGACGAGTTCTCCGGCGCCGGTAACGACATCATCCTGCTCGGCAGCCGGCTGGGTGACCGTGAGGGCGCCGAGGTTGTCGGGAACTTCAAGAAGCAACCCAATTTCCCGGCGGTCGTCTATTTTGGCAGCAAGGAGGAGGCCGGTCGGGTTCTCGATCGGGGTGCGGACGGCTGCTTTCTCCGGCAGGGCTTCAGCCACGACGCCCTAATCGTCCGGCTGAGCGACATTCTCGTTGCACGGCGCCGCGTATCCTCCACGGGTTCACTGTTCGTCGGTGACAAGGCAGCCGGCATAGACCCGCTGATCAAGGGCTATCGATTCCTGAAGAAGCTGGGCACCTCGTCCCATTCGAGCGTGTATCTCGCGGAACGCGAGAGTACCGGAGTGAAGATGGTGCTCAAGGTGCTCAGGCAGATTCCGGACGTGAATGACGAGAGCATCGCCGCGTTCGATCGCTTCCTGCAGGAATACGAGATGATTGCCGAGATCGATCATCCCAACATCGTCAAGATCTACGACCTCGGGGTTGCGGATGACCATGCGCACATCGCCATGGAGTACCTGGACGCCGGCGATCTCAGGCAGCGAATCCGCGAAAAGATACTCGCCTCTGTTGCCGTCAAGTATCTGCGGGAGATCGCGAGCGCGCTGGCGAGAATTCACTCCGTGGGCATCCTGCACCGCGATCTCAAGCCGGGCAACATCATGCTGCGCCGGGACAATTCGATCGCGCTCATCGATTTCGGCCTGGCAAAGCGCCTGCGCCTGCAAATGGAAATCACGGGCAGCGGTGAAATTTTCGGTACGCCGTATTACATGAGTCCGGAGCAGGGCCACGGCAACACCGTCGACGAGCGCAGCGACATCTACAGTCTCGGCGTAATCTTATATGAGATGCTGACGGGCGAGAAACCGTACCAGGCGGAAACCGCGATGGGCATTATTTACAAGCACGCGCAGGCGCCGATCCCCTTGTTGCCGGCGCGGCTGGCGGAATACCAGTCGCTCCTCAACATGATGCTCGCGAAGAAACCCGAAGACAGGCTGCAGTCGGCATTGGAGGTCGAAGAATGGCTCTAGACACGCCGGTGCCTGCAAATATCGAGGCTTTTTTCGAAACGCCTACACCCGATGCGTGGCTCGATGCGGCCAGCGAGAGGTTACCCGAGCTACTGCTCGACCATGCGAATTGCGAGCTCAAAGCGGCGTCGACCGCGCTCGGCTTTCTGTATCGCTACCCTGAACGCGCCGCGCTCGCGCAGCGCATGTCACGGCTAGCCCGCGAGGAACTGCGGCATTTCGAGCAGGTGCGCACGATCATGGACGAGATGCAGGTGCCGTTCGAGCGTCTCACCGCTTCCCGCTACGCGGGCGGCTTGCGCGAGGCGGTGCGCGACGAGGAGCCCCTGAAATTGCTCGATATGTTGCTGATCGGCGCCCTCATCGAGGCGCGCTCCTGCGAACGCTTCGCGCGCCTCGCGCCGCGGCTGCCTGACAGGCTGGGAAGATTCTACGGCGGCTTGCTCGCGTCGGAGTCGCGCCACTTCGAGCACTATCTCGGCTTCGCCCTGACGGAGACCGGGGTGTCGCAATCCGAACTGAACGAGCGGCTGGCCGAGCTGAAGGCGATCGAAGCGGCGCTGATTACTAAGCCGGATCCCCGGTTTCGCTTTCACTCCGGTCCGCCTGCCGGGGAATAGCGCTCAGTTCCAGCCCGTCCTCGTCCCAGCGCACCACGCTGCCCTGCTCGTACCAGTCGCCCAGCACGACGCGCTTTGCAAAGCGATCGTCAACCTCGACGCCGTGAATGCCGGGACGGTGGGTATGGCCATGCAGCAGAATTTCGACGCCATGTTCCGAGACGGTCTTCTTCACGGCGTCGGGGTTGACGTCCATGATCGACTCGCTGAGGGTCTTGTTGCGCTCCTGGCTTTGGGCGCGGGCCTGTTTCGCGATCGCGATGCGTTCTTCGAGCGGTTTCGCGAGCATCATTGCCTGCCATTCCGGGTTGCGGGTCATCGCGCGCATCTGCTGGTACTCGGTGTCGTCGGTGCACAGGGCATCGCCGTGGCTGAGTAACACCGTCTTGCCGTAGAGTTCGATCGGGCAGGGGTCAGGCAGGATCGTGACGCCGGTTTCCTCGGCGAATTTCTCGCCGATCATGAAATCGCGGTTGCCGTGCATGAAGTAGACGGGCACGCCGCTGTCGGTGAAGGCGCGCAGCGACCGTTTGATCGAGGCGTAATACTCGTCGGGATCGTCGTCACCCACCCAGTACTCGAAGAAGTCACCCAGGATGTAAAGGGCTTCGGCGTCCGCTGCTTCCTCATCGAGGAAGTCGAGGAACTGCTCGCCGATTTCGGGGCGGTCGGCCTCGAGATGCAGATCGGAAATAAAGAGCGTGGCCATATCAGTCGTACGTTACGCGGGACATCTTCTTTATCACGATCGGCACCGTGGGCACGTCGGAACGCAGCTTGCCCTGCGGGCCGGTGCGCACCGCGACGATCTCGTCCACAACCTCCATGCCCTCGATCACGTAGCCGAACACCGCGTAGCCCCAGCGATTCGGTCCGGGATCGAGACGCACATTGTCGGCGACGTTGATGAAGAACTGCGTGTTGGCGGAGTGCGGATCGTTGGTGCGTGCCATCGCTATCGTCCCGCGCACGTTACTCATGCCGTTGCCGGACTCGTTGGGAATCCACGCGTCGTCTTCCTTGAGGTCGATACCAGGCGTGAAGCCGCCGGCCTGCGCCATGAAGCCCGGGATGACGCGGTGGAATATGAGCCCCTCGTAAAAGCCGCTGTCCACGAGCTTCAGGAAGTGGCCGACGGTGATCGGCGCGAGCTTGCCTTCGAGTTCGAGCTTGATGTCGCCCATCGTGGTCTCGATGAGGATATGGGGATGCGCAGGCACCTTGTCGGCCGCGAGCGCCAGGCTGCTGGCGAGCGCCAGGGCCAGCGTAATCAAGATCTTTCTCATGCCGATGTACCTCGTTCGGGCTCGTAGAAAGCCGCGACCATAGCACTGTTTCGGCACAACTCGAAGTAGCGATTGCCTGCTACAGGCCCGTAACTGCTTGATTGACGGGCTCCCGGCCCATCCGTATTATCGTGCCCCCGCCAGATCCGGCTGCGGCCGGGTTTCGTGTGGCAGAATGACCGGTATCGGGGCATGGCGCAGTCTGGTAGCGCATCTGCTTTGGGAGCAGAGGGTCGGCGGTTCGAATCCGTCTGCCCCGACCAGTGTTTCTTTTGATTTTGGAGGGATTTGCGTATTGAACTAACAAGCGCCCGTAGCTCAACTGGATAGAGCATCGGCCTTTGAGTGAGGAGCCTGTGCCGGGAAACAGAACCGGTACAGTGGACCGCACCGTAACGGGGAAACCTTAACAGGTAGTGCTGATGGCAATCCCGTGGAAACCTGTGGTTACCCCGATGGTGGAATGAACAGGGACAATGAAAATTGTCGCATCACACCAAGCACAAGGGTGACCTGGGCGTCTTGAAGGCTCAGTTGAATCTGTTCGAGCAGGGATTCACTATTTGTGTGCCCCAGACCGAGCATGCACCGTTCGACCTGGTCGCATACAAACACGGTAAATTCCGAAGGGTTCAGGTGAAGTACAGGGCGTTAGGCAAGAATGGCGCGCTGGAAGTCAAGTTCTCAACGTGTTGGACGGACCGGCGTGGCACACATACTGCTCCGATCGACAAAGGAGAAATTGATATCTTCTGTGTCTATTGTCCCGACACCGATGAATGCTATTACCTGGAGCCTGGCAAGTATGGCTCGAACGTATCGCTGAGGGTAAAGACTCCGAAGAATGGTCAGGCGAAGGGTGTTAGATTTGCCAATGACTTTCGCAGGGTTCCGTAGAGACTATACGTGCGGCGCCTGAGACGGCGAAGAGATAGTCCAGACCACAAACTCGCTTTGCGGGGCCGTGAAAACGGTAGATGGTAAGCTAAGCCGAGGGTTGCAGGTTCGAGTCCTGCCGGGCGCGCCAGATTGTCTGGCTTTTAGTAAGATGTGCGAAACCGTGGTGGGCGTAGCTCAGTTGGTAGAGCCCCGGGTTGTGATCCCGGTCGTCGTGGGTTCGAGTCCCATCGTCCACCCCAATTTTCCTGCTGGCTTTTGATCTGCGGTCCTTTTCAGGGACCGGGATCGATTGTTTATGTGATCCCGGTC
>Ga0209536_100014158_pt1 | contig 11471 bp, 8 predicted proteins | sample DeeMarSeWOR28_12_FD_187461 | JGI IMG/M metagenome (GOLD analysis project Ga0209536, IMG submission 187461) | Marine sediment microbial communities from White Oak River estuary, North Carolina - WOR-2-8_12 (SPAdes) (version 2) | ecosystem: Environmental > Aquatic > Marine > Intertidal zone >... | reverse complement strand
GGCGGACAGGATGCTTCGTACGCCATTGGTTGAAGTGATATTAAACCGCTCTCCGATTTCCCTGACGGTGGGGGGGCGGCCCCTTTTTTCCAGGCAATGTTTTATATATTCAAAAACCTGTGCACTTTTTAATAGTGCTTTCGTTGGAATACATCCCCAGTTAAGACAAACACCTCCCAGGCTCTCTCTTTCGACGACACCAACTTTCAATCCAAGTTGAGAGGCACGTATCGCTGCGACATAACCACCCGGGCCACTGCCGATAACTATTAAATCATAAGACGCCATTTTTAATTTTTTTTTCGTGAAAAGGAAATCCTTCAAGGAGAACAAAAATAATTTTTTTTATCACATTTACCGGGATTGAGGCTTATTATTATCGTTATCTGAAGGAATTATTAAATTCATCGCGGTTTTAATATTACAACCTCATCTGTGATATTTATGAATTTTATGTTCAATATTGAAGAATGACCTGCACATTTGTAACCAGAAGGTCCAAATTATTTTTGAAATTAGATAGGTTTACATAAAATTTAAATCGGATCATATGAAATTATTAGAAGGAAAAATCATCCTGGTCACAGGGGCATCAAAAGGAATTGGCAATGGAATCGCCAGACGCTGTGCCGAAAATGGAGCACAAATCGCTTTTACTTATTTGTCAAGTGTTCAAAAAGGTCAGGCCCTTGAAAAAGAATTGATCGATAACCATGGTATCAAGGCCAAAGGATACCGGTCGGATGCTTCGGACAGCCATGCTGCGGAGGAACTGATCAACCGGGTGGTAGCAGATTTCGGAGGATTGGACGTGCTGGTGAATAATGCCGGGATTACCCAGGATAATCTCCTGATGAGAATGACCGAAGAAATGTGGGATCGTGTAATGGAAATTAATTTAAAATCCTGCTTCAATACGGTGAAGGCATCCATTAGAACTTTTATGAAACAAAGATCAGGGTCCATTATTAATATGACCTCCGTGGTGGGAATCAAAGGAAATGCAGGCCAGGCAAATTATGCTGCATCGAAAGCCGGAATTATAGGATTTACCAAATCGGTTGCACAGGAATTAGGATCCCGGAATATCCGATGTAATGCCATTGCTCCTGGATTCATAGAAACAGAAATGACTCAGGTACTCGATGAAAATACAGTAAAAACCTGGGTAGAGAATATCCCGTTAAAACGAAGTGGGACCACTTCCGATGTGGCAGATTGTGTGGTGTTCCTTGCCTCCGATATGTCCTCTTATATCACCGGGCAGGTCATTCAGGTAGATGGAGGTATGGCGATGTAATCGATAAAGATTTCGGGTAAGAATATGGATCCTAAAATTCTGTTTGAAACATCCCCCTGGTTTATTTTATTGTGTATCCTGGCTGGATTTTTTTATGCAGCCCTGTTATACAGAAGAAAAAATCCATGGGGAAAAAAAGCATCCCTTTTTCTGGGATTCATCCGATTTATTACGGTTTCTGTTCTTGCTTTCCTTTTGCTTGGCCCGCTCGTACGTCAAATTCAAAATAAGGTATTGGAACCTGCCATCGTTATTGTGGTAGATGATTCACGATCTATTGCTGCCAGTTATTCCGAAACCGAACTTGAAAATTTAAATTCACAAATCAACCGTTTCATCACCGATCTTAAAGGATACGACTATCAGGTTAACGTGGAAGATCTTCAGGGGGATACCGTTTACTCACTGACAAACAGGACTTATGATCAGCCAGTTACTAATTTGAGTAAAACGCTGAATGATATTGAAAACAAATATGAAGGGAAAAATCTCCAAAGTGTAGTTCTAATATCGGATGGAATCTATAACCGGGGGATATCTCCTGCCTATACAAATTATAGCTTTCCAATTTATACCCTGGGCATTGGTGATACTGTCGATAAAAAGGATATAATATTAAAGTCCTTACTATATAATAAAATTGTTTATCAGGGCAACCGGTTTCCCATTGTTGCGGAAATAATGAATAATGGATTCCTTGGGAAAAATATTGCCGTAGACATTTTACAAAATAGAAAGATCATCGAAACCCGGACACTTACTTTATCCGGTATCCTGGGATTTGACCGGGTTGAATTTGAACTGGATGCCGGAACCAGCGGTCTCCAACGATATGTGATCGCCATCCGGCCGGAAGAAGGAGAGTTTTCTACAGTGAATAATACCCAGGAAGCCTATGTGGAAATCGTGGAAGGAAAAGAAAAGATTTTACTGCTTGCCTCGAGCCCGCATCCCGATATCAAGGCTCTACGGAGTGCCATTGAAAAAAATGAAAATTACGAACTTAAAATAGTAATACCCGGGCTTTACGAATATCAGGCCGAAAAATATGATCTTGTCATCTTGCATCAATTGCCGGATCGAAATAATAACTTCAATGATTTATTAGAATCGTTGGTCAAAGACAACATACCTGTCTTTTATATTATAGGAGAAAGGACGCATATACCGAGAATAAACGATTTGAATAGAAGTCTGAATTTGCGGCCGCTTCGGAATCAATTTGATAATACATTCCCAGCTTACAATCCGAATTTCTCTTTATTCAATGTAGCCGATGAAACTGTAAAAATTATCTCCGATTTGCCCCCTGTATCTGTACCTTTCGGAGAATACTCATTGAATGCCGAAGTTGAGGTCATCCTGTACCAGCGGGTTGGAAATATCGTTACCGGCAAACCCTTACTGATGATCAATAAAAACCAGTCTACCCGGGAAGCTTTGCTTTCCGGAACGGGGATCTGGCAATGGCGGCTCAATGAATTCAAAGAAAACCAGTCGTTTGAAGGCTTCGATGATCTGATCAGCAAGGTCGTACAATACCTTAGTGCAAAAGAGGATAAAAGGAAATTCAGGGTATACCCGCTACGAAATGAATTCTGGGATAACGAACCGGTAGTCTTTGAAACGGAAATATATAATGACATTTATGAAAAAATATATGGGCAGAAAATTGATTTAACCATCACAGATGAAAATGACAGTGCGTTGTCCTATTCCTATGTGACCAGTCCGGGCAATACGCGATTTCGGATTGGCGGACTGAATCCGGGGGTTTATCAATATAGTTCCATATCGGCAGTGAATGGCGAAAATAAAAAAGTAACAGGAATGTTTTCGGTTCAGAAAATGCAGATGGAAAGTACTACCTTGACTGCCAATCATCAATTGCTTAAGGAAATCAGCAGAAGGTCCGGAGGAAAATTTTTCGAAGGCAATCAACTTGACAATCTAAATGATGAACTGGCAAAAAGGGATACCGTATCCATGATTGTCAGTTCTGAAAATTTCCTGGCCATCATCAATATGAAATGGATCTTTTTCATAATACTGGCATTGTTTACCCTTGAATGGGGCTTTAGAAAATACTTGGGTGGATATTGATAATGGGATTACTTAATTGATTCAATCCCTGTTAAATACTCCTCAGGAATCTAAAATTTCTTCACGCGACCGCTTCCCGAAACATTACTGATTACTTTATCAGGGTCACCGGTATAATAGACACTCCCGCTCCCACTAATCTTTGCCTCCAGTTCATCTCCTACATGAATACGTGATCTTCCGGATCCACTTATCCGCACTTCATAGCGATCCACCTTCAATTCCTCCGCATCCATATTTCCTGAACCGCTGATGGTTAATTCTACTTCATCCGCATTACCGGTTATCGTCATATTTCCTGAACCGCTTATGGAAGCCTGAATATCATCTGCATTCACGTTCAGTGTCATTTTCCCGGAACCGCTTACACTGATTTTTAATTGGTCGGACTCCAGCATATTCCGGGATACTACTTTCCCTGATCCACCCAGGGAAATCTCGGATATTTCAGGAGTGGTTACATGAATGGTAACCCGATCGTGTCTAAAGTTCCACCCGCTCCGTTCGTATTTAATATAGAGGGTTTCATTTCGTACCTCCGTTATCAAATCCTCTAAATCGTCTTCATCCCCTTCTACTTCGAGACTTACGGTATTTCCCTGAGTAATATAACAATCTCCTGCCACGCCCATGGAAATGGACGAGAAAGGATTAACACTTCTTTTTTCGGATTGTGCCCTGAGGACTGTATAATTTGAAAAAAGAAGGACAATGAATACTATGACAATACTTTTCATATTGATTATGAGGTTAAATAGTAGCAACTTTTTATTTTTTTGGATTCCAGAATCAGGATATTCCCATCCTTTAGGGTCAGTCCGATCATATCTTCAGCCGAATATTTTACCTCCGGCTGATCATTACCGGCATCAATGTAAAAATCATCGAGATTATTCACGGTGATATATATATTTATTATGTATTTATCGCCGTTTATGATACGCAAAATGCGTGATAATAATTTTTCTTTATTTTTCTTGATCGTTATGCACCCTTCATTATATATGGTTTCAATATTTTTCATTTTCCCGCCAGGGCCTTCCACAAGCATATTTTGTTTTTCTCCTTCCATCAAAAAAATATTACATTCAATGGCGACCAGTAGTTGATTAAAGGATTCAAGGCGGTTGACTTCTGAAAAAGGTTTTTCATCAATACGGATCAAATAGGATTGAACGATTAGCAGAAAAACAATCAGTAAGCTTAATCCTGAATAAAGTTGATATTCCCACTTCATATCCATTTAGTTTCATCTATATAGATGATAAAAATACCACAATGGTTGCAGGAAAAGTATTAAAATAATGTTAACAATGGTTAAATCAAATTCAATGTCATCTGAAGGTCATTTAAAAGATCTTCCGGATCTTCAATACCAATGCTCAGCCTGATTAATGATTCCTTCAAACCAACTTTTTCCCTTTCTTCGGCTGGGATGCTGGCGTGGGTCATTGTAGCAGGATGTCCGCAGAGCGATTCTACACCCCCAAGGGATTCTGCCAGAGTGAAAACGTTAACCTGTTTCAGAAATTTCATCGCATCCTCGATCCGGTCGCCTTTCAAAGTGAAGGATGCCATTCCTCCAAAATCTTTCATTTGCCTGACAGCCACCGCATGATTCGGGTGAGCGGGTAAACCGGGCCAGAAAACCTGATCAACTTTAGGATGTTGCTGTAAAAAACTTACCACTTTCTTTGCGTTTTTACAATGACGTTCCATTCTTACTTCCAGGGTTTTTATCCCTCTTAAAACGAGAAATATATCTTGTGGACCCGATACAGCACCACATGAATTCTGGATAAAATACAATCTCTCGGCAATTTGAGAATCCTTGACAACCACTATTCCTAAAATCAGGTCGGAATGTCCCCCAAGGTATTTCGTGGCCGAGTGAATGACAATGTCGGCACCCAGATCCAACGGAAGTTGAAGATAGGGAGTAGCAAACGTATTGTCTACGGCCACCAGGATCTCATGATCAGCTGCCTTTTCACATACCTGCCTTATGTCGACAAGGTTCATCATGGGATTGGTAGGTGTCTCAATCCAGATCAATTTAGTCCGGTGGTTCAAATACTCAGTTATTATCTCGGGATCGCTCATGTCGATAAAGTGAAATTTAATGCCGAACACACTGAAGATCTTTGTAAATATCCGGTAAGTACCGCCGTAAAGATCATTGGTAGATATCACCTCATCACCGGGTTTTAATAATTTGATAATGGCGTCAATTGCAGCCATTCCCGAGGAAAAACAGATTCCGTGGGATCCGTTTTCGAGTGCTGCCATATTTTCTTCCAATACTTTTCTGGTCGGGTTCTGTGTCCGGGAATATTCGAATCCAAGATGGTCACCAGGAGCCTTTTGCACATAGGTGGAGGTTTGATAAATGGGTGTCATAATAGCTCCTGTAGCTGGATCCGGTTTTATACCGGCATGGATCACTTTGGTTCCAAATTTCATTATCGGAAGTTTATTTTTTACTAAAATAGCTGAGCATCTTTTTCTCCATCTGTTCCCGGTCTTCGTCATAAACCGGGGTCAGGCTGGATTTATCCGGAAAAGTTTCCATATGCAAGGTACTCGTCGGGAAAGCGAAACGAACATTTAACTTCTCCGCGAGTTCCAGAATTTTTAAAATTACCTCATGACGGTATTGGAGTTCAAGTGCCCAGTTAGGCGCCTCAAAAAAAATATAAAACATGATATTCAGGGAAAAGTTTCCAAAATCGTTTATGAATATATGATATTTATCTTTCCGGGTATTCGGATGGTCGGCCACAATTTTATTTAATCCTTCAATAAAAACTTCTATCAAGCGTGGGGGAGTATCGTATGTGATGGCGAGTGTAGTATAAAATCGTCGATAGGTTCTCAATCCATGATTGTCGATCATTCGGTCGGCCAGGACACCATTGGGAACATAAACCAGCGAATTGCGAAAAGTTCTTACCCTAGTGGACCTTAATCCAACCTCTTCCACCTCGCCATCAATATCCCCGCTGGTGATCCATTGTCCAACCTGGAATGGCTTATCTATGAAAATCATCAGCGATCCAAAAAAGTTTTTAATAGTATCCTGAGCAGCAAGTGCAAAAGCCAGTCCGCCGATTGACAATCCGGTGATGAACGGAATTATTGAAATATCAAGATTAATCAGAACAAATAAGGCCCCAATGACAATAACAAAAGTTTTCAAAACCTTTCGGATCAGCGGCACAAGCTGGTCATCCAACGTGCTTTCCGTTCTTTTGGCTACCTTGAACATATATTCTCCCAGGATATCCACCAGGTGGTAAAATACCACCGTCAGGAATATGGGCCATAAGGCTCTTAAGGCCAGAATGACGTATTTCGCCATAAGAATCGGAAGCTGCAATACCGGAACAAGTATGATCAGGATGGGGAAAATAACCAGGTAACTGATGGGTTTAGCTATTGGCTTGATTAAGCTATGCGCAATTTCTCTGCGCCCATACTTGTTCAATAATGTAAAAATGATCTTCTCAAAAAGAAAAGAGAATATCTGATGAACGATAAAAGACAATAGAATAATAATCAGTATTCCCAGAATCTGCCACACATAAAGCCCAAGGAATTTCGATTGACCCATACGTGGCAATATTTCAAGCAATTTATCGGATCCCATCGGGAATACCTTCAGATGGATACTCGTAATAGCCCGGACAGAAGCTTTTGAGTAAACCCATTTATTATTTTGCTTTTCAAGGTAAATTTCAGGGAATTTATCAGTTAGAAAATAACGGTGCATGTTTGAGGCCGAATCGAGGAAATCCGGATTCTTAGGGATTTCATCCATTTCAATATAAATACCTTGCCCGTTCAGGATCTGTTTTAATTTTATTGCTGCCGCCTTTGCCTCCTGCCTGTTTACCCCTTCCTGCATGAAAACCATTAAGGCCATTTCCGGATGATAATTATTATCACTCAGATATTCAAGATGAGTATAGACAGCCTGATAGGGACTCCCTAAGGACACTTGGCTTGTATCCATTTTATCGGATTGACCCATAATGAACCAGTGAGGCAGGATATAAAGCCACATCCAGCATAAAACGAATTTTTTAAAGTTTCCTACACGCAAATTATTTTCTATAAAAGGATGAAATTGAAAACTGGTTACCATAACAACTATATAAGTGAAAATTATTATTTACTTCAGAATATATCAATCCGATTTCAAATCCACTTTCTATGGGTTGCTGGTTAATTAAATTTCCATTCCCGTCAAATAAATAAGTGAAATCCTGTTGTGAGTCGGTGAAAGCATATATTTCATTTCCGGCACTGAAATTATAGAATTGAACTTCAAGTTTTTCCGAAAATAATAATTCCTTTTCAAATATGATTTCTCCGCCGGATTGCATGAGACTAATATAATTATAATCCTGCCTGCATATCACATAGGTGGAATTCAGCACATCCGGAATAATCTCAAAATCACTATCTATCCCTGGGCGGTAAAGTTGATTCTTTTCGACTACTTCCCCCGTCAGGCTACACTTGTTGATTTCTCCATTCTCCAGCACCATATGAATCAGTGTCCTTTCTAAATCAGTACCTCTCTCAACAAACACAGGACTTTCAATTCGATATTCAAAATGGACAGGAAATCCTTTATAGTAATCACCCCGCCTAGTGAGTACATGGAAAGATCCCTCTTCTTCCAATGCCAACATACAGTCACGCCCCCCTATTCTTAGATGAAAAGGCACGGAGGAAAGTGAACCTTCCAAATCCTTCGGATCCCATCCTTCCAGCATTTCCCCATATTGGTCAAAAAGGAAGACCCTTCCGTTTTTATCTCCAAGTAAAATACGGTACCGTTTACTATTATCATAATCAATCACGTTTACCCATTCCACCGCAATGCTTTCCGAAAATAAAACAGGAAATCCGGAAAGGTATTCTCCATTCCTGTCTATCATATATAATCCATCCTTTGTAGCGAAAAAATATTGCAGTTTACCGTTCTTATAAAAATCGACCTGGAAAATATCTCCCACTATCTTTTGGCCAATCGAGTCTCGCCACAGGATGCTCCCCTGATTCGATATCAGGTATAAGAATTTTGCGGAATCCTGTAAAACAACCTCCAGGGATCGGTCGAGATGACTTTTGACTACGAATGGTTTGGTTATTATCGGATGTTCCGTTATGACGATCTGTTCCTTTAGAAAGGATGTAGGTGTTTTTATTACTGATGTTTCAGGCCTGTGCCGGATAGCTGCACTAGTGTATATATGATTATTGATATTGCTGAACTGGAAGGATATCAGTTCGAAATGTTTAAACTGATAATCATATTTTTTGAAAAAAACTTTCCATTTCTCATTAAGGGATCCATAAAACGAATTCCAGGAATTGCTGAAATTAACAAAATAGCTGAGGTTGGCTTTTTTCTGAATATTCTCAAAGAAACGAACAAATTTTAGCGATTTCCCCCAGGTGTTATCTTCCTCAAGATCATTCATCATCATTTTAATTACATCAAATGAGTTACCTATCACAATATAATCCTCGATTGAAGTATAATAACTGCTTTCAAATCCGTCAAAAGCTTTCCCGAATAACTTTGATGGGAATTCCTCGATATTTAATTTTTTAATGATTTTATCTCCATAAATTTCGTAAAGAAGCGTATCGTCATGAACCTGGTTAGCAAAGCTGCCCAGATCATCCAGTGCTTTTATACCCATCCCTTCCTCTCTGGCATGTATAAAAATCAATTTATTCGGATTTTCGATATTCATGGATTGAAGGGTGGCCAAACCGATTTCATTTCCTATCCATTCATAAACATCCTTTTCATATATTTTGTACTCCCTAAGAAAAAGGGTTTTTTTCTGCAATAAATCCGGCATATTCGCCTGCCAATAGTCATCGACCGATTGCCTCCAGGTTATAAAATCGGAATACGTATAACTCAGAAAGGTGGCCGTTAAGTTGGGAAGGTAGGAAATCATCTGGATCGGCTGCGGATCCTGATCATAGAAGGTTGCCAGGTAATATTCATGACTGTTCATGGGAATGGAAGAAGATCCATTGAAGAAAAGTTGGTTATCTTCGAATGAAACATCATAGTAAGAGGCTTCGGCAAGCCATTTCAATAATTCATCATACCGTTTTTCCAGTGAGGGCTCCACAAAATTCCTGATTAAATCCGGCAACCGGTTTATATTAATATAAATATTTCCCTGATCTGTTTCAATGGGTTTATTATGAAAAATAGTTGATAACTCTGATCTGAAATTCTGTTGAAAATTTCCTGAGGCATTCCGGATAAAATCATCGATTAAGAAAGGTGTAAAACTTCCGATAAAAAAGTTTTTGTATTCCACGTAACAGAACACCGAACCACTATCAGTGAAATTTATTTCATTTATATTAATGTTCTGATAATTCCTGGTTCCAAATTCAGCATGTTCTAACTGGCTGTAATATAAAAGGATATTATTGATGATTTTACGTTTTTCCATCGAATTCATAGACAGATAAAAGATTACATCCAGATCCGTATTAGAGATCTTATGAAAGGAGATTAAAAAATTAATGTCCTCTACCAGGATCTCAAGATTTCTGCTTCCGGAAGAAAGGGTATCAAGCCTGGTCAGTTCCCTCCTGAAATTCATGAATTCGGGGATAGAGGATAGGTTATCCCATATGGGCAGATCCTGAAATTCTTTCCAGATCCCAACTGGATCTTCCACTTCATATACTGCTACCGCGTTTCCGGGTACAAGATCCCAGATTTCTACATCTTCTTTATCGAAATAGTATCTTAAGTAATAAAAGGCTCCGGTTACAACTGCGATGATGATCAGGCCTATAATTATCTTTTTCAAAAATATCCCCTTCTTTAGATGTTTATACTACGCGTTATCGCATGTAAAATTATAAAATTGAAACTCCGGAAATTATTCTTAACCGGTAAATTTTATAAAAGTATAATAATTGATAAATTTCGTGCCTTCTCCGCGAACCATTTATGCAAAATAATGAATTCTATATTCAGGGTGGATCCGGGCATCAGCTCTTTTTGAAAAGCTGGACGCCCGCGACAGAACCTGAAGCTGTAGTAGCTATTATGCACGGTTTAGGCGATCACATTAACCGCTATGGGGATTTTGCCGGCTATCTTACCTCGCATGGGATCGCTGTGATCGGGATTGACTTACCAGGTCACGGAAGATCTTCAGGCAAACGCGGGCATATTTCCGGTTATCCATGGACGATAGATGTAGTTCAACAACTGATGCTTGAAACACGCCGAAGGTTTAACGATATTCCTATCATTATTTACGGACATAGCCTGGGAGGAAACTTTGTTTTAAGATATGTGCTTCATCATACGTCCAAAGAAATAAAAGGAGTGATCGCGTCATCTCCCTGGCTTCATCCAACCATAACATGGGCCCAATGGAAGGATTTTTTTATCCGATTCGCAGGAAAGATCTTTCCCTATTTCGTTCTGCCCCTTGATCTGGATCCGATGGAACTTTCTCGAGATCCTGCGACAAGGAAAAACTTTCTGGAAGATGGTCTGGTCCATGATCGAATTTCAATCCGGCTTTACAGGGACCTGTATAAATCAAGCCGGTGGATTCTGGAAAATGTCAAAAGAATGCCTTATCCAATATTGATTATGCATGGGAGAGAAGACAGAATCACTTCCGTTCATGCATCCGTTGAATTGGCAGATAAAATCCCTTCCGGTGTGAACCTGAAAATCTGGGAGGGAATGCGTCATGAATTACATCATGAAAAATCTAAATTGCAGGTTTGGGATTATATTATTTCATGGATTAAAGGTATTCTTGATAAAACAGGCTGATTCGTTTGATAAATTCGTATTATAAAAATCAGATTTATAGTCCGGAAATGTTATTTTTCCTTCACTTTTGTAAGGAGAATCGGATGTAAGCTAAATAGATCATAAACGGGCTGGGGACATGATCGGATTCCAGGTAGAGTCCAAATCGTGATTAAAAAATCTACTATGATCAATACAGGAGACAGAATCAGTATCTTCGATATGTTCAAAATC
>Ga0209536_100014157_pt1 | contig 11471 bp, 8 predicted proteins | sample DeeMarSeWOR28_12_FD_187461 | JGI IMG/M metagenome (GOLD analysis project Ga0209536, IMG submission 187461) | Marine sediment microbial communities from White Oak River estuary, North Carolina - WOR-2-8_12 (SPAdes) (version 2) | ecosystem: Environmental > Aquatic > Marine > Intertidal zone >... | reverse complement strand
TCCACGGTTTGACCATACGGTAATTTTTTGTTTCTTTTCTAGACTTATATAGTTGGCATACCTGACAGGCATGCTATTGGCGAGATGTAGGTTACATGCCGCAGGCAGATTACCAATTACTTTTTCGACTGCGTGAAATTCACTAAAATTTTCAATCAAAAAATATTCTTTGATAAAGGATCGCGACTGTAGATCCTTTTCTACCCAATGATTAAAATATTTTATCTGAGAATTATTTGAAGCTTTGTGTTGCTTTTCGATAATATGGAAAAAAATTTCCGGTTCAACTTCGATTTTTTGAGTCAGTGATTTAAATGCATCAATCGTATCAGTTCCGCATCCAATATGCCAATGAGCAGAAATATCTTCATTTCTAAGGAAATTCTTCAAACTTTTAGAAAGAATGCTATGACCGAAGGTGATCAGGAGATCCGGAGCGAGACTGCTGCTTTCTGCTATATCACTCAGGATAACATCATGGGTTGTGATCGAATGATCGAGGCCATCAATGTTGGCAATAATATCTCCAATAGTTACCCATTTTAACTTTTTTTGAATATTGTTAAGGCAAATATTTAATTCAGTTGAAATCCTGGTTTGTCCGGTCACAACCATTATCTTATTGAAATTTTTAAGCGATTCCATAAAATCAGCATGCCAATAATCACCTGGCTGATGAATTGCTTTCGTTGATTTTATCACTTTTATATGGCTTGAATAATGGTATTCTTCTTCTGGAGATGGGTAAAAAGGCTCTCTGATTGGAATATTTATATGAACAGGACCCTGAGTGGTACCCGTAGCTTTAAGAATTGCCTCTGAGATCATTTTTTCTCCGTGCCACCTGGCTTCTTCATCTTCAAACGATAGCGGAAATTGAAATGATCCCAGTACATGATTTTGAAAAATATTTTGTTGCCTGATTGTTTGGCCATCCTGTTGATCGATCCATTCCGGTGGCCTGTCTGCTGTCAGGATGATTAACGGTACCTCCTGGTAAAATGCTTCAATAATTGCCGGGTACAGATTTACCACAGCGGTTCCGGAGGTGGAGACAACAACAACTGGCTTTTTACTTGATTGAGCTAATCCCAGTGCAATAAAACCTGAGCTACGTTCGTCCGGTATAACAAACGTTTTAATCTTCGGATGCCGGGCAAATGCCAAAGTAATCGGAGCACTTCTGGAACCCGGACTGATCACTGCCTGATCTATATTATGTTGGGCACAGATCTCAGCAATATTGACGATAGGTTGTATGATCATTCTAATAGTAATTTAAAAGAAATATACTAACCTTTAATAATAAATACAGCCATTTTTGGGTTTTCAGATCCCAAAAACGACAACAAGGTTAGGGAAAAAACTGCGAATGATACTCCTTAACGATACTATTTTTTTAAGAAGGTATTCTTATCTCTGGTTTATGAAGTACTGATACATTTCCACCTAGTACTTCAGGATCTTAATCTCAACGCGTCGGTTCTTTTTCCTGGTTTCAGTGCTGGCATTACTGGCAAGTGGTTTGGTGCCGCCGTAACCTTTGAAGGTAAGACGTTTTTTATCAATCCCATGCTCAATCAGGTGATTCATTATGGCAAGTGCCCGCTCTTCGGATAACCTGAGATTGGCTGAAGAAGAACCTTGATTGTCTGTATGACCCCCTAACTCGATTTCAAGATTAGGATTATCATTTAATAATTGAAGGAGACGTTCAAGTTCTGGTTCTGAATCTGAAAGGATTTCAGATTGACCCTGTACGAAGAAAATATTATTTAACTGAACGGTTTCACCTATTTCAAATGGTGTCAATTCCAGGTCTCTTGTGATTTCCATATACTCTTTAGCAGCAGTAAAATCTTCATTTTGACTGACAGCAATAAATCCATTAGCCTCTGCGCGGAATCCGTATTTTTTACCAACAGGAAGCACAATTTTATATTCACCATTTACAGGATCTGAAATAGCCAAACCTTCATCTTCCTTTAAAGGCAGGCTTTCGTAGAAAATATCGGCCTCGATGGGTTGCTTTGTTTTTGAGTTGATTACCTTCCCTTTCACAAGAACAACAGGGTCCGGTTTAGCTTCGCGGCTCAGTGAAATTCTATAAATATCTTCATCATTCTGATTAAAATCCACTTTATTCATGGCCCCTGCAGTAGAGATAAAATAAGCATAATCCCCTTTGGCAGAAATCGTATAATATCCATCCCAACTTGAAGTATTTATTGCTCTGCCAATATTTTCAGGTACACTCCAGTTGGTCCATGTTTCATCGAGGCGCCGACTGTAAAAAATATCGCTTTCCCCAAATCCACGGTGACCATTAGAAGCAAAATATAAAGTTTTATTATCGGATGCCAGAAAAGGAGCGAACTCCACCCTACTTGTATTGATTGCAGATCCCATATTTTTTGGCCTGGACCAGGAGTTGTCACCGGTCTTGAAGCTGACATAAAGGTCTTGGTCACCTTTAGTATCCTCTCTTTGAACCGCAGATATGAGTACTTTTCCTGAGTTAGAAAGACAATAATCCTGATAAGGGCTCAGATTATGGTAATCTTCTATATCCTGTTTCCTGGGAAATCCCCAACCAGATTGAGTCTTTCTTGAAATAGATACGCCATCCTCAACTCTTCCGTCATCATAATATGCATTAATTAATAAAAGTGTATTCCCATCCGGTGTTACCGAACAAATGCCGTTTGGAAGCTTATCATTCAATGGGATACCAATATTATGCGCGTAGGTCCATTCATTTCCCATAAAATCAGACACGTATATATCCTGATCATCACGTTTACCACCAATATTATTTGGTGCATTTTTTCTGGCAAAATAAAGTTTGTTTCCATCAGGTGTAATAACAGGTTTTGATTCGAGGTATTTGGTATTCACATTATCACTCAGTCGTTCTTTTGACGCAAGGAATACGATTTCATCAGAAGCTGCGGAGACAGATGTGCTTGCTCCCGGGATTACTTCGCCACCATATTTCTCTTCACAAATACCTACTGCATCTATTTGTGACCATCCTTTATTTACATAAGTATTTAGATGTACAGCTACTTTTTGAACCATATATGGCGTTTTATCAATTTTAATGGACAATACATTGAAGGCCTGGTTCATTTTTTTCCCAGGGGCTTCGTAAATGCTGTAGGTTTTTTCCTCTGTATCATGCAGGATCACTTTACTCACCTGTCCGGGTAAATAGTTTTCTATGATCAATACTTCACTCACCTGCTGGGGAGTTTCAAAACCCAGGGTCATGGTTCCGTATCCACCTTCGGTGTTGAGCCGGAAGGCGTTCTTACTCAATTGACCAAAAGGTTCCGCATCTGGTTTACCTAAAGCTTTTGCAGCACTGTATGTTGCATCCGGATATTGATTAAACTGAAATACCACTTCAGATGCCCATTGGATTTCCTGGGAGTTTCCCGTGAAGGCAAATGAGAGGAAAAATATGGTGAGTAATCCTGGGTTTTTCATCATCTGTTCATTTTGTAATCAAGTGTTAGCTGTTCATTATCTCATCGCACAGTGCAATTTCAGGTTAATGATTTTCATTTTTTATTGTTTTTTCATCAAAATAGTACGCATTTTTTAAAATCATAAAAATTCAATCTATCTCCACATTAAACAGATGAGAATTGTATATTTGCAGCGATTTTTTTAAGCAAATACACGAATTAACATGGATAAAAACATTTTGAATAAAGCAACGGATAACATGCGGATATTGTCAGCGGCAATGGTAGAAAAGGCCAAATCCGGCCATCCAGGAGGAGCCATGGGAGGTGCTGATTTTGTGCATACCCTCTATTCCGAATTTTTAAATTTCGACCCATCAGATATGTCCTGGGCCAACAGGGATAGGTTTTTCCTGGATCCCGGGCATATGTCTCCGATGTTATATTCTATTTTGGCATTGGTTGGAACTTATTCACTGGATGATTTGGCAAGTTTTAGGCAATGGGGTAGTCCCACGCCAGGCCACCCGGAATTGGATACTGAAAAGGGTGTTGAAAATACCTCCGGACCATTGGGACAGGGACATGCTATGGCAGTCGGTGCCGCAATTACTGAACGGTTTTTAGTAGCGCGATTTGGTGAATGGATGGCCCATAAAACTTATGCCTTTATATCTGATGGAGGTGTCCAGGAAGAGATTTCTCAGGGAGCAGGCAGGATTGCAGGCTATCTCGGTCTTGGAAATTTGATCATGTTTTATGATTCTAATGACATTCAGTTATCGACAGAAACTGATGCTGTTACAGCAGAAGATACAGCTGCAAAATACAAGGCCTGGGGATGGGAAGTTGCCACCATTGATGGGAATGATATCGATCAGATTAGGAGTGCGTTGGTAAAGGCCAATGGGCAAAATGAAAAGCCATTTTTAATTATTGGAAAAACAATCATGGGAAAGGGCGCTGTGACTGAGGATGGATCCAGTTTTGAGCGGCAATCATCTACCCATGGGATGCCGTTATCAGATGCTGGAGCTTCTTATGTGAAAACAATCGAAAATCTAGGCGGAGATCTGGAAAATACATTCGTGATATTTGATGAAGTCGAGGAATTGTGGAAAGATATTAGAGCTAAAAAACAAAAACTGGCAGCAGCTAAAAAACAGGAACAGGCAGCTTGGGAAAATGCCAATCCAGAATTAGCAAAAAAACTTAGGCAATTCTTAAGTAATGAAGCCCCGCGTTTAAATTTTGAAGAAATAGTACAGAAGGAGAATACCGCCACCCGTGCAGCAAGTGCAACGGTGCTGAGCTATTTTGCAGATAAGGTTGAAAATATGATCGTAGCTTCTGCTGATTTGTCAAATAGTGATAAGACAGATGGTTTCCTGAAAAAAACAAGACAATTTAAAAAAGGGGATTTTTCAGGTGCATTTTTACAGATAGGTGTTTCTGAATTGACAATGGCAGCTATATCCAATGGTATGGCCTTGCATGGTGGTGTAATTCCGGTTTGTGGGACATTCTTTGTGTTTTCTGATTATATGAAACCTGCTGTGCGGTTAGCTGCTTTAATGAAATTACCGGTAAAATATGTCTGGACGCATGATGCATTTAGGGTTGGTGAGGATGGCCCTACACATCAACCTGTAGAACAAGAGGCTCAAATCAGGTTAATGGAACAATTGAAAAACCATGACGGCAAAAATAGTGTGCTTGTTTTACGTCCTGCGGATGCCATAGAGACAACTGTTTGCTGGAAACTTGCTATTGAGAATACCAAGAGCCCTACAGCTCTATTATTATCCAGACAGAATATCACTGATGTGCCTGCCATGAAAGGATCTACACGATATAAAGATGCTCTTCAATCAGCAAAAGGGGCCTATATCGTAAAGGATACCAATGGAGAAGCCGATGTTGTATTAATCGCCAATGGTTCTGAAGTTTCTACTTTGCTTGGCGGCGCAGCAAAACTTGAACAGGAAAAGGGATTAAAGATCCGGATCGTTTCCGCTCCATCAGAAGGGTTGTTCAGAGACCAGGAAACCTCCTATCAGGAGAAGATCATTCCATCAAATAAACCTGCGTTTGGATTGACTGCCGGGTTGCCGGTTACTTTAAAAGGGTTGGTAGGAGGAAAGGGAAAGGTTGTCGGTATGGAACATTTTGGATATTCAGCACCTTACAAGGTACTCGATGAAAAATTTGGATATACTTCTGATAATGTATTTAATCAGGTGCTTTCTTATCTTGCAGAATATAACTAGCAAGTCAATAAACTTCATTTTAAAGCCTCGTATTTCGGGGCTTTTTATTTTAAAACATCCTGATGTAAAAAGCTGTTAAATCAATTATGTTAAAAGTAGCCTGGAACGATCATTATGCCATCCCTCTACCTGATGGGCATCGGTTTCCGATGATAAAATATGATCTTATTCCTGAGCAATTATTGTATGAAGGCACGATCCATACGGAAAATATATTTTCACCAAGTTTATTACCGGAAGATCGTCTTCTTGGAATTCATGATGAAGTGTACTGGAAGAAATTGAAACATGGGCAGCTTACAAAAGATGAAATCAGGAAAACAGGTTTTCCCTATTCTGAGAAACTTATCGAACGTGAACGCATCATTTTACAAGGGACTATTGATTGTGCGAAATATGCTTTAAAATATGGAATAGGCATGAATGTAGCGGGAGGGACTCATCATGCTTTCAGAGATCGTGGTGAGGGATTTTGTTTGCTCAATGATTTTGCTGTTGCTGCCAATTATCTGCTTAACAATAAGCTCTTTAAACAAATATTAATTGTTGACCTTGATGTTCATCAGGGTAATGGTACAGCTAATATTTTCCGGGATAATAACCAGGTATTTACATTTAGCATGCATGGCGGGAAGAACTATCCATTAAAAAAAGAGAAATCCGACTTGGATATTCCGTTGCCGGATGGTATAGACGACAAATCATATATGCAATTATTGAAGAAGCATTTGCCGTTAATTATTGAGCAACTTGAACCCGATTTCATTTTTTATCAATCTGGTGTAGATGTACTGAAAACAGACAAGTTAGGCCGATTAGGATTATCAGTTCAAGGCTGTAAAACACGAGATCAGTTTGTATTTGAAACCTGCAAATCCAATGAGATTCCAGTGGCAGTTTCCATGGGGGGTGGCTATTCGGAAAAGATTGCTGACATCGTGGAAGCTCATGCGAATACTTTTAGAGCCGCTGTAGAAGTATACTTCTAACTAAAGCAAAACCGGGGATTGCGCCTCAATAACCCAGGCTATGAAAAAAAAATTACATTTATATTATATTCACTACCAGTCATTTGTACAATTCGTTAAGATATATATGGCACAGATGGTCAAACATAATGCAGAACACCTGAAGTTACGCTATGCCGTGTATATGGTGATTTCATTTGTTTTGGTATTATGGATTATTAAAGCTATTGAAATAGCAACAGGTATAAGTTTTTCTTCACTGGGTATTTTACCCAGGACGCTTAAAGGAACTGTTGGGATAATTACAGGACCATTAATTCACGGCGATATTTACCATCTCATATCCAATACACTGCCGATTCTTATGCTCGGAATTCTCCTGTTTTATTTTTACAACCGGATAGCTATCGAAATATTTATCTGGATTTACCTGGTCTCAGGATTCTGGATTTGGTTAGTGGCACGAGATGCATATCATATCGGCGCAAGTGGGTTAGTGTATGGTATGGCTTCATTTTTATTTTTTAGTGGGATCCTTCGGAGAAGCCGGCCACTCATGACAGTTTCCGGGATCATCATTTTACTTTATGGAGGGATGGTTTATGGTATATTTCCAGGTGCCGTTGATTTTGATGTGAGTTGGGAATCCCATCTTATGGGCGCTTTGGTGGGTATAATTCTTGCATTTTTATTCCGTAAAACAAGGATCGATATTGATCATGAAGAAAATTCCGGTGATCTCAGTGAAGAAAAAAAAGACGAGGATTATTTCCGGAATACAAACAGTACAGGTTCAGGCGAGGTCACTTACTTCTATAAACCAAAAGATTACGGCAAAAAGTAAGTTTAGTAATCAATTGGTTATTTGCATTTTATCTTTATAATCTTTCTTTATCTTTGCGGCCGAATCATAAATAAATAAGGTTGTGAAGAAAAATTTATCAATTGTACTTAATGTAGTTTTATTGATTGCCGTTGCAGTACTATATGTGCTCCATTTTACCGGTAAATCAAGTGTGGTAGAAGAAAATACACCCAATGAATCCTTGGTTCCCGGCAATTTTTCAATTGCCTATGTGAATTCAGATTCATTATTGAAAAACTATGACTATTTTAAAGAGCTGGAAAAAAAGCTTATGGATAAACGTGATAAGCTAAATGCAGAATACCAAAATCGTGCAGAAGGTTTGCAACGTGAAATAAGTAATTTTCAGACCACAGCAGGTAATATGACAATAAGCCAGGCACGGGCAGTTGAAGAAGATTTAAGAAAGAAACAACAAAACCTAATGATGTACCAGGAACAACTTGGTCAGCAGCTCATGCAGGAAGAGGCACAGATGAACTCGGACCTTTATGATAAAGTTTCTGATTATTTGAAGGAATACGGACTCAATAAACAACTCCAGATCGTTCTTACCTATACGAAAGGTAGTGGAGTATTATATGCCAATGACAGTCTGGATATTACCAAAGAGGTAATCGTGGGCTTAAATGAAATGTACAATACTGAAAAAAGCGGTGTAAAAACACCCGTGATGGCTGATACCACCAGCACAAAATAATAGCAATTAAACGATATTTCTAAAGCCCGGATTCTGAGCCGGGCTTTTTTGTTGTGATATTCATCACTTGGTCATTAATAACTAACTGACATCTTTGTGGTTCGCTTATCCAGTAAAATCAATGGACAATAATCAAAAGATCAATTCCTGGCTTAGAATGTCTGCAATAGGAAGCTTAACTTTAGGTTTGGCACCTTTCTTCCCCGAACCACATATTTGGGGCAAAATACGTTGGATTATGGGGGGAGCTATAGGCATGAAAGGTATCGATTGGTTCGATTTCTTTTTGCATGGTGGACCGTGGTTTCTCCTGATCGGATTGATCATTTACAAAATCGTTCAACTCTTACCAGTTAAAAATTCATAATTCAGGAAACCAACAGGTTCTCTTTACCAGATAGGATGAAATCTGATCATGGTCTTATCTGACCATCTCCCTTCACAATCCACTTATAACTTGTCATTTCTTCCAGTGCCATTGGTCCCCTGGCATGAAGTTTCTGGGTGCTGATCCCAATTTCTGCTCCCAAACCAAACTGTGCACCATCTGTAAAGGCTGTGGAGGTATTTGCATACACGGCTGCAGCATCCACACTTTTCATGAATTTTTCAATAACATCCTGGTCTTCAGCAATAATTGCTTCGCTATGTCTAGAACTATATTCACTAATATGGTCAAGTGCTTCATCAATATTTTGTACTGTTTTTATGGACAATTTATAGTCCAGGAACTCAATGCCAAAGTGTTCTTTTTCAGCTTTCATAAGGAGAGCATCCGGATAATTACCCTTAATTGAATGGAATGCCTTTTCATCGGCAAAAATTTCAACATTATTTGCAGCTAAGGGCTTGACAATTTCTTTAAGATCGGCAAGTCGGTCATGGTGTATGATAAGGCAATCCAGGGCATTGCAGACACTAACACGACGTGTTTTTGCATTGTTAACGATCCTGATACTTTTTTCAAGGTTAGCTGATCTATCGATGTAGGTATGGACAATTCCAGCACCTGTTTCGATGACAGGTACCTTCGCGTGATCACGCACATAATTGATCAGATGCTGGCTTCCGCGAGGAATTATAATGTCTATATAATTTACAGCATTTAGCAGTGCGGTGGTTGCCTCCCGGTTCGCTGGTAACAAAGCCAGAATATTTTCATTCAGTCCATGATTGCGAATAACATCCTTTATAATTCCGACAATGGCAATATTTGAATATTCAGCGTCACTTCCACCTTTTAGAATACAGGCATTCCCGGATTTTATACATAGAGAAAATACATCAAATGTAACGTTTGGTCTCGCCTCATAAATGATACCCACAACTCCAAGTGGAACGGATATTTTGGTAAGCTCAAGCCCATTCTCATGATTTCGTTTATCGAGGATCCTTCCCAGTGGTGATGGCAATCTGGAAACATTTACCAGATCACTGGCAATATCTTTAATGCGTTGCTCGGTAAGCTTCAGACGATCATATTTAGGATCAGACTCCGGCATTCTCGCCAGGTCCTTTTTATTTTCTTTTAGTATATATGCAGTATTTTTTACTGCAGCTTCTGATAGGTCCGATAATAATTGATTGATGACCTGTTCTTCTACTAGGGCAAGTTTTCTACTGGCCATTGCCACTGACTTGAAAGTATTATCCAAATTCATGATCTGATTGGCGTTATTTATAGCTCAGTGCAAATATAAATGATCGTAGTGAATAATCGGTTTTTGATATTTCTGACCGATCAGCGATTCCGCTTTAGTGCTGTTGTACATGGTTTGACCAAGCCCGATCTCATTGTGGTTTTCATCCAGTATTTTAATGATATCTCCTTTTTTAAAGTCACCCTCAATTTTTATTACACCAACTGGTAGCAAGCTTACGGCGGTCTGGGAATTCAATGATTTTTTAGCACCTTCATTTATGATGACTTTTCCTTTGGCATTCGCATGTGAATGAGCTATCCATTTCTTGCGACTTGAAGTGCTCTTTTTTGGTTTGAATGTTGTTCCAAGTTTTTCTCCATGGATCAACCGGTTTATGATATTTTCTGTATTTCCATTGGCAATGACAACCGGGATTCCCATACCGGCTACACGTTGTGCCGTATGACATTTTGTGATAATCCCTCCACGCCCAAAATTGGATTTTACGTTACTCGCAAACTTTCCCAGGTGGTGATAGTTAATATCAAATTCTGAGATTATTGAAGAAGTTTCATCTGCAGGATTCCCATCATAAATGCCATCTACATTGGTGAGGATATAGAGGAAGTCAACATTTAACATGGCGGAAATAAGCCCTGCAAGCTCATCGTTGTCCGTAAACATAAGTTCCGTTATGGAGATAACATCATTTTCATTTACTATGGGAATAATGTTGTTGGAAAGGAGGGCATTCAGACAATTTTGCATATTCAGATAATGATTCCTGTCTTTGAAGTCCTGTTTTGTCACCAGGACCTGGGCACACAAGAGGTTAAATTTACTGAATAGTTCTGTGTAGATATTTATCAATTTTACCTGTCCAAGAGAGGATAGTAATTGTCTTTCAGCAACGGTGTCTAATTTTTTTGCCGATCTGAATATACTTCTTCCGGCAGCTACTGCTCCTGAAGAAACAAGAATCACATGTCTGCCATTACTTTTGAGCTCTGCAATCTGGTGGACAAGATCTGTGATTAATTTTTCGTTGGGTAATCCATCTTTTTGCGTGAGCACATTTGATCCTATTTTTATGCAAACCCTGTTATTCAAACTATTTAAAAATTAAATATGAAACATGGTTTTTAATGCTTTCCATAGTTGCATTTTTAGAGATTGGTCATTGTTTATTTTGCCAAGTGTATCCACATAAAGTTCTTTTTTCCCCTGATTATCATGAATTTCATACAAGCTCATGGAACTATCCAAATGCAATGAATCGACACCAAATGAGATTACGTAATTGAACGGTATTTCATCAAATATTTGATTTATTGGAAATTCAGCGGTATTAACAAGCGCGAAGTCATTTTTTGAATATTTTAATCCACTTTCAATGATTTTCATTAAAAAATCAAGATCATGTTGCTTCGGGAGACGATTTTCTGGTTCATGAAACAAAATCAATATTTCCTTTTCATTATGTCCAAAAAATGTCACTGGATTTGATTCTTTTACAATTGAAGGTGGCTCCTTCTCACGATTTGGAACAAGT
>Ga0209536_100014156_pt1 | contig 11471 bp, 11 predicted proteins | sample DeeMarSeWOR28_12_FD_187461 | JGI IMG/M metagenome (GOLD analysis project Ga0209536, IMG submission 187461) | Marine sediment microbial communities from White Oak River estuary, North Carolina - WOR-2-8_12 (SPAdes) (version 2) | ecosystem: Environmental > Aquatic > Marine > Intertidal zone >... | reverse complement strand
TGGCATCAATTACTTCGGCGTCAGCGCCAAAAGAGGCGGGCGCCAAACAGATACCGAAGATCAACAGCACTCCGACAGCTAAAATCAACGCGTGATAGTAACGGCCGGCAGGGTAAGACTTGCTGATTTTCATGTCCTTAATCTCCTCCATATGGAATAGAATAAATCTTAATCATGGATCGACAAATTTCAAGTCATTATGCCGATTGTCGTAAATGGGGTCCTGGTTGTTTAAAGCGCTTATTCGTCGGGGATAAAGGTAAAGAGTTCCCGGCTCCCGACCATTTCCTGTAAATGTTCGATGTGCCGATTTTCTTCCTCGATTATTTTTTTTAACTGCTCCCGGGCCACTGGATCTTCGACAAACGGTTCGAGCACCTTATAAAATAAGATGGAATCCTTTTCAAATTCCACAAAAATAGCAATCAGATCGTCGGCAGTATCAACTAAAGCAAAATCAACTTCTTTGAGGGAGAAATTTTTGTCTCCCAGCAGATCATCAAAAAGCTCGCGGCTCATCTCGTCGATAAACGGATTCACCTGTTTGGTTTCAAGTTCCAGCTTCAAATTAGAAAAGAAGGCGGCGTGCTTTACTTCCTCATCGGCCATCCATGCCAGCAAAGCGATAAACTCCGGTTTGGCAACCTTGGCAATCGCGTTGCGATAAACCGTTTCGCCGTTTTTCTCGAGCTTGATGGCCATATCCAAAATTTCATTGGCTGAAAACAAGGCAATATTCTCCTGCTGTATGGGGTTATTGTTACCTGGATCTTGTATGAAATTTAGCCGGCCGTGTCAAAGCCTATAGCTTGTCGGCTGAAGGGCTCGGCCACAATTCAGGCACCGGCTGAACCGTATGCCAAAAAATACGGCAAAGTCAACAAATATCCTTTTTAATTGACCGCTGCCGGCCATTCCTGCTATTTTAAAACCATGTTAAAAACTCCGGCTGCAGATTCCGCCGACATCACCCCGGCGGCCACCGTTATCCTGGCCCGCGAGCAGGCCGACACACTTCAGGTTTATTTATTAAAGCGCAGCCCTAAAAGCGGGTTTATGGCCGGAAATTTCGTGTTTCCGGGAGGAACGGTGGATCGTCATGATCAGCATTTCAAGGTGTTGCAAAATTACTGTGATATGACGCCGGATGAAATTACCCTGCGGTTCGGCCCGCAGCTTACCCATGGGCAAACCCTGGCCTATTGTGTCGCCGCGGTGCGCGAAACCCTTGAAGAGGCCGGAATTTTTCTGGCTGACCGCCGTGATTCGTCTACCGCGGATCTGCAACGGATCAACCGTTTGAGACTTGCCGCCGACCTGGCACCGGATTGGTTGGTTAAGCTTGTCGTCAATGAGCAATGGTGCCTGTCCCTGTCGGCGCTTTACAGCTGGTCGCACTGGATAACCCCCGTGCAGATGAAACGCCGTTTTGACACCCGATTTTTTCTCGCTGAAATGCCGGCCGGCCAATTTTGCCGCCCGGATGCCAGGGAAACGGTGCAGGGGCTGTGGTTAAGCCCCAGGCAAGCCCTGGTGGGCAATCTGGCCGGCAAGGTTCCGCTGAGCCCGCCGACGCTGGTAACCTTGCATGAACTTTCAAAATATCGGACCTTAGCTGATTTAAAAACCGCCGCCGCCGCACGGTCATGGGGCAAAGCCATCCAACCGCGCCTGGTCCCCCTGCCGCAAGGCGCCGTCATTGTCGAACCCTGGGACCCGCAGTACCATCAAAAAGAAATTAAGATTGATTCTGAAAATCTGCCGGCTTCTGTTCTGCCGGCTGGGACATCTTTTTCCAGGATCTGGCTCGACCGGGGTATCTGGAAACCCATCAGTGCCTAATTGCACGTTGTGATAATTGTCTTTGCTTCAGCCGCTTGTTACAAAAACATGCTTCAGGCTTCAAGGATTCGGTTATTGTTCTGAATCTGCCGTTTCGCAAAGCGGGTTCATTAAAGGAAGTTGCAGTGAATAAGGCCAATCGGAAAATTAATTCTGAAAAAGCGCGCCTGGGAAGCCGGTCGCTTTCCAGGGAGTTGGCGCTGAGTTTTATTTTATTGCTGATTTTGTTCCAGGGCGTTTTGCTGGCTTACGTTTACCACCGGCAGTCAAAAGTTCTGAAGCAGGAACTCGAGAAAAAGGCCGATGATTTGACGGCCAACCTGAGCGAGGTTTTGGTCGTACCGCTGTGGGATTATGACGATGAGCAAATCGGCAAAATCGGTATGGCATTTATAGAATTTGAAGTTATCGATGAAGTCCTGATAAAAGATTCTCTCGGCAAGCCCCTGTTTCATGCTGCCGACGGACAGGGGCTCCAGCAACGCATCAAACGATCGGCAAAGATTGTCCACCGCAACCAGACTATCGGATACGTCGACCTGTTTTTTTCTCTGGGGGCCTTTGAAAGAGGCCTGGGATGGCTGCGCAACACGATTATGCTGATGCTGCTCGCATCTTGCATCGTCATATTTATTACGGCCGGCATCCTGTTGCGTATATTTATGCGTCAACCCCTCAATATCCTGCAGCGGGGCATCGATCGCGTTGCCAAAGGGGACTATGCCTATGAATTCGATGAAATTCATCACATCGAGCTGGCCGGCATTGCGGATCGATTTAAAGAAATGGCAAACCGCATCCAGGCCCGTGAGCACTCCCTGCAGGTGATCAACAAGGAGCTGCAGGATGAAATTGCCGAACGGAAACGAGCCGAGCAGATTATCCGGCAAAGCGATGCCCAGAGCCGGGCGGTTTTTGATGCCATGCCCGACATTGTATTTCAAATCGATCGGCGCGGAATTTTTCTAGACTGCAAAGGCGCCAAGTCGGACCTTTATCTGGCGCCGGAAGCGTTTTTGGGAAAAAAGGTCGCGGCCGTGTTGCCCGACGACGTCGCCGAGCTGGTTTTACAAAAAAAAACACAGGCCCTGGCAACGGGTCGCATACAGATTTTCGAATATAAACTGCCGATTAGAGGAAAACAGGCTTATTTCGAATGCCGTCTGATGGCATTTACCGAAGACACCGTGATCGCGATCGTGCGCAATATTTCAGAGAGCAAAGAGGCTATTGCGGATAAAACCCGGCTTGAAGAGCAGCTGCGCCAGGCCCAGAAAATGGAGGCGATTGGAACCCTGGCCGGCGGAGTGGCCCATGATTTGAACAATGTTTTATCCGGCCTGGTCAGCTACCCTGAATTGATATTGATGGATCTGCCCGCGGAAAGCCCTTTGCGATCTTCTATTCTGGCAATCCAGAAGTCGGGCGAAAAAGCCGCCAACATTGTTCAGGATTTATTGACCCTGGCTCGCCGGGGCGTATCGGTATCAGAGGTGGTCGATTTGAATCATATAATCTCGGACTATTTAATGAGTCCCGAGTGCAAAAAGTTGAAACAACATTACCCGGACGTGAAATTGGACGTCAACCTTGAGCCTGAGCTTTTAGGTATAGTGGGTTCTCCCGTCCATTTGTCAAAAATGATAATGAACCTGGTATCCAATGCCGCCGAAGCCATGCTGCAGGGCGGCCTGGTCTCGATTGCCAGCGGCAACCGCTATATCGACCAGCCGATCAAGGGCTATGACGATATCAAAGAGGGGGATTACGTCACCCTGGCGATATCGGACACGGGAATCGGTATTGCTGAGGCGGATATCGATCGAATATTTGAACCGTTTTACACCAAAAAAGCCATGGGCAGAAGCGGCACCGGCCTGGGGATGGCGGTGGTCTGGGGAACGGTCAAGGACCACCGGGGCTACATCGATGTCCAAAGCACGGAGGGCAAAGGAACCGTCTTTCATATTTACCTGCCGGCCTGCCGCCAAACCTCATCCCCCACCCAGGCAAGACCCACCATTGAAGACTACCGGGGCCGGGGCGAATCCGTACTGGTGGTCGATGACGTTAAAGAACAGCGGGCCATTGCCAGCGGGATCCTGACCAAGCTGGGCTACCGCGTGGACGCGGTTGCCGGCGGTGAACAGGCCATCGCGTATCTGCAGGAAAAAGCGGTCGATCTGATCGTCCTGGACATGATCATGGATCCCGGCATCGACGGACTGGAAACTTACCAACGCATCGTTGAACTTCATCCCGGCCAGAAAGCCATCATTGCCAGCGGATATTCGGAATCCGAACGGGTTAAGGAAGCCCAAAAGCTGGGCGCCGGAGCCTATGTCAAAAAGCCTTATCTGATGGAAAATCTCGCCCTGGCCATCAGAATGGAATTGGACCGACTGTCACCTATTTGACGCAATTATCAGCCATCGACGTTGTCCGTTGGCTGGCACCTTCTTTTAACCTGTTGAATATAAATCAAAATATTTATTTCCCAATATTGGCATTTACTTTGCAGCCTTTGACTGGCGAACCTGATTCAACGGATCAGAATTTTCAAACAAAGAAGGATTCAATCGTGATAAAGCTCATATACATGGCCCTGATCGGCTCGGCATTGATCCTTTCGATTTACGCGCTGTGGTTGGCGGTCAAAGAGTTGATGACTGATTAAGATATTAAAACTATTATATTTTAATACTATTCATCAATTCTCGTTCGGTTCCTCCAGGATTGTAATATTGCCGTCCTTCCTTGCGACGCTTCCTTATATCACCGTTGGTTTCGGCGCTGAGGACCTTTTTCAGGGCCGCAATCCGGGACACCTGCCAGGCGTCGATTCCTTGTCATCCAATCACACTTGATTTCGTTATTATTGAAAATACGGCTTGAAAACCATTAATATTTTTGCAAAAATGATAGAATGTTAAAAATTATTGCTGGGGGTGGCGATTTCGTCTTGGCCTAGCGGCAAAAATAGGGCATTCTTTCGACGCGGTCGAATTATCCGAAAATTGGAGCTTACATCATGTTTAATGAAAGCAAAATCAGCCAGCGATTAAATAAACTGGAAAAGCACCTGAAACAGGAAAACCCGATTCTCTCCGATGTCGTTCAAAATTTTCGCGAACTGGACAGCATCAGTCGCCGAATCGGATTTTTTCATCGAGAAGAATCCCATGCCACCCGCACGCCCTGGTGGCCGCTGATTTCGATTTTGGGAATTTATTCAGCGGGAAAATCCAGCTTTATCAATCATTTTCTTCAGTACAACCTGCAGGCCGTTGGTATCCAGGCGGTCGACGACAAGTTTAGTGTTATCTGTTTTACGCGGGATAAAAAAGAAAGAGTCCTGCCCGGTCTGGCGCTGGACGCCGATCCCCGCTTCCCGTTATATAAAATCAGCCAGGCCATCGAAGAAGTGGCCGAGGGCCAGGGTGAACATATTGATGCCTATCTGCAATTAAAAACATGCCCCAGTGAAATTTTGCGCGGCAAAATCCTCATCGATTCTCCGGGTTTTGATGCGGATGATCAACGAACATCCACCTTACGGATCACCAATCACATCATCAATTTGTCGGATTTGGTTCTGGTTTTTTTCGATGCCCGCCACCCGGAAACCGGATCCATGCGCGACACCTTGCAGCATCTGGTAAAGGCCACCGTGGACCGTCGCGATTCAAACAAGTTTTTGTATATTCTGAATCAAATTGACGTCACCGCCAATGAGGACAATCTGGAGGAAGTTTTTGCCGCCTGGCAACGGGCACTGGCGCAATACGGCTTAACCGCCGGTTCATCCTATGCCATCTACAATGAGGATGCGGCGATACCCTTTGACAACGAGGATGTCAAAACCCGCTACGAAAGCAAGCGCCAGGCTGACTACCGCGCCATCATCAGCCGCATCGAGCAGGTCCGGGTGGAGCGGGCTTACCGGATTGTGGGTATGCTGGAGCAAACCGCCCAGATGCTGAAGGCAGATGTTGTCAGCCGCCTGGAACGTTTCAGGGAAAACCTGCGCCGCAAGGTTCTATGGCTGGAAGGTGCAATTTTGGCTGTCTTGCTGGTGGCCTTTTTCGGGCTGACCATCTGGGCCGGCTACTGGCAAGGATTATCTCTGACCCTGCCTTTAGGGGAACTGATCAGGTTAAACGATTACACATTTTACGGCACGCTTGCCATTGTATTGGCCGTCGCCGGCTACGTGCACTTTCGCATCCGGCGCTGGGCGGTCAAAAAAATCACCGCCCGGCTGCTGGCGGAAGTCAAGAATCACGATCTGCATCCGAACTTCAAACGGGCCTTTCGCAAGAACAGCCGCTGGTGGCGCACGATATTGTGGCCGAACCCGGCCGGATGGGGAAAACGCACTGCGGCCAGACTGGAAAAAGTATTGGACGACAGCAACGCCTATATTCAGAAACTCAATGATGAATTTACCAATCCATCCGGCCGGGACAACCTGGCAGCCGGAATCGACCGGCCGTCACCGGAAGGACTACAGCAATCGGACTTCTCCCGGGCCGACGCTGGAAATTCATTGCCGGATAACACCGCTGCGCTAATTTCGAAAAGTTAAATGACTGAAAAAATTAAAGAAATTGTCATCAACCAGGATCAGGCCGTATTCTGGCTGGATGCAAACGGCTGCTGGCAAAATGAAAACGGCAAGTTCAGGCATCAAAAAATAATTGATTACTTTCATTCCTGCATCAAACGGGACCGGCAAGGTTATTATCTTTACCAGGAAAATGGCAACCAGGCCGAAAAGGTCTATTTCCGGTATGAAGACCAGGCGCTGTTTGTTTTCAATGTAATCCGGCAAGATGGTGTGACCTTGGTGTTAAACACCAAAAAACAGATTAAACTCAAGCCTCGCAAACTGTTTATCAAAAACGACTGCCTGTACATGCACATGGGAGAAGAAATCATCAAATTTGCCGAACCGGGGCTGATGCAGATCGCCCCGCTTCTGGAAGAAGCAAACGGCCAGCTGTTTATTCGAATTAAAGGCCGGCGCTATATGATATCAGCAATGGATGATTAAACTGTCGCAGGTGCTAAATCGGTGACTTCCACTGCCGCCCAATGCAGAATCAACCACTGAAAGGAGCCAATTTCATGCGTCTAAGAAACCTGTTTATTCCCGTTACCGATATGAGTCCGGAGCAGCTTAAGGCCTTCGTGGACTCAAACGAAGAAGGCAGCTTTACCCTGCTGGACGTGCGTCAACCCTCGGAATACGAGACCGCCCGAATTCCGGGCAGCAAGTTGCTCCCGCTGCCGTCACTGGACGACCGGTTAAATGAACTGGATCTGCAAAAACCGATAATTGCCTATTGAGCCGCCGGCCGACGCAGCCGGGCCGCTGCACAGATACTGACCGGCAAGGGCTTCAAGCAGGTCTACAACCTGGCAGGTGGTCTTGCCGCCTGGCAGGGCCATGCCGCCGCAGGACCCGCGGATATGGGAATGCTGTTTTTAAAAGGGGATGAAACACCGCAGGAGGTCATTGCTGTCAGCTATGGGCTGGAAGCAGAGCTGCAAAAATTTTATACCGCCGCCGCCGGCCTGGCGATCGAACCTGAAGTCGGCCGGGTTCTTGCCAATCTGGCTGAAATTGAAGTCAAACACAAAGATCGGCTCTTTGAGCTGTATCTTGCAATTGAACCCGGCCCGCTGGAAAGAGAAGCCTTTGAAGCCGAAATCAAATCGGAGATGACCGAAGGCGGATTCAATCCGGATGAACTCCTCGAGCGAAATCTGCCGACCTTTAAATCAGCCCGGGATGTACTGAATTTCGCCATGATGCTCGAGGCGCAGGCCATGGATCTGTATATGCGATACGCAGATAAATGTGAAGACCCCAAGGTCAAGGAGATCCTTTTCAAAATGGCGGATGAGGAAAAAGCGCATTTAAAGCGCCTGGGGGTTCTTCAAGAGAAGCAATGAAAAAGCAGCAATTTGAAAAAATGGAATCCATGTTCCATCTCATCCAGCATGAGTGGCAGGAAATCAATCCGCTCGAACTGGTCGTATACCAGTTGGCCAGGGGCAATACATTTAACATGCGGCTTGTCGGATTTGAGGATATCCGGCGCTTTCGGGAAGAAAATCCGGACTGTGCGATTACCTTCAAACCGAACCACCTCAGCGAAGCCGACTTCATCCTGCTCAGCATCCTGTTCCGGGAACACGGCATGAAGGTGCTGGTTGAAGGCGGCGCGAATTTATTTATTGATGATATTGATATTTTCAGCGATCTGCTGCCGAAATTTGTGCGCAAAGACTTTAAAGACTTCCTCAAGGACCAGCGCATGAGCATCGCGCACTACCTCTCCAGCAGGGGGGCTTTTAAAGTGTTCCGCGAACCGCTGAGCATCCCTCAGCCTGACGGCAGTGAATTGACGATCGGCAGAAAAGAAATTATCTCTTTAACCCGCGCCTATCGATACCACCTCGTGCAAGAAAAAGAGATGTATGTCACATTTCCAGGCTATTCCAGCATTAAACTGGGGCTGCTGGATCTGCTCAAAAAGGACGGCACCAAAACCGGCAGAAGCTATACCGGAAAAATAGACGGCTATCATCATCTCCCGTTTCAAATGGATATCGAGGCTTCACTGGAGACCGGCATCGATGTCTATGTGGTCCCGGTAAACCTTGCCTATGAGCGGGTTTTAGAAGATGAACAGTTTGCCAAACTAACCCGGCTCTATGAATCCGGTGAAAGCAAAAGAGAAATCTACATAAACGATCTGGGCCATATTGTTAGCGAATTTTATGGTGATAAAAATAAGGGAAGCCTTTGCATCAAATTTGGCGAACCGCGCAAAATGAACACCCCGGATTTAAAAGAAGGTTTTGTCAGTCGGAAAATAAAAAGTGCCGCCCATAAGCATGCCGAGGAATGCTTTGACGACATGCTTGGGATGCAACCTATTTTTCCGGCCAATATCTATTTCACCGCGTTTTCTGATAACTTTAACCGGACGCCTGTCGCCGTCATGAAAGAAAAAATCGATGACATCCGCGATTATCTGGGAACGCTGATCTGGGGCAAGGCCAAGCGGCGGGTGGATCTGCATTATGTCCTGGGCTACAACCACAAGATCATGTCTGCCGATGAGATTATCAATCGCACATTTCAAATTTTCAACCAGCCGAACCGGCATATTACGGACATCGACGGGGATACGTTCGTGGTCTATAACCGGGAGGTGGCGCAGCAGTACAAAAACCATACCGCGCATTTTTTTGAAAAATAAGAAGGAGGACCAGGTGCTATCACGAAGTGAAATCGAAACATTGCTAAAAGACTGGAACCGGGCCTGGGACCGGCACGACCTAGACGGTGTCATGCAGTTGTTTCATGAGGATGTCATTTTCGAAAACTGGACCGGCGCCAGAGCCCGCGGCAAAACGAAGCTGTCAGCGGCCTGGGCGCCCTGGTTTAAGAATCACGGCGGTTTTAAGTTTAGCGATGAAGAAACGTTCATTGATGAACGGCAGCAAAAAGCACTCTACCGCTGGCGACTGGATTGGCCTTCACTGGAAAGCGGCTTCGAGGGAAAAACTGAAACGCGGCGCGGTGTCGACGTCATTCATTTTAAAGGCGACAAAATAATCCAAAAACTGACCTATTCCAAAACAACGGTGGCAATCGACGGGAAGCGGATCGCGCTGGCAGCCAGGGCTTAACGCCGGAAATTAAAAATCCGGGGCCCGGAGCGCAACATCTAGCATTTTGAAAAATTCACCCTTTCCCGGATCAAGCGCGAGCGATCCGCCTGCGGCGGACGCGCAAAAATTTTCTCTTAAAGATGTCGCCGAACCACCCATGGCGGACAAACTCTTTAATTAGTGGGTACTAGTCCCGCTCGGCTCCAGCAGCCCCCCCAGGCTGTTCCGCTTTGGCCTGCTCCAGTTCTTCGATGATCTCTTTCAGTCGAAATTCTCTGGCCTCAACTTTGACCATCATCATACCGAATGCTTCCGCCAACTCACTGAGGACGCCGGGATATCTTTCTTTTTTCGAAAGTTCAAACAGGTGATCGGAGTCTGCCTTGTCATATTTGCCGGAAGCAATTTTTTTGCAGCAGCTATTGAGCATTTCGAACAAATCAAGGTAATACCGTTCAAAATCCATAATCGACCTCCAATTAAACCATTTAAGTTCATTACGGTCTTTAATGGTCGTATCCGAAATTACGTTCTCCCAATATATTAATTTCATTGGCTGTTGGCAAGTGGCTTAAAATCTTTCAGGGTTCAAAGGTATTGACTGATAGAGAAATTTCATGGTACTCGATTGGTCAACCCATGAATTTTTACCTGAATCCAGGTACGATAAGCATCTCAAAAGCTTTGGTGGAGGCGCAGCACGATGACCAGGCAGTTGAGCCTGTTTCCGGACAGCCCCTTAAATTTATCAAACCAACCGCAGGATAATACCCCCGCCGACCTCGAGGCCATCGTCAATCCAGTTGATGAAATGTTTGCGGCCAGCACCCGTTTTAGAGACAGCCGCAACCTCGTTGAACTCTTGCGCTTCATCGCTCGCTTTCCGGGTTATTCAGCCTTCAACGGCTTGCTGCTTTATACTCAGAATTCTTCGGCCACCTGCGTCGCCACTGCGCGCAGCTGGAAGCAAAAGTTCGGCCGGCGACCCAAATTCGATGCGCGGCCCCTCGCGATTTTGGCACCCATGGCTCCAATTCTTTTCGTCTTTGACATCCAGGACACGGAGGGACCTCCGGTTCCTGATGCACTGCTGCGGCCGCGTGCGACTCGCCCCCTGCTGCTCACTAAAATCTATGCGAATACGCGGCATAACTGTGCGGTACATGGAATTGCCGTCCATGAAACGGCAATGGATCATGGCGCAACCGGCACGGCCTGCCGCATTACGCCGTCGCTACGAAAACAACATCAAGATTTAGATCTGCAAAATGACACCAGCTATTTAATCCTGATCGATAGAACCCAACCCATAGAAGATCGGTATTCACTGCTTGTCCACGAATTGGGACACATTTTTTGCAGCCACCTGGGAATTGACCGCCATGCCTGGTGGCCGGAAAGAGAGGACCTGAATATCAACGGGGAAGCAATTGAATCTGATGCGGTTGCATATCTGGTTTGCGAACGTTTGGGATTAGGGGTCGGTGCGGCCAAGCATCTGTCCGGCTATGTCGGGCTGAATCATGAATTGCCTGCCTTCAGTTTGAATGCGGTGCTGCAGTCCGTCGGTTATCTGGAAGATATGGCAAAATCCCGCTGGACAGAGCCCCGGCGGCGCAGACGACACTAGACGGCAGCAACGCCTCGTATGCCTGAACATCTTCACCGATCCGAATTCGATTTAACCCTGTTTTACTTTACCTGATAATACACGATTTCCGATATTGAGAAATATTTTACCCAATATCTATGTAAGATTTTTCACAAATTGCAGTTTTATCGTCATCCCTTAAATCGATAAGTATTTAATATATATTTTAATATAAAAAATTTTCAAATTTGCACAGTTTTTGCTATGCATTTTTATGGGTACCGAGAAAGAAACGCCTGAAAACTATGTCTAATCTGCAACCGGATTGTCAATTTTTCTACTTCGA
>Ga0209536_100014155_pt1 | contig 11472 bp, 10 predicted proteins | sample DeeMarSeWOR28_12_FD_187461 | JGI IMG/M metagenome (GOLD analysis project Ga0209536, IMG submission 187461) | Marine sediment microbial communities from White Oak River estuary, North Carolina - WOR-2-8_12 (SPAdes) (version 2) | ecosystem: Environmental > Aquatic > Marine > Intertidal zone >... | reverse complement strand
GTAGGTATCTTCCGGGTCGAACTGGTATTTCCAGGTGGCATTGAAATAGATGGCGTTGATCAGGTACATAACTGCGTTGGATGGGATGAAATCGAGCATGTCCTTGATCTTGTCGTTGGTTTTTTCCTCGATCCAGCCGTTAATGATATCCACTGCCTGCGGATCGGAAAAATCGAGCTCCTCAACTGCCGCATCGAAATATTCCTGGTTGTCGGATATGAAATCTTCCAGCACATTGTACCCCAGCTTGTACCAGATGCTGTTGGCAATGGAGAACTGTACCTTGTCGTCCAGGGTCACCAGTTGCGACATCAGCTCCTTATAGCTTTCGTTCACTTCCTCGTCGGTGAGATCCCCGAAGTGCAGCACATCGCGAAAAGCATCCTTGGTGGTCCCGTTGGCCCCGTTGAATGTCATCCCCAGTGCATAGGAGGTACTGAGCGACGAGATCATCACATTCTCCGCATCTGCGAGCGCATACACCTCTTTGAAGAGTTCAAAGGCGTATTGCTGATCGGCTTCGATCAGGTCGGCTGATTTCTTGGTCAGTTCAACCTTTTTCGGCTCCCTGTTCGCGGGATCGGGATCACTTTTTTCGCAGGAGAAGGTGACCAGGGTGGAGAAAAGGAGTGCAAAGGGGAACAGGAACGGACCGGTTTTAGAATATTTTGATCTCATCTTTTCGTCTTTTAACGGGTGTTTTCTTCTAAGACGAAGGGGAGACTGCTCAGGTTGCGTGTGTGATGCCAAACTTATTTTATCGGCTTTTTTTACTCGCATAGATGCCCGGCATATTCAGATTCTGCGGGACTACTCCAGGAAGGAGTCGTTCCCTCTCAGAAGGGCCTTCATCTTGTTCAGTGCGACATTCCGGATTTGCCTGATCCGTTCCCCAGTCATGCCAAATTCCTCTGCGATATCGTGCAGCGATTGCACGGGCTTCCCGCACAGCCCGAAGGAGCGGATGATAACGCTTGATTCACGTTCGGTGAGCTTGTTTAGTACGCGGTGGATATTGGTTATATCGGATTCCCTAAGGAGTGTGTTATCCGGAGGCGGCAGGTTCTCTTTCTTAACGACATCGTATAATGTGAAGTCATTGTCGGTGTCGTTTGTGAGCGGAATATCCAGGGAGACCTGACGTTTCTGAATGTGATGTGACAGGCTCACTTCTGCATCCGTGAGGTCAAGGAATCCTGCAATTTCTTCCTCGGTGGGTTCGCGCTCAAACATCTGTTCCAGATGAGGAATGGCTTTCTTGATTTTATTGATCCGTGAGAGCTGGTTGAGGGGAAGCCTGACGATACGGGTATGGTTGGAAATAGCCTGAATAATGGACTGACGGATCCACCAGACTGCATAGGATATGAATTTGAATCCCCTGGTTTCGTCGAAGCGGCTGGCAGCATGGAGCAGACCGACGTTTCCCTCGTTAATCAGGTCTGAGAGCGACAATCCCTGGTTCTGGTATTGCTTTGCCACGGATATCACGAAGCGCAGGTTTGCGAGCACAAGCTTTTCGAGCGCCTCATCATCACCTTCCCGGATCCGCCGGGCGATCTCCACCTCCTCCTCAGCCGATATCATCGGGTACTTGTTCATGTCCAGAAAATAGCGGGAGATGGAAGCCTCTTCCCTTTGGGTGATCTGTTTGGTAATGATAAGCTGTCGCATCCTCAGACCGGTTAATTTTCCTTTTTGGCTTCCTTGTATTCGATTTCCAGCTCTGAAAATACTTCCCTGACGGTTGTGATCTGGTAGATACGCCCGGCATTGGATCCTGTGAAGGCAAATCCGTTTTCCAGGTTCCCGTGGTAGGCAGAAAGAAGCGCATCTGCGATGCAGTAAGATGTGGTTTTGTGGTTACATGACCGGATACAGTTGAATTTACATGAGGCCGGCTTTCTTTTTCCCTCGGATGTCTCCTGGAGAAATTTGTTATATATGCTCCGGCCAGGCATTCCGACAGGACTCTTAATGATCTGTATATCCTCTTCCCTGGCGGCGATGAAGACTTTCTTAAATTCAGGCGAGGCATCACACTCCTCGGTGGCAACAAAACGGGTACCAAGCTGCACCGCGGCTGCTCCAAGGTCGATAATCCGGAACATATCCCTGCCGGTATAGATTCCTCCTGCTGCAATTACCGGAATTTCCTTGTTATATTTTTCCTTTGCCTCTGCGGTCACCTCCAGTACTTCGGTAACAAGGTTTTCGAGTGAATTGCCCTCATCTTGAAGTGCATCTTCCTTGAATCCAAGGTGCCCGCCGGCTTTGGGTCCCTCTACCACGAAAGCATCTGGGAGGTAATTGAAGTTTTGTTTCCATTTCTGGACAAGGATGGAGGCGGCGCGACCGGATGATATAATGGGCACCAGTTTGGTCTTGATCCCTTCTGAAAGGTATTTGGGCAGGTCGAGCGGTAATCCGGCTCCAGAAAAGATGATATCGATCCCCTCTTCGATGGAGGTCCGTACCATGTCCGAAAAGTTGGTGATCACCGACATGATGTTCACCCCCAGGATACCGGATGTAAGCTCGCGTGCCTTCCTGATCTCCTGACGTATCGCATCGATATGGCGTGTCTTGAGGTTGTTTCCGGGCTTTCCGTCAAGGAATCCGATTCCCACAGTCGAGATGACCCCTACTCCGCCCATATTGGCCACGGCCGATGCAAGTCCTGAAAGAGAGATTCCGATGCCCATACCCCCCTGGATAATCGGTACGGGTATGGTTAAGTCTCCTATGTTGATCGATTTCATACTACACTTTTATTCGATTAGAAAATCATTTCCTGCCAGGTTTGGGAATGTTTACTGACGTTTAAAATTCAGATTTAAAAAAGTGGCAGAGATAGACTAACGGCACGTAGTGTAGTAAACTAAAGCGCAGATTCTCAAATCGAAATTTCGACAAAACTATGCATAATAATCGGGTTAATCCCCGTCATGGACGTTTATTTCCATATTATTGCATGAAACCTGATGAGGGGGAAATCTATTTTAATTGTGTGGGGATATAAATGAACGGACTTGATGCATCAATCAAAGAATTTAACACATGGTACGAGGAGAAATTGCCGATGATGAATTTTTCAGTGTTATGATGGCCGTTGGGCAGGAGGAGCAAAAGATCGGCCGGAGGCTGAAGAGGGGTGGTAAAATCGGCCGGAGCAAACCCCTGGACGTGTTTCTCTTTCTCTTTATCGCGCTGAAATATTTTCCGGATTACAATTTCATTGAATTCAAGGTGGACGGGTTTGTCCAGGATATCCTGCAGCCAATGGGCACATTCACGGATGGAGAACTCCATGAGGCATTTCGGTTGCACCCGGATTGTGCCAATGAGGTTGAACGCAACTCCCGTTGGAAATTAAATCCTTGTACAAAGATTCCTTATTGCCCGGCCCGCTATGACAGGCAGAGTTTTCTGAAACTCCTGTCTGTTTACCAACAAGACAACATGGATTTTTAATTCATGTATGAACAATCTCACTGTCGATCGATGGGAACAGCGATCGATGTGGGATACGCTGAACTGTGATGGATCCGGTGGCGCTGCTTCCTGTAAGCGGAATCGGGGGCCGACATGATCGAAGGCACGTAGGTTTGCGGGTTGAGGTCATACAGGGGGAACCAGCTGCTCTGGACCTGCACCATGATGCGGTGGCCAGGCAGGAAGGTGTGGTTCACCTGAGGAAGGGGGATTTCATACACAAGCACCCGGTCCGGTTCAACAGGCACCGCCGTTTCGTAGTCCTCCCGGTACCTTCCACGGAAAATGTCCCCGCTGACCATCAGCTGGTATCCCGACATTTCATATTCCTCTTCCACATCGCCGAACACATCGATCAGCTTCACAACCCAGTCGGCGTCACTTCCCGTGGTCTCCGCAAACAAACGGGCCAGCACCGGCCCTCGCACTGTCAGGTTTTCGGTCAGCGGTTCGCTCACCCAGGTGGCCACATCGGGCCGGCCATCCACGAATCGCTGGTCCTCCGCCAGCCATCTTCGCCATGCTGCAATGGCCGGTGGATTGCTGTAATTGATCTCCCAGATGGGCCTCGGCTCATAGGGCACCGGGCTGGCAGGATCGCTGATATATTCGGTGTGCCCATTTTCGTCTGAAGGAGCGGTAAGACTCAGTTTCCCATCATTTTGCAGGTAAAAATTGATCGCTTCGTTCACAGGCGGCCACTTTTCGAAGGTGCGCCATTGGTTTGATCCTGTTTCAAAGACCGTGACCGGTGCGGGGAGTGCTGTCTCCTTCCCGTGCAGGAAATGACGGAGAAATTTTTCCAGCACCTCTTCTCTGAACCATTCAGCAGTGTTCTCTCCGAACTGTAGCTGCCCCAGGCTGCTCCCGTCATCGAAGTGCTGTCCGTGGTGCCAGGGTCCGGCAGTGAAGAAATTCAGATTATTCCCTGCGTCGTGTTGCTCAAGGGCAGCATAGACGGCAGGCGATCCGTAAATATCCTCCTGGTCCCAATACCCGTGAACGTGAAGGGCGGGTACAAGCCGGGTAGGGGATGTAAACCACTGGTCGGCTGCAACAGCCTTCCAATATGGTCCATATGTGGGGTATTTCATCAGCCTGTACCACATCTCGTGCCGCTCATCCAGCCGGGCCCCGAGAGCAGGTCCCAGCGCACCCTGGGGGAGCAGCCAGGAATACATTTCATTGTGCTCGAAAGGATAATGGACAACTGTATCGGTCCTTGTTTCCATTCCATAAATGAACGAGAATGCATAGGCCCCGCGAAACGCACCCCAATGGAACCAGTCGTCCGCCTTCCATACATCCACCACAGGGTTGAAAGGCACGGCTGCAGCCAGCGCAGGATGCGGATCCCTCATGGCTGCCAGCGTAAGCCAGCCTGGATAGGAGGTGCCCCAGATCCCCACCTTTTCGTTGGTGGAAAGGGTTTTCACCAGCCAGTCGACCGAGTCCCACGCATCTGTGATCTCGTCAGTATCGCCCGTGTTGAACGCTCCCCTGGGAGGCACGTACATGACATACTCCCCTTCCGATTTAAAACGTCCCCGGATATCCTGGAAAGCGTAGATATAATCCGCTCCCATGAACCTGTTCCCCAATGCCTCCTCGAATCCAACAGCTTTCCTGTCTGCCATCCGTCCTGCGTTATACGGGGTCCGCCAGAGCAATACGGGCAGTGGCCCTGCGGTATTTTTTGGAGAAACGATCAGCGTATACAGTTTTACCCCGTCGCGCATGGGAATCATCTCTTCCCTGATCTCGAAATCAGCATCGGAGAATGATTCTTGGACCTGGCCCTGCACCTCCGCTTTTGTGAAAGAAATCAAAAAAGGAAGGATTGCACAGAGTAAGTAGCACTGGAATTGTGAAAGGAGGTGGTTATTTGTTTTCATCCCTATAATTATTCAGTGGTTACATTTGAACCTTTATGAATGCTTTGGCTATATCAGAAAAATCTGTTTCAGACATCAATCCGATAAATAATCATATACTTCCACCCTCGCCGGTATCAAAGGTTCACTCGGATTCTCCGGATTCGGCAAGATTCCTGGCAATGGTCACATATTCAGGTCTCCAGCCACTGGAACCATAGAGAATTATTACCGCAGGATGGGTTCCCGGAGCTTCCGGTTTCACAAGCACCCCGTGAACTTCAAGATCGAGTCCGGGTTTTGACAGCAGCCGGGATTCCTGACATTCAACCTTAAGGGTGATAAGTAAAGATAAACCGATAATCAGGCTGCAAATTCTTGTATCCATTCCCCTGGTTATTAGGTAGTTTGAATTACTCCCCGTACAGGGTCACGAATGCCCTCATGACGGATGCGGGATAAGCGGAGGTGTGGTGTTCCCCTTCAAATATCTGGCTCCCCACCTCCAGGTTGGGGTAATTCCGGGATTCCAGCACCTCTTCCATTCTTCTCATATTATCAATCCCGCTTTCATCTTCCAGTCCTCCCATCGTCAGAAACAACCTGGCAGGCAGGTCGGTATGGGTTTCTGAGAACGCTTGCTCCACTTCGAACATCACCCTGCCGGCATAGTGAAGGCTGGGGCTCCCGGCAAAGTAGCGCTGGAACATACCGGGCCGCTCGAACAGGGCAAACAGCGAAAACAGTCCGCCGTAGGAGTAACCTCCAAGTGCCCTGTTCTCAGGTTCCACGGGGTATGCTGACTCTATAAAAGGAACCAGCTCATCACATATAAAACTCAGGAACAAAGGGGCCCCGCCCGTGGTCACTTCGAGGCTCTGGTCTCCTGACATGTCCCTCAGGAGCCCTTCCCAGTATTGTTCGGTCCCTGCATCAGCCACCGGCGTCAGGTCCCGTGTTCTCCATACGGCCCAATCGAGCATCGTTTCAATGTCATAGGCGATCCCGACCACAATGACCTGTGGAAATCCTGTCTCGGGAAATCCCAGTACGGTGGAAATGGTTGCGTAGAAAGGAAAAGAACGGTTGCCATCGGTCACATACAAAACAGGATATTTTTTCGATCCGTCCGGAATGTAATTCAGGGGCAGCTGTACATAGATCAGAAAATCCTGTTCCATCTTTTCCGAGTGTATTTTTCTGAGTTCGGAGGCCGGAAGCGGAACGGGTCCCGGAAATGCTGACTCCTGCGCCAGGGTACATGGGGTAATGGCCACCAGGGCAGTGAGCAAAAGTAATGCATGAATTTTCATTTGTTAGGAGTTGGAGGTTTTGAATAGGTTAATTTACTCTCCCCGGATCACAAATAAAAATCATGCTCCAATTTTAACCGTTCCTGGTTTGCCAGGGGAGGGGACAGCTGTCAAACATCAGGAAATCATTGATTTTCTGTTATAGATGCCATAATTTGGTAATACGAACCTTTCAGGAAACTCATCATGGATAAATTTGAAAAACAGAAAAGAATATTCACCATCCAGGGTATACTTTTACTGGTTTCGGCGGTATCAATGTTTGCCGTCACCCCGGGCATTTTTCAGGACACCTCTCCCGGTGCGCTTCCCGGACAGGCGGGTACCGCGGCCTTATTTGGCGCGGGAATTCATCTGCTGCTGGCCATTGGATTTATAATCGGGGCCAGGTTAGCAAAGCTCAAACGCCGCATCAATAATGAAATTAACATGGTTTCCGGCATTGCACTGATGATTATAGGTTTTATTATCATGGATGGTGCTTTTGCCTTTATGGAGGAACTGCCTTTTGTATCGGCCGGCTTTTTCCTGGCTGTCTTCTGTGACTTTGCGGCGGCTGTAACTTCTGTGGCAGCTCTTATTATGCTCAGGAGGAAAAGGAAGAAATAGTCTGGTTCACCAGGTATCCGTATCCCGGGCTCCTCATTACTTGAGTGAGGTTTTCTTTGACCCTATGCCTGGCCAGCGTATGAAAACCAGGCTAATATCTCGCACTTCAGATTGTTGAGGGTTTAATAAATTCGGCCTCATAGAAGGGTATCCCGATCTTGAAGCGGTCTTCCCGGATCATCTGGAAGCCAGAACCATCCAATATCATGTCGGTAGGACGGTTCAGATGGCAACCATCGGCCACTTTTCTCCAGACGGGGTTCATGAGATCCTGCATCCTGCCGCGCATGGGGTTGTGCGACCTGATGTGCTCCAGAATCACCAGTTTTCCTCCGGGTTTCAGCCATTTCATGAAATTCTCCAATGCCCTTGTGGGTTCCGGCACCGTACAGAGCACCAGGGTACACACCACCGCATCCAGTGAATTTTTCTCAATAAGCTTTCCCATTTCAGGATAGCCGCACCCGATTTTAAGCAGTGTGATGCGGTTGGGAAAAAGCAATACATCTCTTTTCTTCTCTGCACGCGGCAGCATGTAAGGCGATGGTTCGATCCCGGTTATTTCAGCGTCCTCGTTGTAGTGCTCAAAATTGACCCCGGTACCTACCCCCACCTCCAGTACTTTTCCCGAAAGATTTGAGAGAAGCCTTGAACGCCGCTTTTTCAGGTGGTTTTCCTCAATGGAATGCATGAAGGGATCATACACAGCACCGAAGAGTCGTTTGTAGATCATTGTATCCGGTTCATTGAGGCTGCTTCCATCTCGCAGGACTGTTCACTAATGCGTGAACATTCGCTCTTCTACGAGCAACAGTTCAACCTGTCAAATGTATAAAAGGTGCGGAACACCGCGTGTGCTCATTCCGGTTCTCAGTTTTCAATCCAGCCGACCAGTTCCTGATCGTCCGGTTTGGTATTGGGTGAGAAGTGCCCCACCAGCTGTCCCACTTCGTCGATCATATACTTCTGAAAATTCCATGTTACTTCGCTGTCTTCAAATCCGTTATCACTTTTCGAAGTCAGCCATTTGTATAACGGATGCTGATCGTCTCCCTTCACTGAGATCTTGCTCATCATAGGGAATGTAACCCCATAATTCAACTTGCAGAATGTGGCGATCTCTTCATTTGACCCCGGCTCCTGTTCGGCAAAATTATTGGCAGGAAATCCAATGATGATAAATGCATCATCCCCATATTTTTCATAAAGTTTCTGCAGGCCTTCATACTGTGGCGTAAATCCACATTTTGACGCGGTATTCACCACCAGCACTTTTTTACCCTTGAGCTGCGAAAGGGGATAATCCTCCCCGGTAATATCTGTTACTGTAAAGTCGTAAAAAGAAGTTTGTCCAAATGCTGTGCCTGTCATAAGCGTTAAAAGTCCGGTTATAAAAATGTTTCTGATCATCTCATACATATATATTATTTGTACTGTGCTAACAAGAAGCAGAAATAAAAGTTCGTTTCAGTTCACCCAATCATATAAATGAAGCACCCACCATTATGTGCTCTTGATATATGGATCCCTTCAAGGGCATCTCTTTGACCGCACAATAGTGTATGTTAACGTGTTACCAGCGCCTTTCGCACACTGATCATACCGCCCGATTCCAGCTGAATAAAATAGGTGCCGGGAGCCAGCGATCCCGGGATCCATCTTCGCATGTGTTCCCCCTCACCCAGATGTTCATTCACCAGTACTTCAACCTGCTGCCCCAGCTGGTTGTAAACCGTTATTTTCACCTCGGCGGGATTTGGGATCCTGAAGGCGATAACCGCCTCCTGGCTCACGGGATTGGGGCGTATGGGCTCAAGACCGAAACTGGCAAATTTTTCCTGCGTCGGAATATCCGTTCCCCCGCCTCCGGAATCCACCAGCAGGTTCAGGTTCCAGTCCACCAGCATGCTGGTGGATTTCACACCGCCCGGTCCGAGATCTGTAACCGTCAGGGTCCATTCACCTGCGGGCGAATGCAACTTAAAGGGAGCAAGCGGCTCCTCGGGCAGGAACCAGCCCGAGTAGGGGGCAAGACCCAGATCAAGGGACTTTTCTGCACCGTCCCTCAGTCCGGTATGTATTAAATTCTCTCCCGAGTTTCGCGGCCTGTCCAACAGTTTCACCGTGGTGCCTCCGTGCTCCAGTGTGATCTCCAGGTCCCCCACCGAAGGATGAATGAGCGAATCGATGGTTACCCGAACACCGTACAACACATTCTTATCGGCCGACACATCGATGATATCTTTGGTCGGAGTTCCCTGTGCGATCTCCAGGTTCAGGTCGGTTCGCTCCAGCAACATGCTTATCCGGTCGGGGTAATTTAAGGACATGAGGAATACCCTTGGATCCTGCATTGAGGTAAAGGATGCCCTGCCGGCCACTGCATATCCGAATCCGGAGGTATGAACGGCATCCCGTATCCCCGCATTGGTAAAATTGGTCTTGTAGGTCTGCATCCAGAGTGAGTCACCGGTTTCCCCGTCGATATTCAGCAGCAGCATCTGGGTATGCATGGTCTGGTCGTAGGCGGTCCCGGCAACCACCAGGTTTCCGTCGCCCGTCATCATGATCGAGTTTGCAAAATGCCGCGTGGGGCCCCCGTAAGTCTTCTCCCAGACCACATCGCCGTTCGCATCTATTTTTGCAACCCAGATTTTATAGATGTAAAAATTACCCACAAGCACTTCTGACGACCCGGCCACATACACATAATCTCCTGATACCACCGCGTCAGAGAATTCGTCCATTTCGATCCCGCCATAGAAGGTTTGCCAGCCCGCTCCCAGGTCCTCCTGGATCTTCTGGAGAAAGATGTCAAACTTCTTATCTGTGCCGTTGTATGCGCTTCCGCCCAGCAGGTACCCGTCATGGAATTTCCTGACCCACCTGGCATAACCGCCGTCAGCCACCGCAATGCTTTTAAATGCGGGTACATCCGGGGGTTCGTATACGCCCTCCTCATTCTTCGCCATCCTGGTCACCAGGATCTTATCGGGACCTGATCCGTCCTCACGGATGGAGCCTGCAACAATGCAGCCGCCCCCGATGGCAGGTTCGATGGCGTATCCGGTCATATAATGATTGGTGTGGTTGTAGTATAGCGAATCGAAGGCTACCCTTCCGTCGCCACGTACCTCCATCAGGAACAGGCCGGGAGGGGAATCTCGCGATAGCAGGGTGGTATCCCTGTACCCGGTAATCAGGTAACGTAAATCTTCCTCCTGCACAAACATCATGTCGTAGGCCACCTGGTCCCAGTAGGTATATATGATCGTGTCTATTTCATCATTGTATTCCTGCTTGATGGTATCGTATACATACAGGGTATCCACCTGGAATCCTGTAAATATCTCATTCATGGCAATGGATCCGCCTTCATCATCCACACGCATTACCATCACCTGGTTGTATCCGTTTCCACCCCAGTTCATGCTCCTGCTGCCCACCAGCACATAACTTCCCTGCATGGGCGATTCCTTGATATCGTTGGCGGTGTAATTTCCTATTTCGTAATCAAGCGGATAGAAATTGTCCCAGGTCACCTCGGGTATCTGGGCAAAGAGGCTGGTCATCAAGAATGACAGAGCGGATACAGAAAGCAGCGATTTGAATAAATTTTTCATGGGGCGTTGTTCAACATTTAAAACAAATGAAGCGCTCGTACAATTCTGCCCGGCCAGCAGAACGGGATAGAGGGTCAGTTACTACTAATTTACACTGAAATCAAATATGGATCAAGATATTGCCCGGCATAAACCGATTTGGTGGGGATTGGCCCATTTTTTGTATTTTTGTAGCTACATATCCAGGGGCTGAACTGGTTTTGACAGCGGGATGAACTGGTATGTAAGCATGCCGAGCGTGGTGATTTGGCTCGCTAATCCCAGGTCTCAAACAATTAATTGGCAATACTAATTATGCTCTCGCAGCTTAATTTACCAAGTAAATCAAGCCTAATCCCGGCCTGAGAGGCTGAGGACGAGATGTCTCGCTGCTGTTTCCTCCTTGTTGGCAGTAGCATACGGGGCACAAGCAAAGCAGGGATAGCCGTTGAAAGGTCCCGGTTCGGCGGTAAAACTTAAGGGACTAAGGTCCGGGCTCGTAGTCTTTCGCTGGCCCGTTCACGAAAACCGAAGATAGACTAAGCATGTAGAAAGCATATGGGTTTCTCGTTTGGACCG
>Ga0209536_100014154_pt1 | contig 11472 bp, 8 predicted proteins | sample DeeMarSeWOR28_12_FD_187461 | JGI IMG/M metagenome (GOLD analysis project Ga0209536, IMG submission 187461) | Marine sediment microbial communities from White Oak River estuary, North Carolina - WOR-2-8_12 (SPAdes) (version 2) | ecosystem: Environmental > Aquatic > Marine > Intertidal zone >... | reverse complement strand
TTCCCGTCGGACTCGATGGCGTCTATCGGCTATCCAACCAGACGCCCTCCAACCTACCCGCAGGGGTACGGGCTGCCTGGCGGGGCGAAGATACCTTAGTATTGGAGTATGACGAAATCGCCCGGGTCAACCACTTTACCTTGACCATCCGGTTCATCGATGAGTCAATCGATGTCGACGTGACTGAACCCACGGGGTTGTATCAGCTGAATTTCAAAGGGGCCGGAGTTGCCCAACACGATGCGTCCAAAACGCAGTGACTCTGCCGCTGTTCTTGGCATGAGGCCTGCTTCGCACTCGAAAACACCGGAATTCGGCCTGCGCCGGCGTGACACAACCCGCAGAACGCCCAACCAAGGCATCGCCTTCCCAATGGCTCTTGTGGAGTACCACCGGGATTTGTTCCCTATTGTTCCCGCTTCCTTGTAGATCTCGCGCAGATGGTTAGCAATCCTATGATCAGAAAGATAACGCTCCAGACCGATGGAATCGCCTGTACCGGATGCATTGAGGACATGGAAATCATACTGCGCGATACGAACGGCATCGTTGATGCCAAGGTCAACTATGCGGATGAGATCATCGATATCAAATACGATTCCGACATCATAGACCGAACGGCTGTAATCCATACCGCAAGGCGAATCGCCAATATCAGCAAAATCATTTCAGAGACATAATCAAACGGGGTAGATTGTCTCCACCGCAGTCGGCCAGATGCCAAACGTATACGACGCCCTGGTTCATAGGAACCGTCGTCTATCCCCTAGCATCTAGCGCCTTGCTTCCCCCGTTTCCTCAGAATGATTCACTTTCCAGCTCCAAGACCACCTGGCTGATATAGGGTCCGATCTGTCTATCAAAAGCATCCCAGTCTTTGTACTTATCCAACTCGGCAACGACCTTGGGCTTCATTTCAAAATCCATCAAGCCTTCGTCACGATACTTGCCCACCACGCTACGCAGATCTTCGTAAAACTGAGAAAATTCTCGAACCAGCTCCATCTTCCCGCTTCGGCCATGGCCAACCACAACGTGATTGGCATTCATTGTGAGCGCCTTTTGGGCGGCCTCATAGGCACCTCTAAAATTGCCATGCCCCATGAACGAGAAATGTTCATTGTTGATGATATCGCCGGTAAAGAGCACTTGCTCCTCGACGACATTAACCATGAGATCGGTAGCGGTGTGCGCTTTGTCGAACAATGTCACCTGAAAGGTAATACCACCAATCTTGTATTCACCGTTCTCCGCTGGCGTATTCGGAATAACGGCTTTGGTGCCCGCGAAATCATCGCCGAGGCGCTTGGCAAATACATCCAGCCAAAACTTGTCTTCGCCGGCGTTCAGCAACCGAATCAGTTCCGGATGGGCAACGGTGCGAACATCCGGATAGGCCTCGACCAGCGCCTGATTCGCCAACCAGTGATCGCCGTGAAAATGGGTGGTAAAGATGTGGGTAATTGGCTTTGATGTGACACTCGCAATCTCTCGCAGAATCATCTTGCCGATTTCATAACTACTACCGGTATCGATAACAACGACACCGGCGTCAGTGACAACAAAACCCGGGTTGTTGTGGAAGCCGTGACTAACCTTCGCATCTTCATCGTGCGGCCCATGTTCAATGACATAGGTATGGGGACCAATTTGCATCGGTTGTATATTTGCCCACTCCAGCGCGTACGCTTGCTGCACAGAAAGAAAGAAAGCACCAAACACAAGAAGGGAATAGCGCTTCATAGTCGACTCCGTGTTCCAAATCGTTGGGGCCACGCATTGGCCGGCCCCAATCATACCCAAAACAGTAGAACCGGGCATAGAACCGGGCACAGACCTCGGTTTCCGGTGGTCTGTCCCCGGTCATTTCTGAAAACGGTGGTCTGTCCCCAATCATTGTTGTTTGTGCAGCACCAGACCGTTGTCGGTGGCTTCCACGCGATAGCCTTGGCGCCGTGCCTCGCTGATGATCATCGCTGACATGGGTGACATCCGTATGACCATTTCCGGTGGCAACCCGGAGAAGCGGTTCAGGCCCAGATAGTCCGACAGGATGTCGGCGCGCCGTTGGCTAACCAGGAATCGTATGACTTCGCGACCGTATACCGGGTCTGAATTTCGCAGCAGAGGTTCCGCCAATCTGGCCTTGTCCTCAGTCGTGCCATAACGAAACTGGCAGACCAGGCGCAGACGCTCATAGTCCTGCCGGAGTTGTTGCAGGACCCCGGTTTGGCTGGCAATCTCATCATAGGTCGCCACCTCTGCCACTTCCGCCAAGCTGCGCAACAGTACCCGGCGTCGACTCCGATCGGGGTCGCTGAGCAGCTCGTGCTTGATGGGAGCGACCGTACCCGGCAGGCCCAGTCGCGCCGCCAGGTACAGTCCGGCATAACGCAGCTCCTCGGACACCTCCAGGGCGGAAAACTCCCGTGCCCAGTGAGCGGCGGAGTCATCACGATGCTGAGCGTAGTAAGCCAGTGCGCTGCGTTGAGCAAAGGCCGGGTAATCTGCCGACAACACACTGTCGGCAAAGACCCGTGCCTCGGGGGTCTGGGGGATCTGACCCAGGGCGAGAAAGGCGTTCTGGTAGACGTAGCTGTTCCTTGGCGCGGCCCGGGCGCTGGTAATGATCGGACTGGTGGAACGCACATCACCGATCTCTCCCAGCACGGTCGTGAGCTGCATCTTGAGCTTCGCGTTACTGGCCGGATCGCCTAAAGCCTCGTGGGCATAAGGTAGGACGTCGGCACCCACACGTACCAACCAGTAACCCGCCTGCCGCGCTTCGCTGCCGAATTCAGACAGGGCCTGGATGTTGTTGCGGATGCCTTCCGGACTGGCATTCCGTTCGAACAAGGCTTGCGCCTGCTGCTTGAGCTCCTGCCGATATTGCTCCTCGGCCTCACGCTTGCGCAGTTGCTGCTGACGTTGCCGCTCTGCCATCAGCGCCAGGTAAACCGGCGACTCATCACCCAGCCGTTCATTGAGCGGTTGCGCATAACGCAGGTACTTGGTTTGGGCAAGATGACCCAGCGCGTAGTAATCGTCGAGGCGATGTCGCAACTCGGCGTCAATGGCACGATCATCGCGCTGCATGAGGCGTTCGATGAGCACCTTTTCGGTCTGTTCATTGCCGATGGCCACGGGTTCTCGCTCTGGAATGAAGAGGCCATCCAGCATGCTGAAGAACAATTCGACATTGCCGGGGTGGTCATAGCGTTGCATGAATGCCAGCAGGTAACTGACACGGATATCGGTGGGCAGCTGCCGCGCCTGTTGGATAAGGCGCGCCGCATCAACGTTGCCCGGTTCGGGGAATTCGAGGAAGACACCAATCAGCGAAATGACCAGCACGGCGCGATTTTGTTCGCTGTCGCTTTCGCGCACGCGCTGCCACTCATCCAGCAACGCGTTGGCCGCTGCCGTACTGCCCAGCTGCCCCAACCTCGCGTAAATCTCCTGGCGTACCTGGTAGTCATGGTAGGCCGGGGCGCCGCGCTTGTCCCTACGCCGGTCCAGGTAACCCGGCTGGCCGGGTAGCGACGGCGTTTGCAGCACCTGCACCAGTTGTTGTACCAACGCCGACTGGTAAGCCTCATCACTACTCACCGTGACGGCATTCTCCAACAGCGCATGCAACTCGCTGCTAAACAGCGCGTCCCAAGGTTGTTGACTCAGTGTCCCCAACTCCTCCAGGTAGATGGCGTTGGTGTGCGCTGAGGGCAGCTGCCGCAGCGCGCGGTAGGCCAGATTGCGGGTGGCGATGTATTGGTAGCGGAAATGCTCCACAGGCTCATCACGGGGTTCCACCTTGAGCACTTCCCCTACATAGGCGACGGCCGGGGCGTAACCCCGCCGGGAGAAATACTGGATGAATTCCTGATGGATGACGGGGAGGTTGTTCTTTTGCTTGGGCGTCTCGTGCATCAGTAGGCCGCGGGCCTTACGCAGTATCGCGGGCTCAACACCGGTCAGGTTGGTGGCAGTCAGCGCCCGGGCATAGCGCTGGTATTCCGCGGGTTGGTTCGGATCGTAGGGTACGCTCAGAAACTCCTCGAACAATGCTTGGCACTGGTAACTGTTCTTCGGGAAGAACATCTGTAGCGTGCGCTGCAACCATGGCTCACGATGGTGGTCTAGCAGTTCCTGCTCAAGGCGGGCATCCAGGCAGCGGCTGCCGTCGGCATTCACGTAATTGGAGGCATAGATGAACAGCCCATCACGGTCCCGCTGCTGGACCAGTTGGTCGAAAAGCTCGAGGTTGCCCGCCAGGGCCAGAGCCATGATGGCGGCATAGCGTTGGTCTTTGTCCTGATCAGCGAGCAGCTGGAACTGTTGCTGAATTTCGTCCTGTGTCTTGGGGGCGCTGATGGTCTTATTGAGATTGCCATAATGCACAGTGCGCCCCAACCGATCCGTGGCCGGGGGGCAGAGCGGTTCCACAGGCTTCACTGAGGCATGGCTGTAGCTGCTCGTAAGCACGAACAGACTGGCCAGGAGAATCAGTTGCCTGTTGCAATGCATGTCATTTCCCGTATGGCGGTGTCGATGAATGGAGCGCACGATGAACAGGCGAACAACACGGGAACCCCGGGCTCAGAGTGGTCGACACATATACACCCGATGAGCATCAAGTACCCTGGTCCCAATTACTCCACATCGTTCTCCGTTTCGCGCGCTCAAACGCCGTGCATTCAAGAAACTGTGGTCTGCCCCCAACTATGGTGAGATATGCCCAGCCGCTCGAGAACCCCTACCAGCGCTTGATTGTTTTCATACAGAATCAGCATTGTCGGCTGGATCGAGGTGGGCTTTCTAAAAAACAGAGTGGCATTTCCACCCACGATCGCGAAACCCTTTAGCCGTCGACACCAGAGCTGCTGCCAGTTGTTGTCCTTGCCGCAGTAATAAGTCATCAAATCCCCTTTGATATCGTACTGCGCTTCGTAGGGCACACGTTTTCTTGCTTTGGCAACCAGTCTCGCCGCCATTCTCCTGCAGCCTGGCCCCCCCGCACCCTTCATCCTGGCAATCAGCTTCGCCTCGATGCGCGGCAGGACATAGAAAACCAGGCCTGTGGCGACGAAAAACAACAAGTACATTTCCGCAAAAAACCACTTCGGGCATGAGCTCGGATAGACGAGATAGAACACGCAAAGGGCGGCGCCGAGAATGCTCAACGCAATGCCTATCGCTCTCAGCAAGGGCACCGCCTTGGTAAACAGCGGAGACGAGTACCACCGCTCGTTATAGAGCAAGCGTTGCTGCAACAGAATCTCGTAGCACTCGCGCTCGACCCTATCGAGCAGATTCGCGCCGACCGGACTTTTGATGGAGACGTCTTCCGTCATTGCTCCGCACTTTACATCAAAGCCATGGTCTGTCCCCAATTGCTGGCCGGCCGACCTGACGCCGTTGATTGCGGCTGGAAGTCATTGAGTTTCCCTGCAGAAAATATGCCCATGCCTATTCTCGACTATTTCACTAAGTTATCTATATTCAGTCTTAGGGCTAGCCCCTTCGCGGCCTTCGCTTCGCGGCGATTGGGAGTGTACTCCCGGCCGACTCCCCCACTCCCGACCGCCCTCGATCTCTTCACACTGCCGAGCCGGCCAACCGCGCGCCCTGCGTGGAGGGCAATATGCTATGAACGAACAGCAAGCAAGTACTGCCTTCGATCGCGATGGCTTTCTGAACGAACCCGCCGACTGGAACGAGACCCTGGCCGCCAGCATCGCCCAGCGCGATGGCATAAATGATCTCACCCCTGCGCACTGGAAAGTGCTGTTGTCCTTGCGTGAACACTACCAGCGCCATCACAGCCCGCCGTTGTTCCGGCACATTTGTTACGTGCTCGAGTTGGAAAGGCACTGCATCGAACATCTCTTCCGCAGCCAGCGCGAGGCTTGGCGCATTGCGGGACTACCCAACCCGGGTGAAGAGGCGAAAACCTACATGTAGGACCGCCGTCATCGACCCGGTATTGCCAAGAGGTGCACCATGAAACGCCGTATGTACTTTCTGTTTCCCGATGTGCAACACACCGCCCGCGCCGTCGAGGAATTGCGACAGGCCGGCATCGTGCCGGAGAACATGCGTGCCATCGCACGCGAAGATATCGATATTCACCCAAAATGCACCCAAAATGGGGACAGATTTATTTACCGTGGATTTCGGTCGACCACGGCGCAATCAGCCAGACTCACCTTGTGACGGTAGCTTGACCACCGACAGTCCTCCGCGGCGCCAACCATGCGGGCCCCCGCACCGGATTGAGCTCAGCGTAGCGGCAGCAGGCCAACAGATGATGAGATGAACGTGGTTGGTCATCAGGCAATGGGCATACACCCGACAACCCGGCGCCGTCTTCCATTCCTGGAGGTTGGCTAGGTAGTAGCGAAAATCGCGCGCCTGGACAAAGACGCTGGCGCGGTCATGCCCGCGCTGAACAAGATGATCAGGGGTATTCGGCAGTACGACACAAGCGGTCCTTGGCGCTCTCCACCTCCTTGTGGTGGGTCAACGTCCGGTGACGAATCCGTGTCACCACAGCCGCCCTACCACCGACCTCTCCAAAAATAAATCTGTCCCCTTTTCCACTTCGGTCTTTTTAGCTGGTAAGCACTCTGATTTCCTGGTTTACGTCGGCGAGCCGCGCAAGGCTCAGCTCAGAAAGGTTGCGGAACAACTTCGTTCTAACGCCGACGGCAAGAGCATCCTCGAGTTCCCGAATTCGACGCGGGTCGAGGGTATACACCTCTACCGGCGTATCGGCGATGATGTCAGCGGTTCTGGTGTGTCCCTCGAATAGCGCCGACTCACCGAAAGTCCACCCTGCGGCGGACGCGCTCAGGCGGTGTCGCCGATGGTGATCAAGCTCCACCGACGCACTGACCCGCCCCTTGGCGAGGAAGTACATCTTGTCGGCGGTTTGTCCTTCTTCGCAGATGCGCTCGCCTGCCGCATAGCTTTCTTCCTCGAGCAGCGAGCGCAGCAACGCCAGCTCAGCGGGCTCAAAGTCTTTACACAACGGCTGATTCTCTAACGAAACCATGCCCGTATTGGCCATAGCCGTCCCAAGCTCCTCCAGCAACTGGTCCTCGGCATATTCGAGCGCGCGATCAATATCGTCATGTTCCATGATCACGGCATGACCATGCCTGTCGAGATAATGCCTGACGAATTTGCCGAATCGGTAGTGTTGAGCAGCTCCGGCAAACATCACTGACTTTCCCGCTTGAATCATGGCCTCTATCAGCTCAGCAAGAAGCGTGGACGCCGGCTGGTCAATCGACGTCACACGGCTCAGATCAAGAAGCAAGAAGCTGCGCGTCGTCATGCAGTCGATCGCACGGGTGGCCACAATTTCTGCCGAGACAAACATCAGCTCACCGGTCAACTCGAATACTTGTATTCTGTCGCCGGCCTCGTTCAGGAAAGCGTTGCTTTGCACGTCACGATTGAGCTTGGAGCGCACCGTAGCGCCCGTGTAGCTGGTTCGCACCACGCTCGCTGTCGTGGTGCGGGTCACGCGCAGCATGTGCAGACCGAAGTCCTTGGACATCGCTTCACACACGGCGATACCACGCACGCTGTTACCCTTCGCATCAAGATTTGGCGAGAACACAGCCAAACCGAGTTGACCCGGCAACACGGCCAAGACCCCGCCGCCGACGCCGCTCTTGGCCGGCATCCCAACCTTGTGCACCCAGTTTCCCGAGTAGTCATACATCCCGCAAGTGGCCATGACCGAAAGTACGCTCGACACCTTGTCAGACTCGAGTGCGCGCACACCAGTGATGGGATTCACACCATCGTTGGCCAGTGCAGCTCCCATCGAGGCGAGGTCACGCGCAGTCACCAGGATCGAGCACTGCTGGAAGTAAGCATCCAGGGCATCCTCAGGATCATCATGCAGGATGTCGTAGTTGCGCAGCATGTGCGCGATAGCGCGATTGCGGTGGCCCGTCGTCTTCTCTGAGAGATATATCGCCTCGTCCACGTCCAGGGCCCTGCCCGCATAGAGCTCGAACTTCTCCAGAATTCGGCTCAGCTTGGCGCTCCCATCACTGCCGTTGACCAGGCTGGTACAGACAATAGCGCCGGCGTTGATCATGGGATTCAGGGGACGACCGGTGTCCGGCTCAAGGCTGATCGAGTTGAACGCCTCGCCCGAGGGTTCAACGTCCACTTTGGCGCCGACCATTGCTGCGCCCTTGTCCTCCAACGCAATGCCGTAGGTGAAAGCCTTTGAGATGGACTGAATACTGAAAGCCTGACGCGTGTCGCCCGCCTGATAGACGTGGCCATCAACGGTGACAATGGCAATGCCAAACCAAGCCGGATCCGCTTTGGCGAGTTCCGGGATGTAGTCAGCGATCGCCCCCTCACTGAGCGAGCCGAAGCGCTCGTGCAGCTGCTCCAAATACGTTTGAAACGAGGAAGATTTCATTCATCTCTCCGACCATGGCGCAGCGCCAGGCAGCGCCGCGTCGTGGTGCACGGTTCCCCAAAGTGCAGCAAGAAGTGCGCCAAATGGGGAATGGCAGCGCTAGCACCGCTCGAGCTCTCGGGAGCACCTGGACACGGTCGTATTGAATCCCAAGGGATTTCCGGGGGTTGCCGCGCACGATGGCACCTATCGGGTCGGCAGTACTTGGCTCCGCGGGGGTGTAGCGTGCGCACCAAGGCGAGCCCCCAGCGCGCGCGCATGCACTCAAACGGCGCTGCCGCCGGGTAGCCACGCACTCTCCTGGTTCAAATGCGCCCCCGTCGTGGCCCGCCCAATCGCACTAAATGCACTAAATGGGGACAGATTTATTTACCGATTTACCGTGGACTTCGGCCGTCCCCTGCCCCGGCGCACAACGCGCCGGCCAAGGCGCTGCTGCGCCTGTTGCCCAAGGTGTTGACTCCCGGTGAGTTGACCGCGCTGGACCGCATTGCGAATCTACTGCCACTCCCCAGCGCTCCTTGGCGCTCTCCACCTCCTCGTGGTGGGTCAACGTCCGGTGACGAATCCGTGTCACCACAGCCGCCCTACCACCAACCTCTCCAAAAATAAATCTGTCCCCTTTTCCAAGTGCTTTTCCAAGTGCAGGGCTATCGAACTGCTGCGGCGATGGTCATCAGCACTGCACTACCGCTGGCCCAGGTGAAAAGGGGCGTCTATTCTTCCTATACTCAAACGTGACACAGCAACGACGAGTACAGCATGTCCAGTTGAAAGGGAGATTAAGCGTGGCCAAATACACAAGGATAAAGAACACCCAACCTGACGTACCTGATAATCGGGATTTCATATATCAGCCGGCGCTTATAGAGCTGGCCGAATTCATCGACCCGCAAGTGCATACACGACGCAATGTACTTGATCAAAAAAGTGAAGGCGCCTGTACCGGTTTTGCTGTCGCGGCAGCGATTAACTTTCTCTATCAGCGTGCTAACCGTGATGTCCAGGTGAGTCCCCGTATGCTGTACGAAATGGCCAAGCGCTGTGATGAATGGCCCGGTGAAGACTATGATGGCTCGAGCCTACGCGGCGCCATCAATGGCTGGAAAAATATGGGCGTCTGTGAGGATGCCGACTGGCCTTATCGTGTCGGACCGAACAAAGGCAGTTTGACGGTCGCGCGCGCGAAAAAGGCGCGTAGCCACACTATCGGTGCCTATTATCGCCTTAAACCAGAAATCAGCCATTTCCATGCCGCGATGAATGAAGTGGGCGTAGTGGCCGTCTCCGCCAAAGTCCATAAGGGCTGGGACAATCCCAAGAACGGAGTCATCGACTATCACAAGACCACGGATGGTGGACATGCCTTTGTCATCGTCGGTTACAACGACAAGGGCTTCTGGATACAAAACTCATGGGGCAAGGACTGGGGTGATAACGGTGTTGCCCTGTGGACCTATGAAGACTGGATCACCAACATCATGGATGCCTGGGTATTTCGCCTAGCCCTCCCTACCCCACAGATTTTCAACATGCAGGTAGAGTCGGCAAGGGCGGCTGCAAAAGGCGAAGCGGGAAAGATTGAAAAGCCGACCGTGCCACGTTCGAAGATCGCCGGGCATTATGTACACATCGACGACGGCGCCTATAAAACGAGCGGCACCTACTGGAGTACCGAAGAAGATATTGAACAGACCGCCGAGCTTGTAGCGAATAACGCGAAATACAAACATCTTTTGATCTACGCCCACGGCGGCCTGAATGCTCCGGACGACTCCGCGCGTCGGATCGCCGCGATGAAGGACACCTTCAAGGCCAACGGCATTTACCCCTTCCATATTATGTATGACACGGGCGTAGTCGAGGAGATCAAAGATCTAATCATGCGCAAAGAGACCCACGCCTCGGAGCGCACCGGCGGCGTCAGTGACTGGCTGGATCGCATGATAGAAGGACTGGTCCGCAAGCCAGGCACGCTATTGTGGGAAGAAATGAAACAGGACGCCAATGATGCCTTTGCGCGTGAAGGCGCCGGCACCGATGCGCTGGGTCGTTTTGTCAGACACATAAAGAAGAGTGGGAGATCGGTCAAATACCATTTGGTCGGTCACAGCACCGGCGGCATCGTTATCGCTCACCTACTGACTACCATGCGTCGGAATACGATCACTTTTTCAACCTGTTCGCTTCTGGCGCCCGCCATCACGGTTGATTTGTACCACAGCACATACTTACCCGTGCTGCAGAAGAAAACCAACATCAAACTCAATGACATGACCGTCTACAACTTGAAAGACGGTTTGGAACTGGATGACAATGTCGGGAAGATCTATCAAAAATCGCTTTTGTATCTGGTATCGAACGCCTTCGAGCGCACGAAAGAGAAGCCCTTGCTCGGCATGGAAAAATTCGAAAAGCTGGTCACGAGGGTACGGTCTGCACCAACGTTCCTCTATTCGAATGGCGTCGATGGTCAACGTACACGAAGCACATCACATGGCGGCTTTGATAATGATGTCTACACCATGAATCATGTGCTAAGTCGTGTCCTGGGCGGCAAGCCGACCGTCCCATTTACGGAAGAGAGTCTGCGCTACTGAACCGCCCAATAGCACTAAACACTAAACGGGGACAGACCACGGTTGCCTCATCCGCGTCCTGCGCTGAGCCGCAAAACCGTGGTCTGTCCCCAAAGGGGGGGCGCGCGTGAAAGAACTGCGTTGGGACAAGATTCTAAGTGTCGGGGTCGACGAGATCGATGACGATCACCGTCGACTGTTAGATCTTTTCAATATTCTTAATCATTCAGTGCAGGAAGGAGCCGAGCCAGAGTATCTGGAGGCGGTTCTCGAAGAACTAATAAACTGTACAGTCTGGCACTTCAGTCATGAAGAGAGATTAATGCTCAAGTATGGTTATGAGCGGCACCAAGACCACAAGATGGAGCACCAGGAATTGATCGACAGCGTCAAGGAACTGCAACACAAGATTCTTCAATCTGACAATGTTGTCACAGATCA
>Ga0209536_100014153_pt1 | contig 11472 bp, 12 predicted proteins | sample DeeMarSeWOR28_12_FD_187461 | JGI IMG/M metagenome (GOLD analysis project Ga0209536, IMG submission 187461) | Marine sediment microbial communities from White Oak River estuary, North Carolina - WOR-2-8_12 (SPAdes) (version 2) | ecosystem: Environmental > Aquatic > Marine > Intertidal zone >... | reverse complement strand
GCGCCCGGGAGAATGCCTCGTGCACGGCATCGGCTGCGTCATCCGGGTTACCCAGAATCTGGATCGCCAGCGCGTGGGCGCCGTTTCCCATCAGTGCCAGTTGCTGTTGCATGTTCGGAATTCCCATCGATCTCTACCACTATACGCAGCAGACCGGGGTTTTATTCCACCCCGGCGAGAAAAACCGTGTTGAAAGCGCCTTGTCGCCGGTCAGGAGTAGTACAGAAACAGGACGATCGCCCCGATGACGATGAGGGACAGCAGCAGGGGCAGCAGCCAGCGTTGCCCGTTCCGTCGTGTCCTGTCCCTGCGCTGCGTTGTCTTGTCCGGGCCCTGGTGGCCGGACGACTCTTGCGTCGCTTCGCTCGTCACCGGCTTGGGCATGATGGCGAAATCGGGGTAACGCTGGATAAACGAATTGTCGCTCTTGTCGAGGCCGAGCCTGAAGCGCAGCAAGGCGATCATTTTCAGGGTGCTGTGGGCCCGGTCGTAGACGGCTCGCCGTTCCTCGTCCAGCAGTATGGCCGAGTACGATTTCATGTCCGGCAGGCGTTCGAGGGCGGCCTTGATCTCTTCGGGGCTGGCCGAGCGCTCGAGCGCCAGTCTCCGGTAGAGGTCTCTCATGCCGGTTCTTCCTGCGGCGGCCTGTACGCCTTCCGGCTGCCCGGGTCGGCCGGTTCAGGCAAGGCTTGCCCGGATATCGACTGGAAGCGTTTCTGCAGGATCGCGGTGCCGAGGAACAGGGCGTCCGCGTAAAACCGCAGGATATGGTTCTCCGTGGTCGCGATGTCCCGGTCGGCAATGCACATCGCGATGGCCATGTCGATGAACGCCAGGCGCAAGTCCCTGTTCTCCCTGGCGACCGTGCGCACGGCCGCTTCGATGCGTTTCAGGTCGCCGGCCCTGATGACCGCCAGCAGTTCCTCGCTCTTGACCGTCCGCTGGGTGTCGGGAAGTTGATTGTCGATGAATTCCAGCTCGGCTGCGTCGACCATGCCATCGCTCTCCGCCACCCACAGCAGCAGCAGCTTGACGGACGCTTCGAGTTGCTGGCGCTCACCCGGTTGCCGGCCACTCAGTTTCGAGCCTCCAAAGGACATTTGCGGTATCCGGCCTCCATCAGCCTCGCTTGCAGCGCACTGAAGAATACTTAAAGCAAGTCCGCGTTCAGGTCAAGCGGGGCGCGAAGCGAGGCCGGTCCGCGCACGTCCGGATTTCAGCCGGGTTTGACCGCCGTCACGGTGACGGACATGACGTGCAGGTCGCTGCTCCCGGCCTCGCGGCGCTGCTCAGGGGTCAGGTGGCGGCGGAGCACGTCATCGGGCACTTCGATGCGCCTCTCGGCTTGGACCTCCACGCGGCTGAAGCCGTTTTCGGCGATGACGTCCAGGTAGTCGTCCTTCGGTATCGCGCCCGAAACGCACCCGGCATAGGCTTCCGCGACGCCTTTCACCCATTCGGGCAGTTCGCGCGAGGCCACGATGTCGGATATGCAGAAATGCCCACCCGGCTTCATGACGCGAAAGATCTCGGCGAAGGCCCGCCGCTTGTCCGGCACCAGGTTCAGCACGCAGTTGGAGATGACCACGTCCACCGTCCCGGAGCGCACCGGCAGATGTTCGATTTCGCCGAGGCGGAATTCCACGTTCTCCAAACCCAGGCGATCGGCGTTGGCCCTGGCCTTGGCGATCATCTCGGCCGTCATGTCGACGCCGATCACCCGCCCGCCGGCGCCGACCTCGTTCCGGGCGACGAAGGCGTCCAGGCCCGCTCCGCAACCCAGGTCGAGCACGGTCTGGCCGGGTTCCAGCCCGGCGTGCTCGACCGGCAGGCCGCAGCCGAGGCCGAGGTCCGCATCGGCCACGTAGCCCGCCGTGCCCTCGTAGGCGTCGCCGATCATGTTCACGGTGTCCGCGTCAGCGTCGGCCTGGGCGGTGCCGCAGCACGACCGGGCCGTGCCCGTTGTCCTGGTGCGCGCGATTTCGGCGTACTTGCGGCGCACGGCGTCGCGCATCTGTTCACCCGTCTTCATCAGTTTGTCTCCCGTTCAGCAGCAGTTTTCGAGCGAGCGGAACACCTGCTCGAGTTGGCCGCGGAGCAGCCGCATGGCGTCGCCGTCGATGCAGTAGCAGGATCGCGGTCCGTCGATTTCCCCCCTGACCAGGCCGGCTTCCTTCAGCACCTTGAGGTGCTGGGAGACCGTCGCCTGGGAGAGGGGCAGGACCTCGACCAGTTCGCCGCAGATACAGGTGCCGCGTTGGGCCAGGGTCTGCAGGATGGTCAGCCTCGCCGGGTGTGAAAGCGCCTTGCAGGCGCCCGCCAACGGTTCGAAGTGGGTCAGGTCCGCTTTTTCGGTCATGCTATTATCGTATATCGACGATATACGATTTACAAGACCTTTTCAGCTCAGCCGCTCAATTCACAACCAGCCAGCTGCCGTCGGCCTGGCGGCAGGCGGTGCCGTAGATCTGCTCGGTCCGGCCGCCGATGGTGGCGTCGAGCGTGTACTCGCGGCAGGGACCCGTGCCCTCGTAATAGGTGTTCGTGGGCGTCACCACGTACTCGTAACCGGTATCCGGATTCACCCAGGTGGTGGGAACGCCGGTCCGCACGTTTTCCAGCGCCGCCGACGTGTTGAGGTAGTCGACCTCGTCCATCGAACGCCCGATGCTGCCGCCGATCATGGCGCCGGCCACGGTGCCGGCCATCGTCGCCAGCACCTGGCCCGAGCCGCCCCCGACCTGGTGGCCGAGGATGCCGCCGGCAATGGCGCCGATGATGACGCCCTGTTCTTCCTTGGTGGGCGCGGTGGTGCAGGCGAAAAGCGAAAGGGCCAGGAAGGTCGTAACGAGAAATCTGGAGTATCTGATCATGGCTGTGCTCCGCGTTACAGGAATCCATTGCTTTCGATTCCAATGTAACGCGGCGACCTGAACCTGCACTGAACTGTAGGAGCGGCTTTAGCCGCGATGCTCTTTTGTTGGGGGCCAGGAAAACATATCGCGGCTAAAGCCGCTCCCACAAAAAGCCGCTCCTACAGAAAAACAGACTGCCTCAGCCGTGGGCGATCTCGTCCTCGGTGAAGAGGTAGTCCTTCAGTTCCTTGTCGAAGGCGGGATCCCGGCGCCGGATCCACTCGAGCACCATGGCGGCGTGTTCCTTCTCCTCGTCGCGGTTGTGCGCCAGGATGGCCGCCAGTTCCGGGTCCTTGCAGGCGTCGACGCGCTGGTTGTACCAGTCGACCGCTTCCAGTTCCTCCATCAGAGAAATGATGGCGCGGTGCATGTCGCGGGTCTCGTCGGTCAGTTCCGCGATGGGTTCGTGGTAGCCTTCGTTGGCCATGTGCTTGCTCCTCGATCAGCGTTTCAGCATGTCCGCGAGCGGGTTGCTGGCGTGCATGTGCACATCCCGCTGTGGGAAGGGGATGCTGCAGCCGGCCGCTTCCAGTTCGGCCTTGCCCGTCTCGAGCAGGTCGCCCCACACGGTCCAGTAGTCCTCGGTCTTCGCCCAGGGCCGCACCGCGAAGTCGACGCTGCTGTCGCCGAGGTTGAGGACGAAGATAGTGGTGGCCGGATCGTCGAGCACCAGGGGGTGATCGGCGCAGATCCGCGTCAGCACTTCGCGGGCCTTCTTCAGATCGTCGTCGTAGCCGACGCCGAACACCAGGTCGACGCGGCGCATGTCCTTGGCGGTGTAGTTGGTGATCGCATCGGCGGCGATCAGGCCGTTGGGGATGGTGATCTGCTTGTTGTCGGGCGTGGTCAGGATGGTGCTGAAAATGCGCACCTCGTCGACCTTGCCGGAGATCCCGGCGGCTTCGACGAAGTCGCCCTTGCTGAACGGGCGGAACAGCACCAGCATGACGCCGGCGGCGAAATTGCCCAGCGAATCCTTGAGCGCCAGGCCGACGGCGAGGCCGGCGGCGCCGACGACGGCGAGCAGCGAGGTCACCGGCAGGCCGAGCGTGTCGAGGGCGGCCAGGATGACGGCCACCAGCAGGATGGCGTACACCAGGTTGCTGAGGAAGTTGACCAGCGTGGGGTCGACGCTGCGTCCGTCCATCAGCCTGCGCACGAGGGCCGTGATGCGATTGGCGACCCACTTACCGACGATGTAGATGACCAGCGCCAGGATGATCTTGATGGCCCAGCCGCCCAGCATGGGCAGCAGGTTGGCGTCGGTGATGAATGCCTTGAAGGGTTCCATGGGCTCTCCTGTCTGTTGTTCGGTTTTCTGAAAAAAAAGGGCTCGGCCGCGCTAGGTGAGGTCCTCACCCGGTTCGAGGAACTGCTCCATGCGGTCCGCGGCCAGCGCGACCCGCCGGATCACGTAGTCCAGTTCCTGCTCATGTACGAACGCGTACGGCAGGTTTTCACACATCTTGATATAAGGCACGCCGTCGAGATCTCCAACCGCGAGATAGCCCACGCGTTGCGTCAGGTTGATGCGCAGGCATTTTTCGGCGTCGAGGTCGGACAGCGGCGCCACCGGCGTCTCCACCCTCAGCACGCGGCGCCCGTGGTCGGTTTTCAGCTCGGCCAGAAACATGCTCTGACGGCGATGGCTGTTGTCGATCGGATACTCGAAACTGACGATGAAGGGCTCGTCGATCTTCAGCTCGTACAACTCGAGCATGTGATTGCGGATTTCTGAGAAGGTCTCCATGGCTGCTACTTCGGCGCCAGCCGGACGGCGCCGTCCAGCCGGATGGTCGTGCCGTTCAGGTACGGGCTTTCGATGATGGTGCCGGCCAGTTCGGCGTATTCCTGGGCCCGGCCCAGCCGCGACGGGAACGGGATGGAGGCTGCCAGCGACTCCTGGATGTGCTCGGGCATGCCGTCGACCATCGGGGTCCAGAAAATGCCCGGCGCGATCGTCATCACGCGGATGCCGAAGCGCGCGAGTTCGCGGGCCATCGGCAGGGTCAGGCCCACCAGGCCGCCCTTCGAGGCCGAGTAGGCCGCCTGGCCGATCTGCCCCTCGTACGCCGCCACCGAGGCGGTGTTGATGATGACGCCGCGCTCGCCGTCCTCGCCCGGGTCGTTGTGCTGCATGATGTTCGCCGCGGCCTTGGCCACGTTGAAGCTGCCGACCAGGTTGACCATGATGGTGTTGGTGAAAAAGCCCAGTTCCATGGGTGCTTCGCGGCCCAGCACGCGGCCGGCGCCGATGATGCCGGCGCAGTTGACGGCGACGTTCAGCCCGCCGTTGACCTCGCTGGCCTGGTCCACCGAGGCGATCACGCCGTCCTCGGAGGTCACGTCGGTGCGGATGTAGCGCGCGCCGAGTTCCGCTTCGGCGGCCGCCCCGGCCTCGTCGTTGATGTCCAGCATGACGGCCTTGCCGCCGTTGGCGATGATGTGGCGGACGACCCCCAGGCCGAGCCCGGAGACGCCGCCGGTGACCAGCGCCTTCACCTGTTCGAGTTTCATGGTCGAAGCTCCTGTATTTCGATTGTTGTCAAATTCGGGACCAATTTACCGGACAGTTTAACCGCCCGGGGCGGCCGGCGCTAAACTTAAGGCGCGCCGGCCCCGACGAGGTTCAGACCTCCACGGCCACGGCCACGGCCTCGCCGCCGCCCAGGCACAGGGAAGCCACGCCGCGCTTGAGTCCGCGCCGGCGCAGGGCATGCACCAGGGTGACCAGGATGCGCGCGCCGGAGGCCCCGATCGGGTGGCCCAGCGCGCAGGCGCCGCCGTCCACGTTGACCTTGGCGTGGTCGAGCCCGTTGTCGGCCATCGCGGCCATCGTCACCGAGGCGAAGGCCTCGTTGATTTCGAACAGGTCCACGTCGTCCATGGACCAGCCGGCTTTTTCCACGACTTTGGCCACGGCCACCGACGGCGCGGTGGTGAACCATTCCGGTTCCTGCGCGAAAGTAGCGTGGGCGACGACGCGCGCCAGCGGCTCCAGCCCGCGGCGTTCCGCCTCGGCCGCCGACACCAGCACGAGCGCCGCCGCGCCGTCGGAAATTTTCGAGGAGTTCGCGGCCGTGACCGTGCCGTCCTTCTTGAAGGCCGGGCGCAGCGTGGGGATCTTGCCGAGGTTGCAGCGGTGCGGTTCCTCGTCCTCCTTGAACACGTGCTCGCCCTTGCGCGAGGCCACCGTGACCGGGACGATCTCGCCGGCGAAATGACCCTCGTGCACGGCGCGTTGCGCGCGCTCCACCGAATGCGTCGCGAAGCCGTCCTGGTCAATCCGCGAGAAGTTGTATTTCTCCGCGCACATTTCGCCGAACACGCCCATCATCTGCTGATCGTAGGGGCTCTGCAGGCCGTCCCAGAACATGTGGTCCAGCACTTCGCCATGGCCCATGCGCAAACCGCCGCGCGCTTTCTGCAGCATGTAGGGCGCGTTGGTCATCGACTCCATGCCGCCGGCGACGACGATGTCCGAGTTGCCGAGCCGGATGGCGTCGGCGCCCAGCATGACGGCCTTGAGCCCGGAGCCGCAGACCTTGTTGATGGTCATGCAGCCGACCGAGGCCGGGACGCCCGCCTTCAGCGACGCCTGGCGCGCGGGCGCCTGGCCGAGGCCGGCGGGCAGCACGCAGCCCATGATCACTTCGCCGACGTCCGCGGCGTCGATGCCGGCGTGCTCGACGGCCCCCGCGATGGCGGCGGCGCCGAGGTCAACGGCGCTGAGCGTGGCGAACTGGCCCTGGAACGAGCCGATCGGCGTGCGCTTGGCGCCTGCGATCACTACGGTTTGTTGTTCGGACATGATTTTTCTCCGGTTGTCGGGAGCGCGGCGCGGCTCAGTGCTTGTTCCGGCCCGGGAAGCGGTGCGGCTTGCCCATGAACGGCAGCTTCAGCTTGCCGAGCGTGGCGATGCGTTCCTCCGCCATGCGGTCGGCGGCCTGCCAGGTGGGGATGCCGTCGCGCTCCGCGATCTTGAAAATCTGCGAGACATTGTAGTAGATCGTGCGCGTCATGCGCAGTGCCCGTTCGTGGTTCCAGCCCTCGAATTCGATCGAGACGTTCATCAGGCCGCCGGCGTTGACCGCGTAGTCCGGCGCGTACAGGATGCCGCGCCGCTCCAGTTCGTTGCCGGCTTCGTCGTTGGCGAGCTGGTTGTTGGCCGGCCCGGCGACGATCTTGCACTTGAGCCGCGGCAGCGTTTCCTCGTTGATCACGGCTCCGAGCGCGCTGGGTGCGAACACGTCCACGTCGAGGTCGTAGATCTCGTCGGTCCCGACCGCTTCGGCGCCGTTCTCGACGGCTTCGGCGAGGTAATCGGGCATGATGTCACAGGCGAACACCTTGGCGCCTTCCTTGCGCAGTTGCTTGACCAGGTGCAGGCCGACGTGGCCGGTGCCCTGGACCGCAAAGCTGCGGTGCGCCAGTTCCTCGTCGCCGAACACCTTCTGCAGCGCGGCCTTCATGCCCTGGATCGAGCCGTAGGCCGTGTAAGGCGACGGGTCACCCGAGCCGCCGTGCGCCTGGTGCACGCCGACCACGTTCTCGGTCTCCTGGAAGATGAACTCCATGTCGTTGACGTCGATGCCGACGTCCTCGGCCGTGATGTAGCGGCCGTTGAGGGTGTCGATGAAGCGGCCGAAGGCGCGGAACAGGGCTTCGCACTTGTCCTGGCGCGGGTCGCCGATGATCACGGCCTTGCCGCCGCCCAGGTTGAGCCCGGCGACCGCCGCCTTGTAGGTCATGCCCCGCGACAGCCGCAGCACGTCCCGCAGCGCCTCTTCCTCGGAATCGTAGGGCCACATGCGGGTGCCGCCGAGCGCGGGGCCCAGCGTGGTGTTGTGGATGGCGATGATGGCCCGCAGGCCGACGTCGCGGTTGTGGCAGAAGACGACCTGTTCGTGTCCGGATGCCTGGCAGGTGTCGAAGAGTTCCATGATGATGCCTCCGTGGTGTTCTTCTTCGGATGTGCAGTCACGGCCCCCGCACGCGGGCGCGGGGCGCCGGATAAGGGAATTTCCGCTACCCATTTTAAACGCTGCGGAAACCGCACCCCGTTGATATCGGAGGTTTTGTTGATGTGGGTCGTGTGTTCCGCCAAGGAGTCTGCGGGTGCCCACCTGTAGGAGCGGCTTTAGCCGCGATTGGTTTTTTTTGTGAATAAATTTCAGGAATAGAAAAGATATCGCGGCTAAAGCCGCTCCTACAGCCGCTCCTACAGCCGCTCCTACGGTATTTCGAAGCCGTCCTCGTCCAGCAGCTTGATCGGCATGCCCAGCTCTTCCAGCTGCGGCCGGATTTCCGGGATGTCGCCGACCACCACGATGGCGATGTCCTCGGCCTCGATCAGGCGGCCGGCCAGGGCGTTCAGCGTTTCGCGGCCGGTCTCGCGCAGGATCGCCTGCTGCCGGTGGCGATAGTCCAGCGGCAGGTCGTAGCGCAGGATCTGCGCCAGCAGGCCGAGCTTGGCGCCCGGCGTTTCATAGGCCCGGGCGTCGCGCTGCCCGATGGCGTTTTGCAGGAACTGGTATTCCTCGTCGGTCATGCCGTCGGCGGCATACCGCTCGAGTTCGCCCAGCACCTCGGTCACCGAAGCGGCCGTCGCGTCCTTGTTGATTTCCGCGCCCACCCGGAACGAGCCCAGTTCCGGCCCCCCGGAAAAGCCGGTGCTGATGCCGTAGGTGTAGCCCTTGTCCTCGCGCAGGTTCAGGTTGATGCGGCTGTCGAACGCGCCACCCAGGTTGAAGTTCATCAGGCCGGCCTTGTAGAAATCGCCCAGCGCGTCGAATTTCAGCGACGGGTAAGCCATGCGCAGCGAGGATTGCGCGGCGCCCTCCTTGTTCACCAGGTAGAGGGTGCGCCCCTCGATCTTCGGCAGGTCCTCGATGGGCGCGCGCTGCGGGTCCTGGACAGCAAGACCGGCGAGGGCGCCGATGGCGGGCAGCAGGACTTCGAGGGGTTCGCTGCTGGCGGCCAGCACGCCCTGCAGGTGCGCCGGCACGTGCGCGGCGTAGAAGGTCTTCACGTCATCCAGCGTCAGCGAAGACACCGTCGACGGCAGGCCGCCGCCCGGAAAGGACAGCGGGTGTTCCGGCCCGGCCAGCACGGCGTCGATCGCCCTCGCGGCCAGTGACGGGCCGGATTTCCGGGCCTGCATCAGCGCTTCCATCCGCTGCGATTTCAGGCGGTCGAAATCCTCCTGCGTGAAGGCCGGCTCGAGGATGCGCTCCATCATCAGCGCCATGCCCGCGTCCAGGTGCTTGCTGAGCACGTTCAGTGTCACCGCCGTTTCGTAGTCGCCCGGAGCGACGCTGACCGTCGCGCCGATGCGTTCCAGCGCCTCGGTGAATTCGGCGGCGCTGCGCTGCCTGGTCGCTTCGCTCATCATGGCGCCGGTCAGGCTCGCCAGGCCGGCCTGGCCAGGCCCTTCGTCGCGCTGGCCCATGGCGAACAGGGCGCGGACCGTGACGGTCGGCGTCTCGTCGTTCGGCACCACCAGCAGGCGCACGCCGTTGGCCAGCCGCGTATCCGACACCGGCGGCAGTTCGACGATGGGGTTGGGGCCCGGCTGGGGCTTGCGGCCGCGGTCGAAATCGTCCTCCCAGGTCCTAAGCTCGGGCGCTTCCTCGACCGGCGACGGCGAAACCGTCGGGGCCTGCGTGAACGCTTCGCCGGCCATCGAACGGAAATCGAAATTCTGGGCCCGCGCCGCCAATTGCGGTTGCCCGTTCGGCACGATGCTGAGGATCACGGCCGGGCGGTCTTCGATGTATTCCTGGAAGGTGCGCACGACGTCTTCCCGGGTCACCGCGGCGTAGCGCTCGATGTCCGCGGTCGCGGTGCGCGGGTCGCCGTTGAAGACTTCCGCGAACGCCAGGCTGCTGACCTTGCCGGCGACGCTCTGCATGCCGAAAATCTGCTGCGACTCGAAGCCGGCGATGAACTTCTGCAGGTCGTCCTCGTTCACGCCGCGCTCGGTGAACTCCCGCATCGTTTCGCGCACGGCTTCTTCCATCTCGGCCAGCGTTTCACCGGAGGCGGGGTTCTGGACGACGACGAAGGCCATCTCGCAGGCCAGTTTGCGGCAGGCGTGGCTGACGTAGGCGCTGACCGCGCGCCCCGTTTGCACCAGTCGCTGGTAGAGCAGCGAGGACTTGCCCTGGCCGAGGATCTTGGCGGCCGCGTCCAGCGGCGCCTCGTCCGGATGCCGGTAGTACACCGTCGGGATGAGCATCGCGATGGCAGGCAGGTGGATGTTGTCCTCGAGGGTCACGTACCGGTCGGCTTCCAGCGCGCCGGGTTGGGGCGACAGGTTTTCGACTGCCGGGCCGGGCGGGATCGGGCCGAAGTACCTGGCCACCCATTCGAGCGTCTGCGCGGGATCGATGTCGCCGCCGATCGAGAGCGTGGCGTTGTTGGGGCCGTACCAGCGCAGAAAGAACCGCTTCAGGTCGTCCAGGTCGGCGGCCTCGAGGTCCTCGATCCAGCCGATCACCGGCCACGAGTAGGGGTGCTCCGGCGGGTACAGGTTCTTCATCATGGTTTCGGAAACGCGCCCGTAGGGTTGGTTGTCGACGCGCTGGCCGCGCTCGTTCTTCACCGCCGCGCGCTGCACCTCGAACTCCTCCTGGCTGACCGCCGGCAGCAGCAGCCCCATGCGGTCCGCCTCCAGCCACAGCGCCGTCTCCAACTGGTTGATCGGGACGGATTCGAAATAATTCGTGCGGTCGTTGTTGGTCGAGCCGTTGAGCGTGCCGCCGGCGTCCGAGATCAGCTTCGTGAACTCACCCGCCGCGACGTTCTGCGAACCCTCGAACATCATGTGCTCGAAGAAATGCGCGAAACCCGACCGCCCCGGCTCTTCGCGGGCGGAGCCGACGTGGTAGGTGACGTCGACGTGCGCCATCGGGTCCGAGTGGTCTTCGTGCAGGATGACAGTCAGCCCGTTGTCCAGCCGGTACTTGCGGTAGGGAATGGAGAAGCCGTTGTCCGCCCCGTCGTACTCGTCGACCAGCGTGACGCCGGCCGGCAGCGCCGCCGCCTGCGGGGGTATGGCCTCGACGGCCGTTTCCTGGGGTGGCTGCGGGCACCCCGCCAGCAGCAAGAGCGTTGCGAGTAAAAGCGATATCCTGAACATCCGACCTCTTCGTCCCGTTTCCGATTGCCTGTGGGAGCGGCTTTAGCCGCGATATGTCTATGTGGGAGCGGCTTCAGCCGCGATCAACCAGGTTCCTTAAAAGAACCCGATTCAACAGAAGAAGTTCAAATAAAAGCGCGGCAGGGAACCCACTCGTCCCCTGCCGCTGTGCCCGACGCATCTTGTCGGGTGGCGAGTTATTCTGCAATCCCATGCTTCGCAAGGAAATCCATCTCCTCGCCCCTTGCACCGTTAGCATACGCCCAATTTTTAGAGAATACAATTCTGGCTAAAGACATTTTTGCACTTTTTCCCAAGCTGGTATTTTTGACTGCGTAAACAATCGGCTGGGGCTCAATTCCTGTCCGGAGGAGACGCCCTGAAGTGAATGTGGCGCTGCGGGAAGGGAATTTC
>Ga0209536_100014152_pt1 | contig 11472 bp, 10 predicted proteins | sample DeeMarSeWOR28_12_FD_187461 | JGI IMG/M metagenome (GOLD analysis project Ga0209536, IMG submission 187461) | Marine sediment microbial communities from White Oak River estuary, North Carolina - WOR-2-8_12 (SPAdes) (version 2) | ecosystem: Environmental > Aquatic > Marine > Intertidal zone >... | reverse complement strand
CGTTTTGCGAAGCGTCAATTGCCTGTTGGATGGTAGGGTAGTCACCTGGTACGTAGATGGTGGCGGCCTGAACACCCGGTGCGACAGCAATCAGGCCGACAATTAGGAAAGTGGCATTTTTCAACATGACTGTCCTCCTTCGCTGAAAGAACGTGAGGCGCTACTCGGCCACGAAGGTGTCAAAGTTGGTCAGCTTCGTCCACAAGCGAACCTAGGTGCCAACCAGTGGCTGCAGGTAACTCACGTCTCCCGGCAGCCAGCGCAGCGGGGGATCGGATTCGGATGCGCCAGAAGCCCGCTCCGAGGAACCAGGGGACGGAAACATGCATGCCCTCGAGGAGCAGTTCTCGGTCGAAAGGCGATCCGTGCCGGTCGCTTGGACCGAGCTGCGCGACGAGGATCTGATCGCTCGCGTACAGCAGGGACAGCGACGCGCCTTCGACGAGATCGTCAGTCGCTACAAGGGCCGCCTGTTCAGTTTCATCCTGCGGATGGTCAAGGATCCCACCGAGGCCGAAGACCTGACCCAGGAGACCTTGATTCGCGTCTATATCCATGCCAACAAGTATCGCGAGATCGCCCGCTTCTCGACCTGGGTGTTCACCATCGCCACGAACCTCGTGCGGAATCGCATGCGCCGACGAGCCCGCCGGCCGCGGATGTTCAGCCTGAATCCGACTCCGGACAGTGATGAGCTGCCGCTGGATCCGCCCGATCCCGACATGGATCCCTCCCGGGATGTCGAGGGCGAGGAACTGGGCAAGCTGATCGCTTTGGCGACCAGCAAGATTCCGGAAAAATACCGGACACCCTTCCTTTTGCGTGAGGTGAATGAACTCTCCTACGAGGAGATCCAGCAGGTCACAGGGCTGAAGCTTGGAACGGTGAGATCCCGCATCAACCGGGCCCGTAACCGCTTCAGACAGCTCATCAAACCGTTGCTCAAGAATGAAACCCTGCTGGCAGATCTCGAGAGACTCGAAGAGAAGATGCTGAGCGACAAGGATGACGAATGAGGTTTGGGAGGAAGCGAAGCCATGAGATGCACTAAGGCGAGAGAATGGTTGAGCCTGGATCTGGACGGTCGGATCCCCCCTGACAAGACTATCTCGCTGGAAGAACACCTGGCGAACTGCGGGGAATGCCGCCAATACCATGCAGATCTTCAGCTAGGTAGCCGGCTGCTACGGGCGACAGAACCGGCACTCCCGGAGAATTTCGAGTGGCGCTTGCAGCTGAAACTCAATCAGACTTTGCAGGAGATGGCCCGTCAGGCGACACTGCCCTGGGATGAACCGGAACGCACCTCCTGGCGCTGGCTACGTAATTTCGGACTCTCGGCGGCTGGCGGACTGGCCATTGCCGCCGCCCTGGCGTTCCTCGTGGTGCCACAGCTCACGGGTAACGGGGCCCGCCTCACCGGCACCCTGGACAGGGCCCCGGTGACAACCTATGGCGAGGCGCAGGATCTCACCGCTGCCGTCACCGCCACCGGCGATCTGACCCGCCGGCCGCTCATCCCCACGACTCAGCGCTGGAATTCCACCCCGAACTGGCAGTCCGTGAGTCAGGGCACCGGAATCGGGCTTTTGAATCCGGATCGATCCGAACTGCTGTCCGGCTGGTCGAGTAACAGCTTGAACGACCTGCGCACGATCACCACCTTGCGAGATGAGAACCAGCGCTTGCGCACCCGGCTCACGCAGGCCAATCGCGATCTGATACTGTTGCAACGACAGCTTGACACCTTGCGCTCGAAGCACGTAGATCAAGAGAGCAGTGAGGGAGGAGAACACTGATCAACTTCGGCAGGTGCCTTCCGCGAGGTCGAATTGAAACGTTCCGGTCAGACACCAGTAGCGTCCAGGCATGACAGAACAACCAGGTGTGAACTTTCCGTGTCATCGGTGAAGGCCACGGCCATCACCGAGTTTTTTTCGACCGGAACCGTCAAGCTGGCCGGGGCCACTGCCGGCTTGCTCGTGGTTCTCTCGCTGACTGCCTGCAATCTGGACCGGGACGAGGGAATCCTCATGGCGGCAGGTTCTTACGGCGATCTCGCCGTGGTGCTATCGCATGACGATCTTCGCCCGGCGGTTGCTCCGTTCCTGCAGGAGCTCAACACACCCGTTACCTTCGTGATCCGTCAGGAGAAACCCTTCAACATCGACGTCTACGGTCCCGACAAGTGGAAGCTCTGTCGCGGCTACAAGAACATCCTGCTAATTGTGCGTCTGGGAGACGGAGGTCCGGTCGAGGAAAAGGTGGCCGATCTCTTGTCGAACGAGACCATTACCCGGTTGCGCGAGGGGCGGATCGGCATGGTCCAGCGCCACGATCCCTTTGCACGCTATCAGTTCGCTCTCGTGGTCGCCTCCAGCGATCGAAACAGTCTGGCCAGCCTTCTGCGCAACAACCGTCAGCAGATAGGGGACCTGCTCGCTGAACAGATCCGCGAACGCATCCAGCGGCGATTTCGCCACACGGGTTTGCAGGACGATCTGATGACCCGGTACTGGCAACAGTATGGCTTCTTCATCGAGATGCCGCTCGAGTACCGCCAGACCCAGGTGGAACCAGAGGGATTTGCCGGCATCGAATGGATGCGCACCAAGCCCTCCCGGGGCATAACCCTGGCCTGGCGGCAGGTCGCCGATCCGGTATCCCGGCTCGACGATGACGCCTATCTCAGCGAATGGCGCCGGGAAATGGGACACAAACTGCACAACGAGGATATCGTCGACCTGGGTCTGGAATGGAGCGAGGCAAAGCTGGGTGACATCCCCGCCAAGCTGCTGGCCGGGTCCTGGGCCAGCCAGGTCATCGATGGCGGTGGTCCCTTCCGCTGCTACTTCTTCGCAGATACTGCCCGGCAGAGGATTTTCTGTCTCGACACCCTGGTCTTTGTTCCGGGTGAAGACAAGCTGCCCTACTTCCGCGAAATGCAGGCCATTGCGGCCACTTTCTCGCTGACCGGCCCTCACCGCTGACTCCCAGCTCGACCTACGGCCCCGACCGAGTAGCGAAAGGCGCGCCGGGGCAGAGGCGGCCCGTTCGAAACCCCAACCTGGCATTGACATCGACCCCCATTTCGGCGTTTAAATATGATTGGATCCAGGGCAGAACCCGAGGGAGGGAAGACGTGATATCCCCGCGAGTCAGGTTCATCCTTGCCGGCAAGGTGATTGGCGGCAGCCAAGACCGGAGCAGGCTACTCAGGAACCTGCTGGCGGTCACCCTGGCCCTGGGTCTGGTCTGCTGGGCGCATGCCAGTACGGATACCCCCCCATCTCTCAGCAGAGCAGATTATGCAGATTCTGGATCCACAGCCACGACAACCACCGGCGAACCAGCCGCGGATGTCTCCTTGGGTGGGGAGGCCGCCCCAGCCTCCGGTATCGTACACCTGCTGCGCATCGAGGGCACCATCGGTCCCATCGTGGCCGATTACCTTGCCGAGGAGCTGGCCCTGGCCGAGAATGCCGGAGCCGATCTGGTCATTCTGGAGCTTGACACGCCGGGAGGTCTCGACACGGCCATGCGCCAGATGATCCGCGACATGCTGGCCTCACCGGTGCCGGTGGCTGTCTTCGTCGCCCCCGATGGCGCCCGCGCCGCCTCCGCCGGTGTCTTCCTGCTCATGGCGGCCCACCTGGCAGCCATGGCTCCCGCGACCAATGTCGGAGCAGCCCACCCGGTCAACATGGGCGGCGAGATGGACTCGACCATGGCGGAGAAGGTGACCAATGACGCCGTGGCCTATCTGCAGAGTCTGGCGAAGAAACGAGGGCGCAATGTCGAGTGGAGCGAGACCGTCGTCAGGCATAGCGCCTCGGTGACCGCTGCCGAAGCTTTGGAACTGGGCGTGATCGATCTGGTTGCCGAGGACGTGCAGGATCTACTGGAACGAGCCGATGGCCATGTCGTGACGGGTGAAGAGAGCCTCACGTTGCGGACGCGGAATGCCGTGATCGAACAGCGTCCCATGAACTGGCGCGCCAAATTCCTGCAAAGGATCACCGATCCCACCGTGGCTTACATTCTGCTCATGCTGGGTTTCTATGGCCTCTTCTTCGAGCTGAGCAATCCGGGCTCGCTGTTCCCCGGAATTGTCGGGGCCATCTGTCTGTTGCTGGCCTTTCTGGCCTTCCAGAGCCTGCCAGTCAATTATGTCGGTGTCATCCTCATCGTGCTCGGTCTGCTGTTGCTATTGCTCGAGATCAAGGTCACCAGCTATGGCACCTTGACCCTGGGGGGTGTGGGTGCCCTCGTGCTCGGATCCATCCTGCTGTTCGATCCTGCAAATCCATTTGGCAGCATACCTTTACGAATCATCACGCCGGTGGTGATCTTCACTGTGCTGTTCTTTCTGGTCATTGTCGGTCTGGGCTTGGCTGCCCAGAGAAGACGGCCCAGCACCGGTCTGGAAGCGCTGACCGGCCAGGTGGCCGAGATCCTCACGAGCGAGGGGGAGAGTTCTGGAACCTACCGGGGCAGGTTGCAGGTTCAGGGTGAGATCTGGGAATACCGCTCGCGGCGGGCATGTCGCCAGGGTGATTCGGTGAAGGTCATCGGTACACAGGGGCGAGTGCTTCTCGTCGAACCCCAGCAAGATTTCGATTCTGATTCGACGTCTTGATACGTAAATTCAGGAAGTGAGTGCGAAGGAGAATATGATGACATTCCTACCCCTGGGATCGCTGCTTTTTTTGATTGTCCTGTTCCTCGCCAATGCCATACGCATCCTGCGCGAGTATGAACGGGCCGTGATCTTCCGTCTCGGTCGGGTCATCGGTGTCAAGGGCCCGGGATTGATCATTCTGATCCCCCTCATCGATCGCATGATCAAGGTCAGCCTGAGGATAATCCCGATGGATGTGGCGCCGCAGGATGTCATCACGCGTGACAATGTCTCGGTAAAGGTCAATGCTGTTGTCTATTTCCGGGTCGTCGAACCCAACCGATCCGTGATCAATGTCGAGGACTATCTCTTTGCCACTATGCAGATGGCTCAGACCACCCTGCGCAGCGTTGTAGGCCAGGCTGAACTGGATGAACTGCTTTCCAATCGCGAAAAACTGAACCTCGAGATCCAGGAGATCCTGGACAAGGCCACCGATCCCTGGGGTATCAAGGTTTCCGCGGTGGAGATCAAGGATGTGGACTTGCCTGTGGAGATGCGTCGTGCCATGGCAAGGCAAGCCGAAGCCGAACGTGAACGGCGCTCCAAGGTAATCCACGCCGAGGGTGAATTCCAAGCCAGCAAGCAGCTGGCTGAAGCTGCCCGCGTGATATCGAGCGATCCCGCCACGATCCAGTTGCGCTACCTGCAGACGCTGTCGGATATCGCGCGCGAAAACAACTCCGTGACCATATTCCCTGTCCCCATCGACATGCTCAGCTATTTCATCAAGGCCCGCGGGGGAGCCAGCCCACCGCCTGAGAGTTGAGAACAGCCACCCAACCCGTCCTCCCCACCTGTGTCGCGAAGGAAGCCGAGGAATCACCATGAGACAGACACATCGGTGGATACGGCGTACCTCTGCGCAGGTCGTCCTGGGCTGTGCGCTCATCCTGGGAACGGTCGGAAGCGGGGGTGCCCAGGCTGGGGGCGGGTTCGACGGGTCAGGCCTCCCCGGCGGCGAAGATGCAGGCGCGCAGACTTCCACCGTCACCGGTCGCCATGCCCCGGTGTCCGTGGATCCTGGACCCTCGCGTCTGAGGGTCACCGCCGGGGCCGGTGTCCTGACCAGTGGCGACCTGTTCAAGGTCGAGGTTGTCAGCCGGAACCCCCAGCCGTGGCTGTCGCCAGCCGGCAGCCAGTTCAACAGCGAAGAATTCATCGTGACCCTGGACGAGGACCTGCTGCTGTCCGCCTCTCTCATCTACCGGCTCGTCGGGCAGTGGTGGCTGCGAGGTGACCTGAGTTACGCCAAGCTGGACGCCACGGCAGAGGCCCTGGTCGGTCAGACAGTGGAACTGCATCTTTACGACCAGCTGGACTTTCTCATGGCGGGTCTGACTGTGGAACGGCCCCTGGTCTCCACTCCATCCTACCCCTTCCTGTTGGCAGGACTCGCCTGGGTCGACATCAAGGCTGAAAATGAGGCAGCTTTCGACCAGTCCGATCTGGGATGGCGGCTCGGGGGGGGGTACCACCAGCAATTCGCTACCTCCTGGGGATTGCGGCTGGAAATTCGGGATACCATCCTGCAGATCGACACCCTTCAGCACCAGCCCTTGAACCTGAATCCACAGGAACCGGAATTGAAGATCGAACAATACGGGCCACAGCACCTGTTCGAACTGGCATTGCTGATTCAGAAGGTATTTTGACTTTATAACTGACGATACTGCGTGAAAGTGCATGATCATTGAACCGGCGCCCGCCCCGGCTATCTTCTTAATCTATTGTAATCATGAAAGAAAGAAATTTGCCGCTCCGACTCGAGGTAGGCCAAGTTGTGATTTTTCTTTACGCTCACTGAGTCTGCATCTATATTCCTGCCAGGCTCCATCAGGTGCCAACTTTCGCCCTTTATATGGTTAATCGTAGTGGGAGAAAGAACTTATGGGCAATGTCATCGCGGTCGTGAATCACAAGGGTGGAACGGGCAAGACGACAACGGCCATCAACCTGGCTGCCGGCCTGACCCGGTACAGCGACATCACTTCTTCCTGTCTGCTCATCGACATGGATCCCCACGGCTGCGCCACCAGCAGCCTGCTGGGGAAACTGGATGGAGAACCGCCAGCCCGCAGCATATTCGACGTCCTGCGGCGGGCTATCACGCCCCACGATGGCATCGCGTCGACTGTCTACGACGAGAATATCGACATCCTGCCCTCAAATCCTTCCTTGGAGAGCATGGCCAAGACCCAGATCACCGACCGCCTCATCAAGGTGGTCCAGGCCCTGACGACATCCTACGGCTGGATCATCATCGACACACCGCCGAACCTGGGTGTGCTCACCCAGAACGCGCTCGTCGCCGCTGATTATGTGCTCATTCCCACCCAGTGTACCGGATTGACGGTGCCGACCCTGCGCCAGCTCAAGGCGATGATCGAGCGCATCCAGGAACGCCAGAATGTCTGGCTGCAGATTCTGGGTGTGCTCATCACCATGAAGGATGGGCGGACCAAGCTCCAAAAAGATGTGGCCAGGGAATTGAGAAGTATTTTCGAAAGAAGCCAGATCTTCAAGACGGTCGTGACCAACAACATCAAGATCGAGGAAGCTCCGGCCAATTTCCAGAGCATCTACGCTTACGATTCCGGGTGCCTGGGCGCCTCGCTCTACAGGGACTGGATCAAGACTGAGTTCATCAAGCGGCACACCAAGCTCGAGAAGGTGCGGGTGGAACGGATCGAGGCGGCAAGCGTGGCGGCTAACGCCGAAGATTGACGAAGGGATTCGTGTTTTTTTCCCGCCCGACCGTCGTGGGGGGACCGTGTCCTGGCAACAGCCGCGTCGTATCGGGCAAGGTGTAGATCTGCTCCCGGATACTGCGCGAGAGCTCCGCGAAGCTTGCCCCCGGCAGGTCAGTTCGTCCCACCGAACCCAGAAAGACACAATCTCCCACCAGCACATCCCCACCCAGGACGAACATGACGTGGCCTGGTGAGTGTCCTGGCACATGGTACACGCCGATGGAACCGTCTCCGAAGGAGATGTCATGCCTGTGGGCCAGTTCGCTCGCCAGGCGGGGCGGTTTCGTCGCGGGCAGGCCATAAGCGGCCTGGATCTGGGGCATGGCGTGGATGAGAGGTTCATCGGCGGGGTGACAAAGCAAGGGAAGATTCCAGATCCGTTGCAGATCGGCGGCGGCGCCGACATGGTCGAAGTGGCCGTGGGTGCACAGCAGGTGCTGCAGGCGACAACCGGTGGCTTCCACCGCGGCGCGCAAGGTTTCCGGCTCGGCGCCGGGATCCACCAGGATGGCCTCGCTGGTGGCAGGGGACCACACGAGGTAGGCATTCATCTGCAGGGGACCGACGGTCAGGGTCTGCAGATTCCAGTCCGGCATGCAGCAACCTCTTAACCAACTGGGCGTTAACGATTTCGACCCTGGCGCGGGCGCCAAGCTGCCGGTGTCTCAATCGTCACTCGTCGTAGTATTCACGTCCCAGGTGGGTGATCTGGTCTTCACCCATCATCCAGCGCAGTGTGTTCTTCAGCTTGGTCTGCTGGATAAAGAGGTCGTGCTCGGGATAGAGGCCTGCCGGCACGACCGGACTCTTGAAGTAGAACGACAGCCACTCCTGGATGCCGGCCAGGTTAGCGCGCTTGGCCAGATCTAGCAGCAGGGCGAGATCGAGGACGAGCGGCGCCGCCAGGATCGAATCGCGGCAGAGGAAGTCGACCTTGATCTGCATGGGCATCCCGAGCCAGCCGAAAATGTCGATGTTGTCCCAGCCTTCCTTGTTGTCACCCCGGGGTGGATAGTAGTTGATCCGAACCTTGTGATAGAGATTGCCGTAGAGATCGGGATACAGCTCGGGCTGGAGGATGGAACCCAGAACTCCCAGTTTCGATTCCTCCTTGGTCTTGAAGGACGCCGGGTCATCCAGCACCTCGCCGTCACGATTCCCCAGAATGTTGGTCGAGAACCAGCCACTGATGCCGATCTGGCGCGCCTTCAGGCCGGGTGCCAGGATGGTCTTCATGAGAGTCTGGCCGGTCTTGAAGTCCTTGCCACAGATGGGAGACCCGGTTTGCTTAGAAAGTTCTTCCAGAGCCGGGATATCGGCGCTCAGGTTGGGTGCGCCGTTGGCGTAGGGGATGCCCTCCTTCAGGGCCGCATAGGCGTAAATCATGCTGGGGGCGATGTCGGCGTCGTCCTCACGCAATCCCTTCTCGAAGCTGTCCAGGGAGGCATGGACTTCCGTCCGTTCGAGGAAGATTTCTGTGGAACCGCACCAGATCATGACCAGGCGATCGCAGCCGTTCGCCTTGCGAAAGTCTGCCATGTCCTGGCGCAGCGCCTCGGCGAGGTCCATCTTGTTCTTGCCCTGCTTGACGTGGGGGCCATCCAACTTCTTGACATAATAATTGTCGAAAACCGCTTTCATGGGGCGGATTTCTTGCAAAGCAGGTTGCAGTTCATCGATGAGAGTGCTCTCCAGGACACCGGCCTTCAGGCCTGCCTCGTAGATGGAATCCTCGAAGATATCCCAGCCGCCGAATACCAAGTCATTCAGTTCGGCCAGGGGGACGAAATTACGCACCAGGGGCTGGCGCCCTTCGGTCCGCTTGCCGAGGCGGATGTGTCCCATCTGGGTGAAGCTGCCGATGGGCAGGCGAATGCCGCGGCGGATGGCCTCGACGCCTGCCATGAAGGTGGACGACACGGCTCCCATGCCGGGAGTCAGGATACCGAGCTTGCCCTTGGCTGGTTTGATGTGCAGCCCTTCTGCCATGTCCGTGCTCCTCTTTCGGGTTCCTGCCTGGGTGGCAACTGGGCTCAGGATAGGACCTGGCTCGGGCCAAAGCAAAACAAATCGTGAGGTTGAGCGGAGGACCACGGCTGGTGGCGGTCGGAAGGGTCCAGAGATGATTTCGCGGAAATCGTCGAAAAATGTAACGTTTGGGTAGACTTTGGCTATAAAGTTTTGTTATAATGGGCCCCTCAAGGGAGGGCACTGCCAGGGCTCTCCCTGGGCCACTCCCATGAAAGGCAGTATATGTAAAAAAGCTAAAGCGTTTCCACAACTGAGGATCGTGACATCGCCAGCTTGGCAAAGGGAGTCAGCACATCATGAAGGAAGACGCGGCGGCTTGGAACTGCCTCGAAGGGGAGTATGCGTCTCCTGCTCCTAACCTGTTCATTCCGGCCAATACCACGCGATTCCTGGGTTTGCAGGCCTACGTGAAACGTGGGCTTGACAGGTTCATCGCTCTGGTATTGCTCTGCTTGACGGCGCCGCTTTTTGCCGTCATCGCCTTCCTGATCAAGAAATCCAGCCCGGGACCGATCTTCTATGTCCAGGAGCGGCTGGGCAAGGATGGGATCCCTTTCAGTTTCTACAAGTTCCGGACCATGAGCCACAATAGCGACGACGCCATTCATCGTCAGTTCGCCGCTATGTTCATCAACGGCGACAACCGGGGCTGTATGCAGTGCAATGACAACGAGGAGGTCTTCAAGCTCAAGGAAGATCCTCGCATCACCGGAATCGGTCGCTGGTTGCGCCGCACCTCCCTTGACGAATTGCCCCAGCTCTTCAACATCCTCCGGGGTGAGATGTCGCTTGTTGGACCACGACCGCCCATATCGTACGAACTCGATCATTACTTGCCCTGGCATCTGGAACGCCTGAAGGTCACCCCGGGATTGACTGGCCTCTGGCAAGTGAGTGGCCGCAGCCGGGTTCCCTTCGAAGAAATGGTGCAACTGGACCTCCACTACATCAACAACTGGTCGCTCTGGCTGGATGCGAACATCCTTCTGCGGACCCTGCCGGTGGTGGTCCAAGGGACAGGTGGCTACTGACCGCCCCCGCGGCAATTGGCTGGAGCTAATTCCCGAGCTTAAAATACCGTCGCAACGAACCCACCGGCAACGGCGGGTGATCACCCAGGGCGCGTGGGGGAAGGCGCAAGAAAAGGCCAAGGAGTTACCAGCATGATTAGGATGGCGGTCATCGGCTGCGGCTACTGGGGCCCGAACCTGATCCGCAATTTTCACAACCAGCCCGAGGTAGATCTCAAGGTTATCTGCGACCTCGACGAGACTCGCCTCAAGCATGTCGGAGGACAATACCCCCACATTGTTTGCACGACCGACTACAAGGACATCATCAAAAATCCTGCCATCGACGCCGTCGCCGTGGCCACCCCCGTATCGACGCACTATCCTCTCGGCGCGGAGATCCTCGAAGCGGGCAAGCATCTCTTCATTGAGAAGCCTATGGCGGCCAGTTCTGACCAGTGTCGGCGGTTGCAGGATCTTGCCGAGCGGCGTCAGGTCAAGATCATGGTGGGACACACGTTCGTGTTCACCCCGGCAGTGCGCAAGATCCGCAAGCTGATGGATGAGGGTGAGCTGGGCGAGGTCTACTACATCAATATCACCCGGGTGAACCTCGGGCTTTTCCAGCGGGATGTCAACGTCGTCTGGGATCTGGCCCCGCACGACGTGGCTATGCTCAATCACCTCTTCGCCGCACGGCCGACCGTGGTCAGTGCCACCGGACGCTCATACGTGCAGCCCGACATCGAGGATGTCGCCTTCCTCACCCTTGAATATCCCGGTCGCCAGCTGGCTCACATTCATGTCAGCTGGCTGGATCCGAACAAGATCCGCAAAGCCACCTTTGTCGGCAGCCGCAAGATGCTGGTGTATGACGATGTATCCAGCCTCGAAAAGATCAGGGTGTACGACAAGGGCGTCGACGTACTGCCGCACTATGACAACTTCGGGGAATTTCAGCTCTCTTACCGCTTCGGCGACATCTTTGTGCCGCGCA
>Ga0209536_100014151_pt1 | contig 11473 bp, 6 predicted proteins | sample DeeMarSeWOR28_12_FD_187461 | JGI IMG/M metagenome (GOLD analysis project Ga0209536, IMG submission 187461) | Marine sediment microbial communities from White Oak River estuary, North Carolina - WOR-2-8_12 (SPAdes) (version 2) | ecosystem: Environmental > Aquatic > Marine > Intertidal zone >... | reverse complement strand
GCAAAAAAGGCGGAAGATGCGGGGCTCATTAGAATCTTAAACATTGAACAGTATCCTGTTATAGCAAAGAGAGATATCTTCTTTATTAGATTAAAAGAATCGGAATTGAGCGGTTTAAAAAAAAATTTTTGGGACTATTTAAAAAAATAAAAGAAAAAGTTTACTTTAGCGTGGTAATTCCCTTATCGAAGTTAAGAAGACTATTTATTTGTTGTTGAACAGGATATATTCCCTCTTTTATAAGGGTATAGAGAAAAGTACCCAAAAAAAGTAAAGAACCTATTCCTGGAACGATTCCCGTTATAACATCGGTTGTAGGACCTGAAATATCTAATGTTAGCAAAGAATAAACCACTGATCCTATGGTTATTAGTATTGAGATAAACGATATTAACATAGCTTGGGTTTTAGTCAAGTCAAAATGAAAGGGACCAATATCTAAATGAAAATGTTTAGGTTGAACGACTATGGATAAAATCGAATGACTCACCGTTTTACCCTCAAAATCAACGTAAATATTAAGAAATCTCTTTTCACTTTCTTTTTTCTTTTTTTTCTTTTTTGATTTTATTGGCAGAACCGAAAATATCATTACGGGAGGATTGACAAAATCTTTTTTCACTTCAACTTTACCACTTAAAGGATGAACCTCAAATCCCTCTCCCTCAATTCTGAGATCTAATATCGGAGGTTCTTCCTTAGTAGTTACAATCTTAATTGTCGTTTGATAGACTGTTTTTCCCTCCTCATCTACTATTTTCAATTCTTCATGGGAAAAATAAACGTAGAACAGATAACTTCTCTGTTCCATCATAACGGAGTAATACTGAAGCCCCATGTTTATCTCATAAACCTTTGGTTGTGGTTCTTCTGGGCTTACTATCGTAGGAGCAGGGGCGGATGGTGGGGCGGCTCCTGGTCCTCCTAAGGAATCAGCTGGTGGTGCAGGAGGGGGTTTAGCCGCAGCTTTAGGCTCTGGCATCGATGATCTCGCTGGAGAAGGTGCTAGTAGTGGTTTAGATCTTTTTTTTGCTTTTGTAACCTCTTTTGCTCTTTCAGCTTCGTACGTCTCTGTTTTGTCCCTTTTTAGTAATAGTTCTTCTGAATGTTCTTCCATAAATTTTGCTTCTCCAAATTCACCCGCTGCAGTATCATCAGAAATTGAGGATACCATTTCATCGACTCCCTCATAATATTCTTCTTCTTCAATGTCAAAAGCCTCTATATCCTTTCTTTTGCTAGCTTTTTGTTTTCTTGGGGTCTTATCTTGCTTCTCAGTGACTTTCTCTTGTTTAGGTAATTTCAAGCGCTTTAACTTCTGATCTTCTGCAAACATAATACCCGTTACAAAATCGATAATATATATATCACCTCGATTCAAGTGAGTTTCCCCTAAAGAAGCAAAAATGTCGTCTAGTATTACATTTAACCTAGTAGATTTCTTGTAGATACCAACAAACATAAAATCCAATATTCTTATTGAGAGAACGCAAGTTTTTTTATTGTAAGACATTCTGTTTGTGGGGATTTCAAGATTTGACATACTTTTCAATGATTCCAATTTATTTTTTACCTCTCTTTCTTATCGTTAGTAAGATAATAATAATTTTTTTAATCTTTCACAATTAATTGTTTTTAGTTTTATATTGAAATATTATGTAATATAGTTTTCAGTCTATTTATATGAAGTAGTTAGTAAAGAGAATGGAAGAAAATCAGACAAAGACTTCAGAGATTTAAATCTCTAAAGTATATTTTTATATCAGGAATTTTGTTTTTAATATCTCTAATTTTCCTAAATTCGGTATTTTGACCTATAATTTTATTAATTGCCTCACGGATGATCTTAATGCTTTCTGAGGATTTTTGATTTTGGTAGGTTTGCTCTCCCAAATTTCCTTGCCACGATGTTAATTTAGGCTTAGAATCGATATTTCTGAAATTCCAATTAAAATCCGTTTTAAAATCGTCTGTTAAATACTTTAAATTTAAATCAGTCCATTTATGTATTACCCAAGGAGCGTATTCATGTAATTTATCATAATCGTATTCTAAATCATCTTTCCATTCGTATTGATGTTCCCAATTAGCAATTGCTAGGAAGTTTTCATCCTGGGACTTTTTAATCGGGAAGAATTTCCATCTCATCTGATCTGGGGTTTCCTCTTTAAAGGGAGCTCCTTCAGCGTATTGGAAAAAGAAACCGATTGCTTCGGGTGGCTTTTTGGTGTCCGATGGTAATTTTAAATAGACTTCAATCTGAGTGATATCTACTTTACTTTTTAATACTTCTTCTTGATACAATTTGTAGATCACATTCATCGCAGCATTAGGATGGCATTTCCCGCTAAAGATTGGATAGTATGTAAAACAAAAATGCTCAAATTCGCCTGCTTGTTTTCCCTTATAAATTTCAAACCAACATTCTAACGGTCTAATATATATATTTGATCTTTGGTAATTGATAATTAAGAACACATCAATAACAATTATTACCACAATGATAATGATAAATAAGGTTAATTGGAAAAAAAATGGGTACAAGAAATACGAGAGAGCAATATAAATGAGCAAACCCCCAGTAAGGAAGAAAAACATTATCAAAGAGGTATATGCTTCGTGTTCTTTATCCTTTTTTGAATAAAGAATGGTCGGAGCATGGTTAACTACTACATCTTTACCATATTCATTTGCAAATTGTTGAAAATCAATTTTGCTCCATTCAGAATCAGACATATGTACTTTTAATGGTTATTGGTTTATTTAAATTTGATGTTATTCCTATTAAAAATGGTTGTGAATTAGTTTTGAGTATTATAGGTTTAATTTTGGCGCAAATTAAAAAATAAAAGCTAAAGGTCAAAATTAATTTTCAATATCAATAAGAAAAAAGTTGAAGAATTGGTACTATCACTTCTTTTACAAAGGTCTTACATATGAATGAGTCTCGTAATAAAATTGATATCTTATTTAATCCTCAAAATGTAGCAATTTATAAAGCAAGTGAAAAACTTGACTACTTCTTGATGGGGTTTAAAGAGCATAAATATGATGATTCTAAAATATACCTTATTAATCCTGAGGTTGATGAATTATTTGGGATGAAATGTTTGAAAAGTTTGGATGAAATACCTGAAGAAACTATAGACCTGCTAATTTTAGCAGTAGCACGCGATAAAATTGCCGTATCCCTGAAAGCTTTACTCGACCAAAAACCAATCAATACTATGCATATCTTTACAGCAGGACTGGGAGAATCTGATGATTTGGGAAAACGTATTGAAAGGGAATTAATGCTCATTTTAAGTGATCGAGAAAACCATATAAGAGCAATTGGTCCTAATTGTATGGGAGTATATTCTCCAAAGGGACACATATCTTATGAGCCATTTTTACCAACTGAACCAGGAAATATATCGTTTGTTTTTCAATCTGGAGACTTACATTCTCAAACAATTAGAATTGGAGCAAAACGGTATAATTTAAGATATTCAAAAGGTGCGAGTGTGGGTAATTGTCTGGATTTACAAATTTCAGAATTTCTAGACTATTTCAATAATGACGACGACACAGATATTATCGGTGTGTACTTTGAAGGGTTTTCACGACTACACCCACATGAAGGAAGAAAATTTCTTCAAACCTTAAAAAGTATGAAAAAACCCGTGCTATTTATGAATGGAGGAAAAACTGAGAGAGCTAGAACTGCGGTTTTAACCCATACTGGATCTATAGGATCCAACAAAAAGATCTGGGAAGCAGTAGTAAAACAAACACCCATCATTGAAGTTCCTACATCAATGGATGATATGATTGATTATCTTTATATGTTTCACAGTTATATAAAAAGATTTAAAAAATCAGGGGAGAACCTAGATGATGTAAAATACCCCCAAGGGAAGCGTGTTTTGCTTATTCTGTGGTCGGGCGGATTTGGGATTATTGACACTAACATTTTAACAGAATTAGGACTTAAAGTTCCATATTTTGAGGGGGAAAGTCTGGAAAAACTGCGAGAGATCTATCCAATAAAGATTGGCAGTCTAAAAAATCCATTGGATATGCCATGGATATCAAGATCCGAAACATATCTTAAGGTTGCGAAAGCAGCAATTGAAGAAGGTATTGACCTTGTTATGATTGAAACAGATATCTGGGAAGATGAGTTTTCCAGCGATTATTTTAACAGATATTATAATAACATTATTCAACTTCGAGAGTTCACAGAATCCCTTAATAAGACGTTTATGTTGATTCTACCCCAGTATCCTGGAAAACATCGGGAAAAATATACAAATAAACTTCTTACAGATGATTTCATAGTTTTCCCTTCCGTGCGAAGGGCCGGTAAAGCATTTCTTGCTCTTCACGATTATGGTAAGAAATTACAAGCTTTAAAAAATAAATAAATCTCTTCCCCTTGTAATTTTTAATTAAATTTGATAATTATTACTATAGAAGCTAGTTATGGTCGATTTTGAAAACTTCTTATCGTATTTGAAATCTCAAGATTATTATCAGGATCAGATTTACCATATCGAACACATTCCTCCTCAGGTTGCGAAATATGGTGTTTTAAAAAAACCTCTAAAGAGCCGACTTCAACGTTGGTTGGATATTAATAATATTAAGCTTTGGAAACATCAAGTGGATGCAATAAATTCAATTAGAGATGGTAAAAACACTGTAATTGTCACATCAACAGCATCTGGAAAAAGTCTTTGTTATAACCTTCCTGTATTGCAATCAATCTTAGAGCAACCAAAAACGACTGCTTTATATGTCTTTCCTACCAAGGCATTAGCAAGAGATCAATTTTCTATATTATCACAGTTTTTATCAGGGACTAATATTAAACAAAATAGAATCGGTGTATATGATGGAGATGTGGAAGCAAGTGAAAAAAGATTCATCTTAAATAATGCAAATATTATCATTACCAATCCTTTTGGGCTCCATTTTTATTTACCGTGGTTTAAGCAAAATTGGAGGAGAATTTGTAAGAATCTGAAATACATAGTTCTAGATGAAATTCATATTTATAGGGGTGTGTTTGGCTCAAATTTTGCCCTGTTACTTAGACGATTAAAGCGAATACTAGATACTTATAATGTTAAACCGCAGTGGATTCTCTCAAGTGCTACAACTTATAACCCCAAAGAATTTTGTGAGAAGCTAGTTGGGGAGAAAATTTTCGTTGTAGATAGAGATGACTCCCCTTCTGGAGCAAAAGAAGTTATTTTATGGGATTTACCATTTGACCAAGTCTCCAAAAAATATCGTTCTCCTCACCAAGAAACTAAAAATCTTTTTGTAAGCCACTTAAAATACCAAAAGGGTATCCAAACGCTTACATTCACATTATCGAGGAAAATGGCTGAATTACAAGCAATATGGACCAGAGAAGCACTTCCAGCTATGAAGAATCAAATTTTCAGTTATCGAGCTGGAATAAGTAAATCAAAAAGGAGAGAAATTGAACAGAATTTCAAAAGTAGAAAAATCTTAGGGATCAGTTCTACGAATGCCCTTGAGTTGGGTATTGATATCGGTTCTTTAGATGCCACGATTAGTTCTGGATTCCCGGGAACTATTTCAAGCTTCAAACAACAGATCGGGCGCTCTGGCAGAGGTACAGACCTCTCAATTTCCACTCTCGTTCCGATGCCCGATCCATTGGATTTATTCTATATCCATAATCCAGATCAGCTCTTTGGACCTATTAGAGAAGAAATTCTCATTACACTGAATAATAAAGATATAATTAAGAATCACCTGTGCTGTGGATCAAAAGAAATTCCAATCAAAGTTGAGGACTCTCTTAAATTTGGAGTTCAAGACTCTCATTTATTCCTTGAATGCCTAGAAGAACTCATTTCAGATTCATTACTTATGAAACGAGGGGAGAAATATTATTGGAATCGTGACTTTTTCCCAAATGAGAAATTTGGGTTAAGCGATATATCTACAAGAAGTTATAAGGTTTTATTAAAAACAGGAGTAAAGGAAGAACTTCTAACTATTGAGGATGAGAACTTTGTATTTCGAGATCTCCATCAAGGTGCTGTATATCTTTATGAAGCTGAATCTTATGTTGTTGATGAGCTCGACATCGAGAATCGAGTTGTCTATCTAAAAAAAAATAATGTAGATTATTATACTCAGTCTTTGAAACACACAGAAATTAACCCTTTTGAAGTTCTATATCAAAATAAAGTGGGTGCTGAGAGCCAAATCGATTCCTTCTTTGGGAATGTTCGTGTGGAGCACGAATACTATTCCTACAAGGTTATTGACACTTTTACCCAAGATATAAGATCAAGGCATCCCCTAGAGGATATCCCAGTTAGATCATTTGATTCGCAGGCCGTGTGGTTTACAATACCTTTTGAATATCAAAAAGATCTAGAATTGAGTGGCTATGACCTCGGGGGGACAATTCACGCACTTGAGCATGCATTGATCGCAATTGCACCCGCCCTAGCACAAATATCTCGGTGGGATTTGGGAGGTGTTTCTATTGATTTTGATCCTGTAAAACAACAACCGATAATTTACCTCTATGATGGATACAAGGGGGGAATTGGTATATCTGAAATATTGTATTTTAACTTAACTGAATTAATGATACTTGCGTATAAATTAATCCAATCCTGTAACTGTAGGAGTGAAAATGGATGTCCTGCATGCGTCATGTCACCTAAATGTGGAAATTCCAACGATCCTTTAGACAAAAAGGGAGTAATATTTATGCTAAAAAAAATATTGGGAATATCTGAATAACTTAATTCAATTTTAAATTTCTGAAATGTATTTTTTTCTTTTTAATGTAAGATCCATGTGATTTCTATAAAATTATGATTCATTAAAGCTATTGTTCTTATTAGAGCAATGTTCCTATTAGAGAAGTTGATGGCAATTAAAAACTGAAAAACATTTAATTATCAGCAGTTTATTACATTATTTTTAACGAATTTAATTTACTTTTACTTGGTTTACCTGTCACGTTATCCCAATCGCGATATTCATAAAAAAGTTCTTTTAATTTCCCAAAATCTGGAGTTCTTCCCTTTGAACCCCCTTCAGTAAAGGGTCTTAGAAGAATTTGAGGTAATCTGTCATCCTTAGAAGTTAAGCCCATCTTAATATTGAACATGCGTTTTATGGTCAAGATTCTCTCACCATATGATTTTATCTCATCGAGTCCGAATTTTATTCCAATAGCCTGTTCAATCAGAGCAGCAACTTGAGAAGGTAATGGGTTACAAAAGGAGCACATAATTAAAGAACTATATAGGGCTCTATAATCCATCATGATTGAGCAAGTTCTTACCATATCCAGATCATCCGAGTAATTATCTAGTGTAACCGTTGGTGCGTTAATTTCTTCAAAGGGTATGCCCATCAACACATAGTACATGTCACAAAGATTATGAGAAGGTCCTTTATGAGCACCTCCCATCCCATAGGCAATCGCCATTCCATAATTTGAACGAAGATCATGGTAAGTAACTTCGAGACCATTCACTGTAGCAATTTCATCTTGAGGTAAGTTAAACTTCTTACCGAGCATATCAGACCCTTCAGCTAATATATCACCTATCCCCTTTCTATGAACTATCTTCTCTAATAACTCTTCAGCAACTTTAATATTTCCCCATTCTGGTTTTATACCATCAAGCTGTTCAGAGGTTAAATTTCCTAAATAAAAATGATGAGTGAGGCATCCTATCACTCCCCCAGAGCTGATCGTATCTATACCATAATCAAAGCATTTCTTATTCATAAAAACAATGGATTCCAAGTCATCATTTAAAAGGAGGCTCCCATAACTTACAATGGTTTCATATTCTGGTCCCTCAATCTCCTCTGTTTGATATTTTCCCTCCGCGATTGCAACTCTACGACCACATCCGATTACGCATGAGTGACAATATCGATTATTAATCAGAATTGTTTGAGCCATAGTTACACCCGAAATGTTTGAAGCTTTATCCCAGTTAGATTTATTGAAGTATTTTATATCTAATTCTCCAGTAACATTGTACATGTCTAAGCCAGATGATGTTCCAAATAATTTTAATGTTTTAGCGGCAATTGAAGCTTTCACATTCTCTCTTGCCTCTTGAATAGCCATTTTTAATTTCTCTACATTAGCTACGTCTATCTTTGTATTGCTTCCCTTTACAATGATGGCTTTTAGTTTTTTTGAACCAAAAATCGCTCCCATCCCTGTTCTCCCGGCAGCTCGTTCTTCTGAAATTATATTTGCATACTTCACCAGATTTTCACCAGCTTGCCCTATACAAGCCACTTGGGCCTTGCTATTCCCAAAAATTTCCTTCAGTCTCTTAGCAGTATAATATGTTCCTTTCCCCCATAACCTTTCAGCATTTAGTATTTGAATTTTGTAATCGTTAATTTCTAGGTACACTGGAGTCTTTGAGGCTCCAGATATAATTAAACCATCATATCCCGCTTTCTTCAACTCAGCTCCAAACCAACTTCCACAATTTGATTCTCCCCAGATCCCTGTGTAGGGAGATTTAGAACAGACAACCCATCTCCCAGTATTTGGGGCAAATGTACCCATCAATGGACCTGTCATAATCATTATTATATTATCGGGGGAAAGGGGATCTGTATTCTCTTGTAATTTATCATATAAATAGCGACAAGCATATCCAGCTCCCCCCAGAAAGTCTTTTGCGATTTCTTCATCAAAATTTTGGATGCTTGTTTGGGATTTAGTTAGGTTTACATTGAGTAATTTCCCTCTAAAGGATTTAAGTATATTCTTTCACCTTGTTTAAACATTTCAATATTATAAAAAATAATAATTAATCAATTTTATTGCTAATTTAGTACCACTTAGATTTGAAGATTTTATCATTCATTAAAGCAATTCTTTTAAAAAAAAAGATCTTTCTAGGAAATATGAGTGATGAATCAGAATTAAAATGGAACGATCTCGTATCTCCTACAATGAGTCCGGATGATTATCTAAAACAATACAGCAAAAAAATTATGCCTAATTATAACACCTACGAGCCAAAAAAGGAAATACTAGATAAAATCAACAATCTTTTGAAGGAAAAAAACGAGAAATTAAAGATTGTAGCATTAGGAGCAGATTGGTGCCCTGATTGTAATCTAAATGTACCTCACATGATAAAAATTGTAAAATCAATGAACTCTGATGATATTGATCTAAAAATATTATATGGTATCATGGTAAATGCTCTTCATAAACCTGGTGAGACTATATGGCATAAGAAGCGTTCCCCACCAGAAGCAGTTGATCCAAAATTTGATCTTAAGAAAATCCCTACATTTTACTTCTTCAAGGAAAATAATGATCTAATCGGTTTAATAGTTGAAAATCCAAAATGGGAGTCAACTCTTGAGGAAGATTTAATTGAAATCTTAGAAAATAATCTCTAACTCTCCATTATTAAGATTTATATTATTTGGTTTGTATAATATTTCTATGTCGAAACTCAAAGTTAAAAAAGTAATTATTTTTAAACATGGCGTTTCGTACTATATCCTTGAGGGAATCTCAAAAGGATCAAGTACATTCGAACTTGAATTTAAAATCGACGAAATGAACGACGTGTTAAAGTCTCTTTTTGTATTAGATACAAGTGAAAAGGGATATATATCATCGATTTCATATGATGCTGCCTTAGATACATCCCAATTATTAAAATCTATAATGTTAAACATCCCCGATAAGGATTCATTTTCGTCTCTTATCACGCAGATTAAGGGCGCTGACGTAGATTTAACGGTTACAGGGGCAAAGAAAGTTTCAGGAAAGATTATGGGAATCGAGTTTATCGAAAAATTAAGCAAAACTGAAAAAATAATTAACAAATTATTAGTTCTTCTACAAGATGACGAGGTTATAACCAAAATTCCATTCACAGAAATTAAATCTTTCAATATAATAAATCCTGAGATTAAAAAGGATCTAAAATTCTTCCTTGAGACCGTTATTGCTGGAAAAAAGAAAGACGCTAAAAATATTAAAATAAATTGTGAATCTGGAGGAGACGATGATATTGAAAGAAATATTTTCGTCTCTTATATTCGGGAAAGTCCAATCTGGAAAACATCCTACAGACTAATAATGAGTAAAGAACAAGCAATGGTGCAGAAATGTTTACTCTCGGGGTGGAGTCTAATTGAAAACACTACTAATCAAGATTGGGAAGATATAGAACTCTCATTGGTTGCGGGGATGCCAGTTTCTTTTATTTACGAATTTTATAGACCTATTTTCATCCAAAGACCTGTTATTCAGCCTCCAAAAATCTTAAGCGCAAGACCATCAGAAATAGAAGAAGGATTAGAGATAGATGATTTTAAGGATTACGCTATGGCGGAAATGGAAGCAAGCCCAAAGGCGATGAAGAAAAGAGCAGTAGCTGGAAGAGTAGGATCTCGCCCACCTCCTGCTCCTGCTGCTTCTGGAGGGTTCGCTCGTAGTTTAAATACTTTGTCTGACACAGATATTTATGATAAAATGAAATCTCAAGTACAAACCCAAACTAAAGATTTAGGAGAATTATTTGAATATAATATCTCAAATCCCGTATCTATTAAGAGAAAACAATCTGCTTTGGTCCCTATACTAACAGAATCAATAAAAGCACAACGAATTTTACTCTACAATAAAAATGAATATGATAAAAATCCTAATGCTTGCCTTGAAATTACGAATAATACAAATCTCACACTTGAAAGAGGACCTGTGACTATAATTTATGATGATAATCTTGCGGGTGAAGCAATTATTCCATTTTTAAATAAAGAAGACACACGGATATTGAATTATGCTGTAGAACAAGCTGTAATTATTACTCATGAACAAGAATCTGAGAATCTAAGTGTACATAGGGTTACGTTTGGAAGTGGTTATTCATATGAATATTATTACACCAACTTAACGACAACCTACAAAATAAAAAATAAAACTGATGAAGAAAAAGTATTATATCTGGATCATCCGAAGATAAGTGGTTATAAATTCATCGAAAAATCCGTGGAACCAGAAGAAACGCCAAATTATTGGCGCTTTAAACTTACTTTAAAACCTAAGGATGGGATCAATTTTAAACTTAAAGAACGGCAAGAAAATTACTCTAGCATGTATCTTTGGAATTTCAGTAAGGAAGATCTTCTCAATAGAGTCGGTTTTTATGTGAAACAAAAATTTATCGATCCAGACTTGGAAAGTAAATTAAAAGAGATTGCTGAATTAATCCAGACCTTAAATGACCTTAAAGCGAAGGATTCCAAATTACAAAATGAGAGGGATATGATGACTGATGAACAAGTAAGATTAAGAGAAAATTTATCGGTTCTGGGTGATGATACTCAATCTGTTTCATTAAAAGAGAGATATATTAAAAAGCTGAATACTCAAGAAACTAGATTTGAGGAAATTAATAAAGAACTCGAAGCA
>Ga0209536_100014150_pt1 | contig 11473 bp, 15 predicted proteins | sample DeeMarSeWOR28_12_FD_187461 | JGI IMG/M metagenome (GOLD analysis project Ga0209536, IMG submission 187461) | Marine sediment microbial communities from White Oak River estuary, North Carolina - WOR-2-8_12 (SPAdes) (version 2) | ecosystem: Environmental > Aquatic > Marine > Intertidal zone >... | reverse complement strand
CTGAAAATTAGTAATTTATTTTTTATAACGATTTCTGGCATACATTATGCTGCGCCGGAAAATGGACAGATGGTTTTTCATCGAGTTGAATATATAAATCAAAACTGAAAGGCAACGCTAAAAACCGATCAGCAAACCAACAGCGCCTTAAAATAGAAATCGAAACCTGGCGCGTTTGCCAATTTCGTAAATGGAGGACAAAATGAACATTATGGTGGCTTATGACGGATCCGTTGAAGCCAGGGATGCGTTGAAATTGGCCCAAAAACACCTCGCATCGTTCGGCGGAAAAATTGAGGTGGTCAAGTCGGTAACCCGCAAACAGCCGCTGGATCATAGTTTGATTCAGGCGGCTGAAGAAGAATTAGAACAGGAGATACGAAATCAGCTTAACGGAAATAAAATCAGCTATTCGACGCACCTGGTGGTGAGCTCGAATTCAACCGCCAAAAATATTGTCTGGTTTGCAGAGATAGGAGAAGTTGACGAAATTATTATCGGCGCCAGGAAAAGATCGAAAGCCGGCAAATTACTGCTCGGATCCACGGCTCAATACGTAATTTTACACGCACCCTGTCCGGTGGTTGCCGTCAAATGACTGATTCAAGGATCGTGCGGTCCATATGGTGGCAGACAGAGATGCTTTTTTCAATGGTTTGTGGATGTCGCTGGAAAACGCCAATTTTCAAAGAAAAATGAAAAACTCAAATGCCAAGCGCAACCGAAAACCAAAAAGAGACGTCGTCAATCCCCATCCGGAACCCGATCTCCCGCAGGGATCGCTTCACCCGGCGCCCAGGTTTCGAAAGCGCTCGGCGTTATGGTATCGCCGGCGTGAACCGGCTCTTTCACCCAGACGATCCGGGTGTTGCACTCCCAAACTTTTTTACCAAGTGTACGTTGCCTTTTGGTCAAGGCATTTTCGGCAGTCTCTCTGCTTGTGTGGACCGAAATCACTGTTTTTTCACGCTTGGATGGGTCAAACTCATCGTAGATCAATGCATACATTGTTGCCCCTCGCATTAAAGTTAACAATCCGTCAAAGATCGTTCGGATGCCTGGTTATTTTTTAAGTAAAAAAACGCCTTTTGTACTTTATCGAGGCCTGGTCGAATTCATCATACAGGAGTTTCAGACGCTCATTGGCGATATCGATTTTGGGCGCTTTTTTCTGCCTTTCCCGATCCGCCTCATAACAGGCCAGGCAGCGTTCATAATGATGGGTTTTGCCCAGCGCGGTGATGGCAAAATCGACCATCAGAAAAACCTGCTGGTTATTATAATTGGCAAAGTGCTCAACTCCGGTAACAAATTCCAATGTTGCCGCCACCGCGACCTGATTGCCTTCCCTGGCGATATCGATATAGTCATGGATTGCCAGAAGGGGGCTGTGGGCTTCCTTCATCTCATCGAATTTTACGACCATATCCGCTAAGGTGAACAGGCGCTTATCGACCTGAACGCCGACTTCCTCCAGCTTTTTATAATCTCTTTGCAGGTAACGATTGGCAATCATCACCGCCTGTGACACATGGGGACACAGATTATGCGGGCAGCCGCGCGCATAGCATTTTCTGAACATGTACGGCTGTCCATCGACCCGGCCCTTAAAACGGCAGAGAAAAACAAAGGCCTGGAATTTATTGTCGCGCTGGGTGAAGTCAACCGGCAAAATTTCAAAGGTCGGATTGCAGACGACTTCAAGTGGACTTGTGGGGTCGGACCAAGGTAGAATGTTGACACCTAAGGCATGAGCTTAAAAATAGGGCCATTATTTGCCCTTAAAATGGCCTTTTTACCGTCGAAAAGATGCATTTAAGGAAATAGGCATATGGATGCCAATCAAGTGGTCGGCTTTTCCTTAAACCGCCTTTTTTGGCGTCAAAAACATCGCGCTAAGCCCTGAAAACGGGGTTATTTTAACATAGATCTTTCATTGTCAGACGATCACCGTGGTCCGACCCCAGTTCGACCCCGAGTTTGAAAAGACCTTCTACTTGGAAATAGCTCAAAGGTTTATTACGGAACTAAATACAAAAATGCCCAACAAACGCATTAACGCAGACGGGAAGAACGCTGGCGGCCTGACGGGCTAGTTTGGTGGCCCGCTGGTTATGCGAAACGTTCGATGCTTCTGAATTTCCCTTTCAGCGCTTATCATTTCAATATCCCGTTTACGATATTTACGTATTGACATTGTAAATACGTCATTATATATTAGCTTTATGTTGATCGCTTACGAGCTCCATGGAATCCAATTTGAGTGGGATAGCCACAAAGCTGATATTAACCTTCAAAAACATGGCGTATCCTTCGAAACCGCATGCGAAGCTTTTCTTGATCCTTTTGTGCGAAGTACCAATATTGAGGAAACTGATGATGAATTTCGCGAGGCAATAATTGGAATGACCGTCGCTTGGAAGCTCTTATATGTTGTTTACACTATGAGAAAAGAGGACCGGATTCGTATTATATCTGCAAGACCAGTCACCAAAGGTGAAAGGAAAAAGTATGAAGAATATTGATCTTAAAAAACGTTTAAAACCAAATAGACCAATGACTTCGGTTACTATTAGAATTCCCAAAGATGTTATTGAGGATCTTAAACATATTGCCCCTCAACTTGGCTTTTCTGGTTATCAGCCATTGATTCGAGCGTACATTGGGCAAGGATTGCGGCAGGATTTAGCCAGGTTGGAAGGCCAATTGAACGTCGAAAAATTCATCAATAGTCTTCGCAATCATGGGGTCGATAAAACGACGATTGACGACGCGATCTCCGAAGCAGGTTAAGAAAGGAATATCGAACCAGTGGCGCAGACGGCTTGAAGATCGAGGCTCCGCGTAAAGGCCGTGTAGACTTGACATCTATTGGGGCCGCTGCTCACCTCCACGTTGGGCATCGCTTGCACAACAACATTCGACATCTTTATATTCAAATTTTCTGTCCGCACAATTTATAGGAGATATGCTGTGAGCGCTGAAATTCATAAGCTCTGATTTGGGCAGCTCTGATTTGGTGACGGACCATGCTAACAGGCTGTAAATATTACAAATGAGCGTACTTGTACCCCTCAAATCAGGGCTATATTGAACTTTGTGGGGCAAAAAACAGCGATATAGCAATGGCAAGAGCGAAAAGGCATTACATGAAATTCAGCAGCCAAAACGAAAAAAGATTCTGATCAACTATGAAAGGTTAAAAGAGCTCCTTGGATTTGATTCTTACGAGCAGGTGAAATCGGTTCACAAGAAATGGGTCGAAAGCCGCCTTTCTGACGGTGACAAATTCCGTGACGGTGAATGGACAGAGAGCATCGCTGCAGGGAGTGAAGCTTTTATCCAAAATATAAAAGTGCCAATGGTGGCATGGCCTTGGGACGCAAGGCCCTTGAAGCCGGCGAATCGTTTCAACTAAAAGAAGATCAATATCTGTATATCGCTGATTTTGAGGCCAAAAAGAGCGATATAGCGTCCAAAACACCTATGCTTGGGATCAAAACTTTGAAAATGCAACGACTTAGCTTGGCCCGAGCCCGGAGGCCGAACTTAGCTTGGCCCGACCCCGGCGGCCGATGGTCGGCTTTTCCTTAAACCGCCTTTTTTGACACTTTTCACTTCTGCCTGGATTCGATTGCGTGCACCGTATTTCATGGGTTTACCTCCTTGAGATGCCTAAATTTGTTACAGGTTAATTACCTTGTCAGCCAACTGCATTGCGGTGACGATGTCCAACATGTTGGTGGTCTCACCAACCTGTTTTTTCTCCAGTATATCAAAGTGGTCTAAACATGTACCACAGACCAGAATTTTGATGCCCGCCGATTCATAGGCCTTCAGGTCTTCGAGCACGTCCGAGCCCTCGATGGTGAGTTTTACGCCGTTGTTTACAAATACGAGCCGCCACAACTCATCATCCATTTCCTTTAGCGTGCGCAGGAAATTGGCCATCAGTTTCAGGCCCAGTGCGTCGTCACCGAAGCCCAGCCGGTCTGTGGCGCACATGACCATGATCTTTTTGGCATCGCCGTGCGCTTCCGCCGCAGGTTGGGGCTGCACAGAGGACATCGAATCACAATTTCCAATGACGACGTAGTCGGCACCGACTTGTTCCAGCGCCGTCTGAAACCCCTGGGATTCAAGGAATCGCTGAACATTCTGCTGGGAAGCGGCATTGTCGACGACCACTCTCACACCATTCGGTATCTCTTCCTGCAAGGCGGCCTTAGTTTGAAGTACGGGTGCCGGGCATGCCAGGCCCCGCGCATCAATTTCTTTCATATTGGTACCTCCTGATTGAACACACGTATTACCCCAACCCGGGCAAGCCGGTATTGAAGATTGAATATTTGTTGTATCGCTTCGCTCTGTCTTTTCAATTTAAATCGATAGCATTCCTATTTGAGCAAAAGACGCTCAATTGGAGTATTTATGCCTGGGGTCAGATAACCCATATCTTCTCTGCCGGACCGTCAATAATATCGCCGATTAGCTGAACATCGTCAATCGCCGCATTTTTCAAGGCGGCGACCAGGGCGGCGGCCTGATTGGCGCTGACGCTGATCAGCAGTCCACCGGATGTCTGGGGGTCGAACAACAGATCCTGCAGTGTGCGCGGGACCGTCTTGGCAAAGGTGATCATCTGTTCACGAAATTCCCTGTTTTTATATGCGCCGGCCGGGATGAGCCCCATGGCGGCAAAATCCTCGGCTTCAGGGATAACCGGCACCTGCTCGGAAACAATCCTGGCGCTGCAACCCGAACCGTTCACCATTTCCGCAAGGTGACCCAGAAGCCCGAAGCCGGTCACATCCGTGCAGGCGCTGATGTCAAAATCCGCCATAATCCGGCCGGCGTCTCGGTTGAGCGCAGCCATCAAGCGGGTCACTTTTTCTGATAACTGCTCGGAAACCATATCAGCCTTGATCGCGGTGTTGACAATGCCTGTTCCGAGCGGTTTGGTCAGGACCAGGCGGTCTCCTGACCCCAGATTCTTTTTGGCCAGCACCCGCTTCGGGTGAATGAAGCCGGTCACAGACAGTCCGTACTTGATTTCTTTGTCCTCGATGCTGTGCCCGCCGATAAGAACCACTTCGGCCTCCTTGAGCTTGTCGACACCACCCTGGATAATTTGCCGCAGGATGCTCAAATCCATGGTCTTGGCCGGAAAAGCGACCAGGTTCATGGCGGTTTTCGGCGTTCCGCCCATGGCGTAAACATCGCTCAAGGCGTTGGCGGCGGCAATCTGCCCAAACCAGTAAGGATCATCCACAATCGGCGTGAAAAAATCGACCGTCTGAATCAGCGCCAGGTCATCCGATATGCGATACACACCGGCATCGTCGGCACGGTCCAGGCCGATGATGACATTTTCATCAGATGGAAACGCCATGCCGCACAGTGCCTTGTCCAGGTCCCCCGGAGGCAGCTTGGAGGCTCAGCCGGAGCCGGTTACGGTCTTTGTAAGCTGAACTTTTTTGATATTTTCCATTATTTATTTCCCTTTTTGGTTCCACTGCGGCTTCTCGGAATCTCAAACGGGCAGGGCAACTCGCTTGCAAGGTAAACATGTTTATCACCACACAACGGGCAGTGCTCGTTGAGTTCAACCTTGGCGTCCAACGTCTTGTTGCCGGATGAATCGCTAATGACGCCCCGATTTTCCGTGATTTTGAAATCGGCACTTTCAAATGTCATATTTCGTTTCGGGCAGATAAAAGTGAATTCCATGGTTTATGCCGCTCAATCTGTTTTGTGATTGTTATTTGGGCCCCTGGACCAACCCCGAGAAAACGCGGCGCAGATCCTTATCCGTCAAATGCTTTGAAAAATAAAGGTCATCCGCAATTTTATCAGCCTCTTGGCTCATTCTCGAAATAATTTTCGCCGGCTTCTTTTTAACAATACGGATCACTCTTCCTGCACCAGCATTAAAACCCTTCAGCCGGCTGTTGCTTTCCAGCCAGCGCTGGCAGTTGTCGTGTGTTCCTAAAAAGGGGATGTAAACAGTTTCGCCGCGTTGTAGGGTGATCAAGCGGTAGCCACAACCCAGATCATATTTCCGGCAATTTTTGATCCTTTTTTCCCCATATTTGGTGAAACTGCCGATAGCATCCATATGGTGTTGAGCCGCTCCCGAGGCCAGGTTCTCAATAATGCATTTTGCTTTATTGGCCAGGGTCGTGCCCGCCTTGCCGTTTTCTTGGAGCGCTTCGATACAGGTTTCAACTTTTTTGCTGACGTGTATATATTTCATACCTGGGGCAAACCTAATCTACATTTTGAGGCAAACAATCATGAATAGATCCCGTTCGATTTCCTACTCCGCTTTTTCAATGGGAAAATCCGCCCCTTTCCATGCAAAGATCCCGCCAGGAATCGAACAGCAGTCCGAACCCGGCAATCACCTCCAGAAGCGGCAATCCGATCGAAACCGGTATGAGCAGCCCCTCGGGGACGATGCCGTAAGCATCAATCAAGACGGCGAAGATTTCCGGCTCCAGCAACTTGGTGCCGCCGGCATAGATGAATATGCCACCCAGCGGCCAGCAGCGCTTGCCGTCCAAATTCTTCGATGTCATATCCCAGGGTTTTTGCCATAATCTCCAGGAATTTACCGGTGCCTGCGGCGCAGCGGTCGTTCATCTCGAATTTCTTCACTCTGCCGTTTTCAAATAAGGAAATGGCTTTGCTGTCCTGCCCGCCGATATCCAAAACTGCGTTACTTTCCGGGAAAAACACCCGCGCTCCTTTGGCATGGGCTTTGATTTCGGTGACCGTCGCAGCCTCAAAAGCGATCTCGAACAGGTTGCGGCCATAGCCGGTGGCCATAATTCGGTCGAAGCTGACCCCATCCACGATCTTTTTGGCTTCGGTGATGGGGTCAAAGCCCGTGTCCGCCTGAAAACCGGCCTTTATTTGACCCGCCTCATCCACCACCACCAGTTCGATGGTGCGGGAGCCGATGTCTATCCCTGCGAAACGCATCTTTATCTGTGTTCTCCTTTGTCTTAGCGCAACTGCTCGACAAACGCTTCGACGCGTGTTTTCAACTGGCCGACATCCTCCATGCTGTAATCGGTTTCGATGCGCAGGCAGGGGATGTTCTTTTCCTCCAACGCTTTTTCATCCAGCAATTCCTTGATCCGCAGCCCGTGGACTTCACTCATGACAAAATCGAAATAGCCCATCCCCTCCGGTCGGTTTTTCTGTGCAAGATAAATGTCTTGATACGCCTGGCCCAGAACGCCCAATAGTGCGTCGTGCGCTGCCAGATCGAGCCCGAGGTCGGCCCACATGGATCGGTAATCTTCACTCATTGTCAGCTCCTTTCAGTAGCAATAACGTGTGTTCATTTCGGTACATGAACCGAGATGATGCCATTGCCCAAAGTGTATTTTGGTCCGGGAGTGTTTGGATGGGCTGTCGCGGATGTAAAAACAACGGACGGCCCAAGGACGATTAGGTGATGTCAGGTTGGATATGATTTTGGCACACGGCTTCGTCTAACAAACCCGGTTAGAAAATTAAAAAACCTCAGGTAAAGCCAAAATCATGATTCATGGAAGACCTCGTAGCGTTTAAGTTTAGAGACACCTAAATACTATAGCTAAACTCGATATGTCAAACAGGAAATATTGATGTATTTTTGACTTTTTATTGGAATTTCCTATAGCACTATGCGAACCTGAGTCAGGCGATCGAATGGATCAACATCGGTTATTGCGTGTATTTTAATCGAAAGGGAAAAAGAGCAATTTAGCCTGGGATGGGGCGATTTATCTTTGCAGGGAATTGACGGGAGAAACCAGCGTCAGCTTGGGCCGGCGGTTCGACATCTCCAGAACTGGAATCGCGGCTCGGCCTGACCGGATCGCGAAAAAACTCAGGACGGGTCGCAAGCTTAAGGGGCTGGACGATCGAACCAGAAGGTAAATAATTTATATTTGAGATGCGACCCCAACGTCTCACCCCAACGTCTCGTTTAACATAGTGATGAACTTAAAATCTAACATCTGCGACAATTAACCGGCCGGAAAACTCTATTCGAATGCTCAATTCAGATTCCACTGATACATGATGAAGTCGCTGGGCCCGCCAGTGTAACGGTCATAAAATGCGCGGCCACGTTTATTGAAATGCTGCGTTATCCAGCGGATAGTGGGCCATCCGCGCCTGACCGCAAGGTCACTCAGCGCAGCAAACAGCGCATCAGCTGCTCCGCTGCTCCGCGCTTCCGGCAGGACATAAATGTCGTCGAGAAATCCGACATATTTCTTGGCAAGTCGGCGAAAGCAATGTCTGATTCAACGCAGCTAAGGAAGTATCGCTTTGACCGGCATACAGCCATTTTTCCATGTTGGCTTTTATATCGGACCAGTCTTTGTCCAGCATGGCAAACCAGGCCGTATCCCGATTCCGGTTTTTTACAATAAAATGCTGTCTGAAAATTCCTTCAAAGCTGAACCCCAGCCTTAAGGCCGCTGCCCGTGAGCGGCCATTGAGCGCGTCGCATTTCCATTCGACGCGCCTGTATTTCAGCCTGTCGAATAATTCGGTTAACATTATATAGACAACTTCAGTGTTTACTCTTGTATAATGAACCGCTGGTGAATACCAGATGTTGCCAAGCTCCAATGTTCTCATCTGTGTGACGACGTTAAGGATGCTGATCATTCCGACACGCTGGTTCAGCGCTTTGGATATTACGGTGAAAAAGCTCATATTGGGTGAGGCTTCACATCCCTTCAACCATTCCAGCATTTCATCTTGATTGGCAAAAGGACCGTATGCCATGTACGTCCACAGTCGTTCTTTCTCGTCGCTGCCATGGGAATTCAAAAATAGTTCGTCAACATCATGTTCCGGGTCGACCGGGGGCAAGCTAACAAATTCACCAGCATATGTCTTTTTGGCGGGAATTGGTGCCGGCTTTGTATTTGCAACAACAGCGCCGATCGGCAATGCGTCCGATGATTGATTAACCATGTTGCCTGTCCTCTCTTTTTTATCGCACAAAATAAGGTTGTATGTGCAATTACTTGGTGTGGCTAGACCTCCGGCGAAAGCCGGCAATATGGGCGCGATCCCAAGCAAGATGGGGTGCTGCGCATCCGTATGATTACCTGATTCCAAGATATAAAATGCTTGTTCAGATCCTCAGGTTATCATATTGTTTAAAAATTCATTATGGTTTTAAAATGACTCCGTCATACCTGACAAAACAAAACGCTAAAAAAATAGATGCGCAAAAAGACCGCGTGATCGTACTGTTAAAAGAAATGATAAATTAGACAATCCAGTTTGAATCAGAGTTCATTCTTGCTTGACCCTTCCATATGCCGGTGATAAAAGAATTACTGCCGCCCCTAAAATGCCTTGGTGAAAATCCGGCACTTATTCATGATCATGACCGCACTGCTTTACGTTGCTAAATCCGCGTCTGTCTTGAACAGCTGCAATAATCCTTGCTGAAAGGCTGCTGATGAAACGCACTCCCCAAAACCAGGCTCCAGCCGATGCCGACGCCCGCAGGGCCGTCAAACCCGTGATCTGCTACCCGGCCGACACCCTGACGATGCCGGACATGGCCAGCTATGCCGCTGCGCGAAAAACCATCGAATTAACGGATGAAGTGATCGTGCCGCCTCGCGATGCCCGGACCTTTAGGGTTCCTTCAGGCAATTTTTTCCGAATTCTCAGCGTTGAGGGCCCCCAGGTGGGTGATCTGAATCTCTGGTCGGAAAAGAACCTGTCAGAAAAATTTTACAGCGGTAAAACCCGCGCCCTGCATGGTACCCACCTGAGTACCGGTGACCAAATGTGGAGCGGTTTTCCGCATCTGCGACCGATGGCGACGATCACCTATGATACACTCGATTGGTATGGGTTCGATGCGGATGGCGGCGGGGTGCATGATGTGATCGGCACGCGCTGCGACCCGTATACCAACCGATTGCTTAGCGGGCAGGAGTACCACCATTGCTGCCATTCAAACCTGACCCGCGCTCTGGCCGCTGAAACCGGGCTTGCGCTGCATGAGGCCGAAGTCCATGTCCACGATGTGCTCAATGTCTTCATGTGCACCGGTTTTACCCATGACACCCACCAGTACTTCATGAAGGCCAGCCCGGTGCGCCCCGGTGATTACATCGAATTTTTGGCCGAGATCGACTTGCTGGGGGCGCTTTCGGCCTGCCCCGGCGGCGACTGCAGTTCGGAGCATTCCAGCGATGCGGCGGCCTGCTACCCGCTGAAGGTCGAGATATATCGCCCCGCCCCCAAGGCGCTTGCCGGATGGGTGCCTCCCGAGCCTTCAGCTTATTCGCGCACTCACGGGGTGTGACCGCATAACGGTCAATTTAAGATTTCAAAAAGACACCGATTTTATCATTGCTGCCGGTTTCTGCGATCAATTCATTCATATAGGTCTTCATATTGGAGAAGTAATCCGGGTCCATTCGCCTTTTAAAGACGTTGCTGGAAAACATCTTCAGCAACCCCTCCAACTGGGATATTCCACCCTCTGTGGCAGGGTCATACTGCGCATGGTTTTTTAAATGTTCTTCCGACCGGAAGAAAAGCATGGTACTTCAAGCGTAGGCAGCATCCTGCCACCATTTGGAGACCGGCAGGGCGACATGGCCGATCAATCCTTGCGGATCGGCCTTTTCAATGAAGCCGTCACACATTTCGATGGTGATCGGTTCACCGCAATCGAGACAGGGGGAGTCAATGCGGACCTTTTGCCCCGGAAACAGCCAGCTGACCGCCAGCGCTTCGAACGCTCACTGCGCGAACCATTTTTGCTGGCCGTCGACCGTGACGCGGAACTGGGTGGGTTGATTGTTAAAGGGGGCGAACGAGGCGATCAGATCCGTATTCGGATAAAGCCAGCCGTGAATACGGGACCCAAACAGGGTGTGCATCGTTTTGCGCCCGTCTTCGGGACTAACGCCGAGTTCGGCCGCAATCTCCGTATAATGCGGCGCCTGACCCGTGTCCACCATCCGTTTCAAAATAAAATGGAATGTTTTGTCCAGCGCTTTGGTGTCGCTCATTTTTCCTCCTTTCTCTATTTCCAGTGAATCACCGGCGCTTTTCTCTCCGGCAGCCGATGATACTTAAACCTGGGATATCCGATCATCAGCGGGTAAAACCAGGTGTGTCCCGCGGGCAGGCCCATGGATTCCACCAGCGCGGGCGTGGCCAGCATGGCCGCCCGCAGCAGCCCGGCCCAGCAGGTGCCCACGCCCAGGGGCAGGGCGGCCAGCTCCAGATAAGCCAGGGCAATGCTCAAGTCCACCAAACCGTTGGCCGACTCTTTGGGGGCGGACGGCACAATGAGGGTCCGGGCGGTGCGCAGGATGCCGTCGTAGCCGGTGGCCCAGCCGGCCACCACCGGGCGGTAGTAATCGGCCGCCGGCGAGTCGGGCTGGGCTTCGATGACCCGTTCCATCCAGTTGATGGTTTC
>Ga0209536_100014149_pt1 | contig 11473 bp, 10 predicted proteins | sample DeeMarSeWOR28_12_FD_187461 | JGI IMG/M metagenome (GOLD analysis project Ga0209536, IMG submission 187461) | Marine sediment microbial communities from White Oak River estuary, North Carolina - WOR-2-8_12 (SPAdes) (version 2) | ecosystem: Environmental > Aquatic > Marine > Intertidal zone >... | reverse complement strand
TATCGACGGGGTCGACACCATTATCCGAATGGCGGTGGATTACGGCCTTTCTCTCGGATTTGAATCAACCGATTTAATTGTGGCGCTTTTAATCGTTCAATTTGTCGGGTTCCCTGCTGCACTGGTCTTCGGCAAATTGGGAGAGCGCTGGGGGGTTCGCAAATCCATCTATCTCGCCATTGCCATTTACATGGGGGTCACCGTATGGGGTACGATGATGACCGATAAAATGGAGTTCTACATTTTGGCTGTGGTCATCGGTCTGGTGCAGGGTGGTATTCAGGCCCTCAGCCGCTCTTATTATTCCCGCCTGATTCCCAAAAATAAAGCGGCCGAATATTACGGATTTTATAACATGCTGGGCAAGTTCGCCGTCATTTTGGGACCGGTTTTGATGGGACTTGTCGGGCTGATCGCCAAACGCATCCTGATGCCGCCGGCGCCCACGCCCGAACAGGTGATCGCCGTTGGTCAACTGGCCTCGCGCTGGGGCATTGGTTCTATTTTAATTCTCTTTATTGTCGGGGCAATTCTGTTTTATTTTGTCGATGAGGAAAAAGGCAGGGCGCAAGCTGCGTGGCTGGAAGCCGATTAAACCCAAGGTTTCAGGTGTCAGCTGTCAGGATACCGAACCTGATGACGTCAAATATTATCAGATTACGCATTCTGTCAATTGTTTTCCGACACCTGACACCTGAAACCTAATCCTGTTGCAGCAACCGATTAACAACCTTTTGAAGTTCCACCGCATTATCCGAAAACATCCATTCCACATTCCGATTCAGTTCTCGAAATAAACAATTTTTTGAGTTTACATAACCGGTCGCCAATTTCTGATTTACTTCATTATGCTTTTTCAGACGGGACTTGGTTAACAAAACGTAATGTCCGGCAAGACCGCTGTAGTTTTGCGCTATTGCCATTTTGCTTAATTGGGAAAAATTAAAATGGGCAACGGGAAGCAACGCGGATCTGGGAACACATTCGATTAAGCTAAACATCTCCGGCCGCATGGTCAGCAGATGAAAATCTTTTTCCGGCTCCAGCGAGAAAAGGTGTTCTGATAGGATCCGGTTTTGGCCAACGGGGTCCGGGTAATGTTCAGCTTTTATCTCGATCATCAGATGAATTTTTTTCCCATATCTCTGGATCATCTCGGCAAGCGACGGGACCAGGGGGCAGCGGGATTTTAGTTCTGCCAGCGTCACCTGTCGGATGCAAAAATCAAGGCCGAAGACCCTGCGAAGATCGGCGTCATGGATGGCAACCGGATTCAAATCTTTGGTCCAGCGCAAATCAAACTCAATTCCCCAAACCCCCTGATCTTTAGCCCGATCAAAGGCATCCATTGTGTTTTCAAATACGTTCCGATTATCATAATCTCCCCGGTGCGAGATAATTTTACAGTGCTGCAGGCGATTTTTGTCGGGAACAGCCTGCGGCCAACGGGCATAGAATCGGTCCAGAATTTGACGAATTTGGACCTCCAGGGTATCGAAAATTTTCATTTTCAGTGGTTAAACCAGTGTATTTTTCACCACGAAGACACGCAGTTCACAGAGGGATTAAGGTCTTTTTTCATGTGTCATTCTTTGTGTTCTTTGTGCCTTTGTGGTTTTATATGTGTTTGGTTTTCGTGCGGCTAACCATTTTATATGGCACATGGTATTTTTAAAGAAGCTGAGGTGCAATTGCAAGCGCAATTGACGGGAAATGCAGGGAGGTATTAAATCAAGGACCGATCTTAAAAATAGTCGCTTACCGGTAATGGTGTGGGGTGCGTTTTGTCTGTTTTTTCAAGCTCTTGAGTTCCGGGCTAGGCGATATCTGATTTTTCGCTTTCGTCAGACGTTTGAGGCTGACGAATTTGGCGCCTTTGCTATGGCCGTTTAAATCCGGAATCGGAATACGGCTGGTAAAATACCGTGACAATTCATCTACCGTTTTGATCTTCTCTGATTCGGTTAGATTCATTCCGGACCGAATCCCGATCATTGCCAAATCGGTAATGGCCAGTGGGATTCCACCTTCGTGGCTGCGGGTGACATGTTCATCGGACCAGATTTTTTTGCCGGTTCGGGTATCCCAGACCGTAATAGAGGCGCCCACTGCCATCTGGGAATAGATGCCCGCATACACCTTTTGAAATTCGGTTACTTCACCGACAACAACCGCATCGCAGCGCAGAATCCGGCCCAGTCTTTTCGCCGACACATCACTGAGCTTTTCATACTCGATTAGATTAAAGCGTTTAAGTTTACGATCAACTTCATACAATTCAATGTCTTTATAGGGTTGCGCACTCAAATGGCTGTAAAACGTCGTACGCACAATTTCATCAATGTCCTCTGAATCGGTCTGGTTGCCAAATGGTAGAATTGCAATGGATTTGGGAGGATTTCTGAAAATAACTCTCTGGGCTTCAGCATCGCTGTCTTTCATAAACGGAAGCTTGGCGCCACAACCGCATAAAAAGATAAAACTGATTACAGCGGCAATCCATATCCCTTTCCCCCTGTCCGATATTATCCTACCGGTTGCCTTAACCAAAATGATACCCCCTTTTGTCAATTGGAACTCGACCTCAGGGCCTCAACGCCCGGTTCCACCTCCGCTGCAAGCCACCCCCAATGGAAAATGAGCAACGATTCCAAAAAAATACACAAATTTCACAAAAAAAAGCTGTGCCACCATTACCCGGTAACCCAGCTTTCAGAGCTCCTCTGGCAACCCGGCGATCCGCCTGCGGCGGACCCGTGGCTTTCCGTCTCCCGATTACTCGGGGTTTGGCGTTTTCATGAGCCGTTTTTTTGCTTTTAATTCTGTGCCCGCTTTGCGAAAGTGCAATAAACAGGCCCAAACCCATAAAATTTGAAAATATAAATATTTCAAATAGTTATACATATCTGGCCATTTAATCCCAACGCGATTCTGACAAATATTGTCAGATTCTGTGACAAAACAGGGCTTCACGGGTAGGTCGATCAAAATGATTTAATCATCGGCTGAAAAACAAAATGAATTCATGTAAAAACCGCCGGCTCGGGATTAAAGCCTTTCTAAAAAATGCCGATAAAAAACATATACCTAAACGGCGCAACATAATATTCACCCGAATCCTCCTTATGTGCGATTTTGACCCGGGAGAATCGCACGAAAACGGAAAGGCCCATGTTTAAATTAATTCAAAAATCGAATCCTCAGAATCATTTTGAAACGCCGAAAGAAAGCTTTCTGGTTGGAAAATCGGAACGGTGTGAAATTGTCATCAGCGATCCAAAGATTTCAGATATTCAGGCCAAAGTCGGCACAAAAGACAGCCGCTATTTTATCAAAAACCTGGGATCCAATCCAATTTCCGTAAACGGCAGTCCCATCGGGGAACAATTTTTAAATAACGGGGACGAGCTGGCACTGGGCCAATCCAAATATGTCATTCAGACGGAATGTAAAACTCAGCAGCCATCCAAACAAACGCCCATGGAGGATAAAACAATGGTGCTCGATAGCCGCAGCGAGGAATCGCTGGGGCCGCGATTGGTGTGCACCACCTCGACCGGCAGAAGCAAGATCATTCCCCTCAGGCTGAAAAAACTCATTATTGGCAGATCGAATGAAGCCACTTTGAAGTTGATGCACCCGTCGATTTCACGCAAGCACTGCGTTATTGAAAAGCGTGACAACGGTTTTTTTGTCCGAAATATCAGCACCACCAATCCCCTTTTTCTAAATGAGCGAAATGTATCCGAACAGCGCCTGTTTTCAGGGGACAAACTCCAATTGGGTACCTTTTCAATCACGTTTATTTCAGATGAAAAAGCCGACACCCGCCAGGCCACACAAAAAATCATCACCAAACACACCCGTTCTTACCGGGGGGTTTGGCTGGCAGCGCTATTGATTTTTATTTTTACAGGTTACTTGCTCTATGTGCATGCCTACACGCCGTATGAAACCCGCCAGAAACTGGCCGAGATTGCCGACCAGGTCGAACTGGGAGATTACCTGCCAGCCAGAGATATGCTCAAGCAGCTGTTGTTAGCCGATATTTCTTCTGAAAATGCCCAAACAGCAAAGGACATGCTGGCGCAAATCACCCTGGCCATCACCCAGCAGAAAGCTGAAAAAGGAAATGTAGACGAGGCCAAGGTGTTTTTAAAAAAATATCTAACTGAACACGGCCACGGGAAAGAAGCAGCAGCGCTCTGGGACCGTCTGGATTTTTATCGCTTAACGCTTGGCGAACAGCTGGAATCGATAAATCAGCATCAATCTGCCCTCAGGGAATATTCGTCCATCCGGGAAGACAGTCTGTACTTCGAAGAGGCCCAGAAAGCCATTCGTCGCATCTGGCTGGCCTATCAGAAAAAAAATCACCAGAAACAAAATGTCGCTCAGCTGCTCAGAGAAGCCGAGACGCATTTTCTCGCCAGGCGCTACCTGACGCCGGTCAATAAAAATGCCTTTGCAGCCTACCAGGCCGTTCTTTCACTGGACCCCAAGAACAGCCTGGCGCATCAGCGCATTGGACAAATCAAGACATTTTATCGCGAACACGGAGAAGGCTATTATAAAAAAGGAGATTGGCCAAAAGCGCTTTCTTATTTTGAACGTTACACGATCATCGACCCAGAGTCGCCTGAGGTTAAAGCAAAAATAAGTGCCTGTCGCCAAAAAATGGTTTCAAACAGAAAAGGGGGCTCAAAATCCGGCAGCGGCAAAAACAGGACCGCGGATAATGAAGACCATAAAAAACGCGAAGAGATCCAGCGGTTGCTGGAAGAGTCCGGAACCGAAAGTACATGGATCATGAAATATCTATTTGAAGAGCAAGAGGGTGAAAAAAAATCCGACACCCCATGGTAACGCTTAGCTAAATTCAACAAACCATTAAATACGCCAGATCGATTGCAGCCCATGAAAACAATAAACCCATTTGTGGCCCTATTGACAATTGCCTGCCTGATGATAGGCCTAAATTCCTGCGCCCTTAAAAATATGCTCCTTCCCGATCCGGAACCGGTTGTACTGGAAGAAGATCGGCTCCCGCACAAAGTGGCGATTGTGCCTTTTGTCAACCAGACATCCAACCCGGAAGCCGGCAGTGTGGTCCGCAAGATGTTTTACAATTTTTTTAGTTCCTTAAACTACCTTGACCTTGAGCCCTTTGTAATCGACGACAACCTGAGAAGAAGCGAGCTGTATTCTCCCATCCTATCGGGTGAGGCGGTTTCAGCAGCACGTCTGGGACAACTGCTGGGGGTTGATGCGGTCATATACGGCGAGGTTCTCAATTTAGGCAAAACCTATGCGCTGGTATATTCCGATAATGCGGCCGGGCTCAGAGCGAAAATGGTGCGCTGCGACAACGAGCAGGTCATCTGGGAACTTGAACACCATATTCGTATCCAGGAAGGCAGTGTGCCATTGAGCCTCACCGGTCTGGCGGCAACGATTGTAAAGACCGCCATCAGCCACCATAAGGCGTCTCATCTCCAGGCGGCCGCTGAACTCTGCATGCAGATGGTGGCCACGATCCCCAACCCTGAGGCCGTGACGGAACCGCCACCCCGAATTATCGCACTGGTACACAACGCGGGGGGCAAACTATTGCGGCCCGGAGATTTACTGAAAGTCGCCATGATCGGCGAGGAAAACCAGACCGCCAGCTGGAGCATTCCCCCGCTGGTGGAAAATCTTGCGTTAAAGGAAAAAGAACCCGGGGTCTACATCGGTGCTTATCGGATCCGGTCCAAAGATCGCCTGCCCCATGGACGCGTCATCGGTTATCTGCGGTCCGACACCGGAGCCGGCAGCCAGTGGGTGGATACCTTAGGGCCTGTTAAAATTGGCGAGCCGACATTGCTGCCTCCAAAAATTTCCAATCATACCGTGCTGAATGCCGCCAAAAGCCCCTATCTTGTCGAGGGCGCACTGGTGGTTTTGCCCGGGGCCAGGCTCACCGTAGAACCCGGTACCGTTATCTGGTTTCGTAAGCTTGGATTAGTTGTTAAAGGCGAACTCCAGATTAACGGCACAGAGGCTGAGCCGGTGCGTTTCGCCAGTTTAGGATCGGATAATTGGAAGGGAATCTTTTTTGATAAAAGCCAAACGGCAAACCATATGCAGTACTGTCAAATTTCCAATGCGGAATTTGGTATCAGAGCATCCGTCTCAACGGTTAATTTGAAAAATTGCATATTTCAAGATAATGTCTGGGGCATCGTGATTGAGGAGGGTAAGACTGAAATCCATAGCAGCCTGGTTCGAACATCCGATAAAATCGGCATCGCTGCCCGTAAATCGCAGCTTTTGGTAAAAGACTCGGTCATCACGGAAAATGGCTCCGGCGGTTTCATTTTAGAGAAATCAAAAGCGCAAATCGAGCAAAACAATATATCGAACAACGGCAACTGGGCCATAAAAGTGGTCAACTCTGCCAACGGCGTTAAAGCGGCAAATAACTGGTGGGGAGTCGATGATCCCGAACAAACTGAAATTATCGGGAAAATGACCATTCAGCCGGTTTTAGAAAAGCCGATCGACTTTAAAATCGCAAAATAATTCAAGCATCGTGCCGTTTTTTCATATCGATAGAACTCCCCGTCCGTTCAATTCGCTCAGGGATCGGGAAGTTTTCTATTCAAAGTTTGTCATGCCCGACCGCTCAATTAACCGAATTCCTGGTACCTTTTGAAGTAGTCCTCCGCCTTTTCCATATCATTCAAGGCCTGGTAACAATTGGCGATAACCGGTATCGCTTCTTTTCGATGTTGAAATTTTAGCAGATGGGACAGGGCGGTCTTAAATTTACCTATATTCATATAACTTATGCCCAGGCAAATCGGCAGCGATTCATCCTCCGGAAATAGCGCCATAGCTTCTAAAAGGATTCGAATGGATTTTTCGAAGGCCCGTTCTTTCTGGTAAATCATTCCCAGACCCAGATACGCCCGGGCATTGGGACTGTACTCTAAAGATCGGCGGTAAAGCTTTTCGGCCATTTGTTTTTTATGCGGAATCACATCGATGCCGGCATAATCTCCTTTTTCAAAGGTCATTGCCAGCCTCGAAAAAAAATCAGAATGCTGCGGATAGAGTTCTTTTCGATCAATCAGGCGCAAAGCTTCAATAAACTCGGGAAGCTTTTCATAAAAACTGGCTCTAAGCTTCTGGCCGAATGCCAGAACGAGGTCGCGTGACAGAGCCGGATCGGTCTCGAAGTACAGAATATCTTCGATACGATTTAACCAGATATCATCGCTCACCTTGAATTTTTTTTTATACTCCTGGTATAGCGCTGTTCCCGGAAATAAATCCAGGATATAAAAAATGGCGCTCAACGGTTTGATCGTATCAATCAGATCAATCGTTTGCCGAATGGTTTGCCAGCTTTCCTGCGGACACCCATAAATAAAATAGGCTCTGGCCATCATGCCGAAGTGCTGCGTCAATTCAAAAGCCCGGCAAATTTGCGCATCACTTATATTTTTGTTGAGAAATTTGCGTATATTTTGTGAGCCGCTTTCCACGCCATAACTGATCTGAATGCAGCCGGCTTTTCTCATCCAGAAAAGGACATCTTCATCGATCATGTCGACCCGTGATATCGCTGCCCAATCGATCTCCATTTTTTTATGGATGATCTTTCGGCAAATTTCGATGACACGGTGGCGATTCATCGTAAAGGTATCATCTGAAACATAAACAAAACGGATCCCCCGGGCATAAAGCAGTTCCAACTGCTCGACAAAATAATCCGGTGAGTGGAAACGAACCTGACGGCCCCAAAATTGAGGAGAGCCGCAAAAATTGCACTTGCCGGCACACCCGCGAGTCAACGAGACATGCTGGTAGTTGAAATATTGAGCCGGAATCGGGAGTTGATCCAGATCACAGATGACCGCTGCATCTTCGTTGCGAACGGCCTGCCCGTCGCGACGGTATGCAAGGCCTTTAATATGTTCAATCTTATTTGTTTCACCATCATTGAGGCAATTGATCAGATTTAAAAACGTATATTCCCCTTCCCCGATGACGACATAATCAATTTCGGGAAAATGGACTAAAAAATGTTCCCATAAAAACGTGGCCCCGATACCGCCGAACACAATTTTAATATCCGGATTGAGCTGCCGGGCGATCCGCGCAATTTCAATGCCGCCCCAGCGGTTGGCGTGCAAAATGGAAAAACCGATAACATCCGGCTGGGTTTCTATCAGTCGGTCTTTGATTTTATGCGGGGCCTTATTGATGGCGTGCCAGTTTAAGATTTGCACATCGTAACCATGTTTTTTTAAGAGGGCCGCGATGTAATAGACGCCCTGGGGCACAATGCTGACATCTTCAACATGCAGCCGTGCCTCCAGAAAATAGGGATATATCAATAAGGTTTTCATCCGAATATGGTGTCCCGGCAATAATTTAAAATATTCAGAATGACGAAAAGATTCGTTGCTAAGGTGGTTTTAAATAACGAGAACGAGTACGAGTACGACGACGAGTACGAAAAGGAACCGCCATGCTCAACCTCATCCTCGTACTCGTCCTCGTACTCGACAATCGTATTTTTAAGGCTAAAAACCATAATTGTCAAAGTGTTGGAGACAAGCGTGCCAGCTTATGCCGGAAAGCGACCCCTCTTCGCCCTGTCGAGCTTCGCAGCGGCAGGAAACTCAAGGCCTCAGAAGGATCTTTCAGGCCGGAAAACCACCCGCCGTCGCTATCGCTATGGCGGGCACGCAAGTCATGTTGAAGGGGTTGTCCGTCAGTCAACACTTTTTGCTAAGTCCTCAGCACTCAGTCCTTATTTTTCCTGACACCTGACACCCGAAAACTGAAACCGCTTTTTTTAATGGGAAACGCAACCGGTTTGACTTTTCAAATGCTTTCTGTCATGGAAAAACGCAATATGAAAAACCGACCCATTCATATCAAAGCCCTTCTTTTTCGCCTTGAACCGACGTCTGCTTTGCTGACAGTCAGTCAGCACCTGATTTCGAAAGATCTGCGACTGGGAATTATCAGCCGCTCGGACATAAAAACCATTCGGCAGGATTTGCGCAACTGTGGATTTGTCAATGAAGATGAGATACAAGTCATTATCAGCCGACCTGAAATCATGCAGCGCAAAACGGATGCGAATTTGATTCATGCTGCTGCACAAAAAATGAAGGTAGCGGTAGACAATGTCCTGTTCATATCGCCACATCCCTCCGAGGTCCGGGCCGCTCAGCGGGTGGGCGCCATAACTGCATGGATGCGCACCGGACAACATGCAGGCCCGGCAACTTCCACCGGCGACTTTGAGATCGAAAATATTGCCGCAATAAAAGATATTGTCCGCATGGGGGTCCCACTTCCATACGGTAAATTGCCCAACAGGCTGTTGCACGATTTCTTGAATCAGTTTATCTTCGACGACCCTTCGCTTTTAATCAATCCCGGCGTTGGAGAAGATATTGCGGCTGTCGATATTGAATCCCGGGAAGTTCTGGTCCTCAAGGCCGATCCGATTACCTTTGCCACCGATTCCATCGGGCAATATGCCGTGCTGGTAAATGCCAATGACATTGCCACCTCCGGTGCGATTCCCCAGTGGTTTTTAACCACCTTGTTTTTCCCCGGCGGCACAACACCGTCACAAATTCAACATGTGTTCGAAGAGCTCAAAAGCTTTTGCCGGCAGTGGGGTATTACCTTATGTGGCGGACACACCGAAATCACAGATGCCGTTAACCGGCCCATCGTTGCTGGCATGATGGCCGGAACAGTTGCCCGGCGCGAGCTCATTGATAAACGCCGGATGGAAAAAGGGGACCGGGTGCTGTTAACCAAAGGTGTGGCGGTAGAAGGAACGGCTATTATTGCCAGGGAATTTGGCGTTCGCCTAAAAAAATTAGGCCTGGCTGCCGGCGAGATTGAACGTTGTCGCCAATTTTTGGATAACATCAGCATTATCACCGAGGCAAAAATTGCCGCTGCAACCGCAGGCACCAGCGCCATGCATGATATAACCGAAGGCGGACTGGCAACAGCGCTTGAAGAGTTGAGCATGGCCGGAGGCCGGATCATCAGCGTCGATACCGATAATATTCCGGTTTATCCGGAAACCCGGAAAATATGCGACTTATTGGATATCAACCCCCTGGGGTTAATCGGTTCCGGCAGCCTCTTGATATGCTGCACCAGCAAAGATTGTAAAAAACTTGTGGAAGATATTGGTGCTGCCGGTGTCGATATCACTCCGATCGGTGAAGTCATGGAAAGGGGCCAGGGCATCAGGGCCTACAAAAGAAAAAAGCAGGTGCCCTGGCCTGCTTTTGAGGTGGATGAAATTACAAAATTGTTTAAAGGTTTCGCCGGCTGAGCCGGTTGTGCCCGTTGAGCCCGTTAAAAAAGGAAACCTGTCGAATTATATTTTTTATCCGCCTGCGGCGGACCAACGGGCCCAAACGGCTAACGCTGAATTATTTATTTAGACCCCGGCGGAATATTTCAAAAGCGACATCCAGGGTCTGTTTGAGATAATCTTTTCTCTGGTCAATAATCTTTTTGCTGGTCAGCCATAAGACAACACCGGAAAACAGTGCCCAAAACGTATCCGCCAGGGCCAATGGATGCCGGTCGATAAAAATCCCCTTATCCACGCCCTCTTTGAATATCTGCGAAATGGAGCCAAGTGATTTGCGTGACAGCACTTTAATTTCTTCCATCAGTTGCGGCGATAAATTCTTGAGGGTTTCACTGGATTGAAGATGAAACATGTTAATGATGATTAAGGGATCAAATTCGTAAACATCGTACATCGCATCTACCAGGGACTTTAGCTTCTCTTCAGGCCCGGCGTCTTTTTCTTCATTGACATGTTCAACTCTGATTAAAAGGTACTGGAGTATCCGCAGAGACAGGGAGGCGTAAAGTTCTTCTTTATTTTTAAAATAAAGATAGAGGGTACCCGGACTGAGCTCGGCTTCTTGAGCAATGTCCTCCATGGTGGCTTTATTAAAGCCTTTGTCGGAAAAAACCCTTTTGGCGGCTACCATTATCTGCTGCCGTCGCCTTTCCTTTTCTCTTTCTTTCCTTTCCTGGATTCCCATGGCTTCATTCCTCTGAATATTATTTATTTATAATATGATCTTATAATTATTATTTATTGTTTAGTCAAGAAAAATATTTCTGGGACAAATATGGTGAAAAGGACCTAATTCGTTTTAACTACCCGGATATAATGTAATTATTAATATCTTTGGTTTTATCTCAAATTCGATATTTTCTCAGAAATGAGAATCATTCATAAATTTATGAGGCATCTAGTCTGTAATAAAAACTTGTCAGACAAAGATACAAATGCCATTGTGTTTTTTACCACAAAAGGAGGAAAAATGGGTAAAAAGCTAAAATCCAGCGCTCAAAGAGTTCAGGAAGCACTGCAGGGCCATGGCCTGAGCTGTGAAGTCGTCCAGATGCAAGA
>Ga0209536_100014148_pt1 | contig 11473 bp, 8 predicted proteins | sample DeeMarSeWOR28_12_FD_187461 | JGI IMG/M metagenome (GOLD analysis project Ga0209536, IMG submission 187461) | Marine sediment microbial communities from White Oak River estuary, North Carolina - WOR-2-8_12 (SPAdes) (version 2) | ecosystem: Environmental > Aquatic > Marine > Intertidal zone >... | reverse complement strand
GACTTCGGCAACTTGCTGGCCGAGGGATCTGCGCGGGCTGCGGCAGAATTGGGCTGCGGCGAACAATTTTTGATCACCAGCAAAAAGCAGGAAGCACCGGCCCACATGCCACAGATCAAAAAAAGTCTGGCCTTAATTTATGCCGTCAATCCCTTCGGTGCCGATCACATGAGCAGTGAGCATGACCCGATGGTAACCGAAGGCGCCTACGATGCATTCAAAGATCGCTTTAAAGCAATCGGGCTCAACAATCCGCTGCCGGCGCAAAGCCTGGATGCAGCCAAAGTCGAATTTGCCTGCAAAACACAGCAGACCTACAGCATGATGGATAGCCTCGATCTGTGTCATTTCGTCTGGGGGCCTTCCTGGCAGTTGTACGGCTTTGATCACATGGTCAACATGGTCAAGGCGGTGACCGGCTGGGATGTGACCGTCGAAGAGCTTCAGCAGGTCGGCGAGCGGCGCCTGAACATGATGAGGGCATTCAATGCCAGAGAACAATTCACCCGCCATGAAGACACGCTTCCGGAAAAATTTTTTGATAATCCATTGGAAGGCGGTCCCAGTGATGGCGGCAACGTCGACCGGGCCGCATTTGAAAAGGCCCTGACTGAATATTATCGCCAGTGCGGCTGGGATGCGGAGACCGGAAACCCCAGCCGCGATACCCTGACCCGTTTGGGATTGGCCTGGGTCGCGGACAAGTTGGATCAATAGAAATTTATCAAGCGTGATTGGGGGTAATGACCATATCGACGCGCTCAGGATCAGCAGCCCCTATAAAAAGATGGAAAGCAAGCCCACAGACCTGAGTTTTGAATCAGTTAAATAGTCAAGCGGTCAATTCGTTAAATAGTTAATAATTGAAAATATATTTTTTTTGTGGTACTTGAATCATTATGAATACCTAATTTTAATTCCGGTTAAAATGAAACTTAATACCATATCGCTTATCGCAAGCATCAGCTTGGCGATTTTCGGAATGGGAGTTCTCGGATTTTTTGTAATTCACACTAAGCTGCTGAATCTGCGATTCGCCCATCAGCACCAAAAGCTGGAATCAGATAGTCAGTTTCCTATTCCGATTTCAAAAGGTACGATCCTGCTCCTGCTGGCTGTGGGAATTATCAATCCGTTAAGCGCCCACCATAAAAATAAAACCTCAAGAAGCACTTCACAAACAAAATCGCCACAAAAACCAGATGATTTAAACATCAAGCCGTCTCGCACACCTGATCCAATTCGGTATTTGGATCTCGGTGAGTCTCATATAGAAGCTTTTGACGAATTAAGAAATGCGGTCTGTGGAGATGCGAATTTTATAATTCTCGCCGGGGATTCCGGGACAGGAAAAACTAAACTAATTCAACGTCTGAAAAAGGAGATCTCGCCCGAATACATTATTCTTGAGATAGATAATGAGTTTCGGAACGCAGAAGACTTATTTATGTTGATCGCTGCCCGCACAGGCATCAATAAGAATTTCAGCAGTAAAGGCGCATTTTTAATTCGCTTCGATCAATATTTACAAACCGTACAAGCTGAAAGCAAAAAAATCTTATTCATCGTAGATCATTTTACTGAAAGAAACGAAGAGCTTATCGAAGAATTGACATTTTTATCAAACATTAAGATTCAGCATCAAAAAATTATAAAGATTCTTATTTCAGGTGAAGACATATCATTTAGCCCGGATGAACTGCATAAACTAAAAAATAGTACAAATGAACAGAATTTGCGGGCTACTATTTTAGGGAGCATGGAAAAATGTCGCCAAGAATTGTATCCTTTAACGAGTGGCCAAAAAAATATTTACAGAAAGATTCTTGGGAAAACGGAACCGGCAAAGGCTCTGTTTGATAATATCTCAAGCCGATTTACGACTTGGAAATTGTCCGAGCGATCAATAAACTTTGCCGGCATCATTAAACAATGCGCTATTGATGCCTTTACGAAAGTATTGGCGATGATCCGCTCATTTGTCCATAGGGCAAGCAAACATTTATTCATAAAACAGCGCAATTATCGCCACTCCCATTTTTCTATTTCAGGACTCTTCGATTCGCTTTTATGGAATAGTGTACTATCGGTCAGCTTATTCGCAGTCGCATTAGCATTTTCATTCTGGTATCAGGGGATTTTACCATTTAAGCCGGATGCCCCTGAATCCGCCAATTTTCAAAGAAAGTACTACTCACCAATGATGGATCAGAAAGATTTTTATGAAAAAGAAGCTATCACATCATCAGAACAGTTAATTCCTAAATCGAAGAAGCAACCAAGGACTGAACAAAACTTGAGTGATGTGAGCAGACAAAATGAATTGAAACCGAAATTGCAAGTTAACAGGCCCAGGCCGCCTGAAGAAAATTATTTTGTTCAGGTAGGGGCATTTCGCAACAAACAAAATGCCATGAAGATTGTTCGCAACCTCAATCTGAAAGGGTATAGCGCTAAAGTCGTTTCACTCACTGACTCAAAAGACCGATTATGGCACACCGTTCGTCTCGGTGAATACGCTTCCCTTAATGCTGCAAAGAAACATGCTGTTGAATTTTCCAATCAAGAAAAAATGGATTCAATCGTTCTGCCTTTGAAAAAGCAATAACGATGCTGGCATAGATCGTATCAAATAAATTATTTGAAAAAATCTGCAATAATCCCACGCCGCCATCGCGAACAGCTCAGGCGAGGCGGGCGGGTGCGGAATCTGCGGATAATAAAAATCCATTAATCTTTGGATCGAAACCCTGCTTGCCCGCCATAGCCTGGAAGGCGAAAGCGGGAACCCGGTACCCTTGAACCCTATTCCCCGAGCGACAGCTCAGGACCGATGCGAAAGACATCATCCGGCGGATCATTGCGCCAGACCAAACACACCTTTGGCAGGGTAAAGGCAAGGGGCTGCCAGGCAGCCTGCAATTGGGTGCACAATTCCCGGGCCTCCTGACTGCTCGTCTGACCCACGCTCAGATGGGGCCTGAACCCGCCGGCAAAACGGGTGACATCATCGCAATGGGGCACGATTTTTAACAGCGCTTTTTGCAGTTCTTTGAGTGCAGCGGCAGGCTCTGGGATCAGATAGATGGTGGCCTGGCGGCGGGAGTGAATCAAGACATCGAAACGGCTCAATTTAACCTCGAACGGCTCCACAAAACGGCAGGCCTTTGCCAGAAGCGGCGTTACCTGCTCAAAGGCCGTGAACGGCCGGAAGGGATAAAGGAGCGTGATGTGCGGCATCCAGCGCCGGTACTGCCGGTCGCGCTGTTTGCGCAGCCTCTGGATCGGCTCCCAGAGGTGATCGGGCGGAATGGCCACAACCGCGGTTTTATACGTCTTGGCGCTGTGTCGGGCTGATGCTCTTTGCCCATGGGCAAGCAGGTCACGACGAGTGCGCGAAGCCGTCAGTCGGCTTCTTTCGATTCTTGATTTTTCTCTGTGGCCCCGCTGCAGCGCCTTGCGGCGCTTGAGGTCACCATATTTGCCGAATCTTCCGCCCATGATACGCCAAGCCCGGTTGAGCCTTTAAAGTCCTATGTCCCAATCATCCTTCAGCTATCCGGTAGGTGCTCTATAATGCGCGATCTGCCTTGAAATTGCAATGAGCTCACCTTTTCGGTCCCAGATTTCACCATCCTCTTCCAAAAGCCCACAGGTGATAAATCTTGTTCACTCGGTTGCTGGAATTTTACGAATATTCGCCGATAATTCTACTGCAGGGACCCACGCGACCATTCCCCGGCCGGTTTAAAAAAGTAGCTGTTATGATCGGCGTTGCTTTCATTTCGCTGTGTTGTATCATGGCTTTCGCCAGCATGGCCATTAGATATCCGCAGTCCTATTATTTGAGTCCTGCCTTTTTAAGGGCTGCAAGTTCGCGCTGCACATGGACAGGGTTTTTAAAAGGTTGAGTTTGTTCAAAAAACCTCAACAATAAGCCCGGATTAATCCTGAGCGCTTGGGTCGCAAGATCGTGGGCCTCATCCTCCCTGCCGGCAATGATGTATAGGCCGGCCAGATGGATCAACGCCCATTCTTCCGGATAATCACCTGCCGGGCTTCGGTCATAAAGCTGCTTGCTGGCAGCAATTGCCTCCTCATATCGCCCCCTGAATGCATGGCTCCTTGCCAATGGACTCAGATAAAACGCCGGGTAATAAGGACTTAGGCGCATCGCTTTCTCTGTCAGCGATATCGCTTCTTCGAACCGTCCGGAAAAGAACATTGTTGCGGCCAAATGAGCGTGCGCGATTGAAAGGTTGGGTGCAAGGGAGATAGAACGGTTTCCCGCGGCAATGGCTTTGTCATGGAGTCGCTGGGCGAGATAAATCGTTCCCAACAAAATATGGACATTAGGGCTTTTGTCATCTAATTTTAAAGCTCTCTGAGCCAGTTCATGGGCTCTTCTGAAAGAATCAGCGGGGGACTCGCTCCAACCATACGCCGCTTCTACGGTATAGGTGGCACCCAGCCATACAATAGCGCTCACATGTCCGGGATCAAGTTCTATAGCCGACTCGAAAAGTTCTCGAGCCTTGATATTGTCCTCCTTATTAAATTTATCCAGAAGGTAGTTTCCCTTGACCCCGTAACACCACGCATCAAGGTTATCTGTGGATTTCGCAAAGACGCGGGCCTGTTCTCCAGAGGTTAACTCTACCTGGAGCGAGACCACGATCTTTTTGGTGACCTCATCCTGCAACTCAAAAAGCTCTCCCATTTTTCGGTCATACTTATCAGACCACAGGTGATGACCGGTCAGGGCATCAATTAGTTGGGCCGTAACCCGAAGCCTGTCACCGGCTTTCTGGACACTGCCCTCCAGCACATAACGAACCCCTAAATCCTCGGCAACATCTTGAACTTTTGCGGCCCTGTCTTTGTAGGTGAACGTGGAATTGCGGGCGATGACGAATATTGCGGAGCCCATTGACAACGCGTTGATGATATTTTAGATCCAGTTTTTTCTTAACCTGATCATAAGCTATTCCGGAGATACAAATACCGCCGGGCGCGGCCAGAGCCTCCAGGCGTGCTGCCACGTTAATGCCGTCTCCGAAAATTTTCTTTCCCTCCTGGATGACATCACCGAGGTTGACACCAATGCGATATTCCATCTTACGATATTCCGCAATGTTGGTATTGCGTTCAGCCAACTCCCGCTGTATCTCCACCGCGCATTGAACGGCATCCACCACACTCTTAAATTCCGCAAGCAGGTTATCGCCCGGCGAGTCGACCACTCGGCCCCTATATTGCGATATATGGCCGGCAATGACCTTTTGGCACTGCTTTAAGTTGCGGACGGTTGTTATATCCGCCTCTTCCATGAGACGGCTGTATCCAACAACGTCAGCACTCAGAATAGCGGTGAGTTTGCGTTTAAAATCTCCTTTTGCCACAGTGGTACCTCTTTTTGGGTTTCAGATATTAAAATAATCGAAGGAGCGCAAAAATCAACTAAGTGATAGAATCGATTCTGAAAGTAGAGAATCGCTTCAGGCCATTTGGAATAGGATGCTCTGAATACTGTATGCGGATTTATACTCAAAACGATGAGATTTAGTCAATCGCAACTACATTAACATGCAAAACATTAGCGTTTGTATTTTTAAAAAAGACGCGCTACTAATAATTCAAAGCAAGCTCATCTTGGCATTCAGGCATTAATCTTCCAAGCAGCGGAGGTATAAGCCATGACTGAAACGAGGCGATCTTATTGTGGTCTGTGTCATCCCCGTTGCGGTCTCCTTTTTGAAATCGAAAACGGCAAGATCATCAAAGTGAAAGGTGACCCGGATCATCCCATATCAAAAGGACAACTTTGTCAGAGGGGTCGTTTAATGCTCGACCATGTGTATCATCCGGATCGCATCAACACCCCGCTCAAACGAAAGGGAGGCAAGGGCGCCGGACAATGGCAGCGGCTAAGCTGGGATCAGGCCCTTGATGAAGTTGCGGATAAGTTGAGTGGCCTTCGTGAACAGTACGGCGCCGAGACACTTGCCTTTACGCATGGTACCAAACGAACCTATCACTGGGATGAGCGCAGATTTTTTAATCTGTTCGGTTCGCCCAACATTTGCGGGGCCAATAATATCTGTATGTGCCCGAGCCAGGCGGTCGAATTTGCAACCTACGGCGGTTTTACGTGGGGCGATGTCATGCATACCAGATGCCTGGTTTTGTGGGGGCATGCGCCATCCAAATCCAACCCCATCGGCCTTTATCCCATGATCCGTCAGGCACAGAAAAATGGAGCGCAACTCATCGTGGTGGATCCCCGCCGAATCCCGGAGGCGGAAAAAGCCGATATGTGGCTTCCCATTCGACCCGGAACGGATGTGGCATTAATGCTCGGATGGCTGCGGATTATCATCGAAGAAGAGCTCTATGACGCCGAATTCGTGGCCAACTGGACAATCGGTTTTGAAGATCTCAAGGCAGCTGCCGCTGAATATACGCCGCAAAAAGTTGCCGATATCACCTGGCTGTCACCGGAACAGGTGGTCAGCTCAGCGCGATGTTATGCCACCACAAAGCCGGCGATGATCACCTGGGGCTTTGGCCTTGACAAGCAGGGCTTGAACGCAACGCAGGCGGCAAGAGCCAGATGCTGTCTCAGGGCGATCAGCGGCAATTTAGATATACAGGGCGGGGAACCTCTGGGATGGAACGAGCCCATCGGCAAAATCATTGGTGATGAGGAAATAGAATTCAACTCGGCGCTGCCACAAGAGCAGCGTGACAAACAGCTGGGTGCAGATCAATATCCATTCTTTGGTTTTCCGGGCTGGTCGCGAAACAGGGAGGCCAACCGCCGCCTTCCCGCAGAATACATGCATCCACCGCATGCCGACATGACCTGTGTGGCCCATGCCCGCAGTGTATTTGATGCCGTGATTACCGCAAAGCCTTATGCGGTTACGGCGGCCATTTCTGTTGCCAGCAATCCATTGCTTTCCCTGCCGAATGTGCGCCATACCTACCAGGCATTGAAGCAATTAGCGCTTTATGTGGTCGGTGAATTTTATCTGACGCCTTCAGCGGCCCTGGCAGATTATGTCTTCCCGATATGCTCCACAGTTGAAACAACCGAATTGTGGTTAACCCCCAACTTCTGTGTGGCGTGTCCCCGGGGCATCGATCCGCTGCATGAACGGCACAACACATACGATTTCTGGCGGGGCCTGGCGCTAAGACTCGGCCAGAAGCAACACTGGCCATGGGAGACGGTGGATGATGTCTGGGACTACCGCTTGGCGCCGGCAGGACTGACATTTAACCGGTTGCTTGAAAAAAACGGCCTTTTTGGCAGGTCACAGTACAAGCGCTATGAAAAATTTGGCTTCGGTACGCCCTCGGGCAAAGTGGAGCTTCGCTCCACCACATTTGCAGAACTCGGTTGTGAGCCCGTGCCGGTCTATCGAGAGCCCCCGCACAGCCCCAGGGGTGATTCGAAATTAGCAAAATCCTTTCCCCTGGTTCTCATTTCCGGGAGCCGGTTTATGCCGATGTACCACTCCGAGCAGCGCCAGATTCAGGCGGCCAGAAAAAAACGGCCCGATCCGCTGGTGACGCTTCACCCGGACACGGCTAGAGCCCTTGGTCTGACCGAAGGCCAGTGGGTTAAGGTTGAGTCCCCTCAGGGGAGCGTTCGCATGCGTCTGCGCTGCTCCGATACAGTCGATCCGCGCATGGCGGATGCAGATCACGGCTGGTGGTTTCCTGAACGTCCCGGGAAAGAGCCCGAATTATTTGGTGTGTTTGAATCAAACGTCAATATGTTATGCCCTGACGGATCGGAATTCTGCAGTCCGGAAATCGGCAGCTGGCCGCATTCGGCGCTGCTTTGTCGGGTGAGCAAGGAAAATTAATCATTTAATTTGGGGTCAAATATGTAAAGAGGGGGACGCCCATTAAATTATAAGTTTCTAGCTTAAAAGCATAGCAGACATCCGTGACATATTGACATTGAGTTTGGAGCCATGCAGCTTAAGCTGGAAAACGGCACCTCGGGGCTTCAAAACAACAGCTCAAGCCGGAAAACGACATATTAATTTCAGGCGCAAGGTTCACGGCAAATGGCATAAGGCTGCTACATCAATTAAGAGGCGCAGAACATTCCCGTCAACCAACATATCCCTATCGGCCGCAGTCGGCCGCAAAAAAGGGTTGTTTTAGCTTTTTTTGCTTGATTTCAAAGTATTAGCGCAGCCCTGCACCAAATTCCTCACATTAGTAGTTGCTTCCCTTCAGATGGCTATGTATACCGGTTTTTGCTTGAATATCGTCAAATAAATCTGCTAAATGGCTTGATAATCGGTTTATCGCCGATCAGATGATTTGTCCGAGCGCACCTTTTGCCGGTATTTTGAAATCAGCTGGATAGGATAACACCCGAGCTCCCGGGAGCAACCGTATGGCGGCTGAAATCGGTTTCAGACGAAACATGGGCTTGTTTATGGCTGTCATGATCGGTATTGGCGCCACGATGGGGCCGGGGATTTTCGCCCTGCCGGGCGAGCTGGCGCATATGGTCGGCCCGCTGGGTATTCTCGTCTATCTGGCGATGGGTTTTTTAACCGTATTTACCGCCTTAAATTACAGCGAGCTCAGCGCAGCCATACCGTTAGCCGGCGGCGGATATTCTTTTACCAGCAGAACGCTCAACAGACCCGTTGCGTTTTTCACGGGCTGGTTTTTCTGGATCGGCAACACGCTTGCCTGTGCGATGTACGCCCTCATCTTTTCCCTGACGATCCGCGCCTACTTTTTACCGGAAGCCAGCATTGCCCTCATCACCCTGATCACCACAGTTGTATTCACTGCCGTCAACCTCATGGGAATGAAGGAAGCCATCATCGTTATTACCATCATGAATCTGGTGGAACTGGCGGTTCTGGTCGGAGTCGCTGCGCTCGGTTTTACCGATATCGAGCCGCTTAATTTGGAGCCCTTGGCGCCAATGGGATGGGGCCCCTTTGTTCCGGCTATGGCCCTCATCTATATTTCCTATGTCGGTTTCGAACTGATCTCGAATGCGGCTGAAGAGATCATGCAACCGAGCAAGAACATTCCGCGAGCAATCTTGATCACACTCGGTATCAGCACAGCTATCTACGTCTTCGTGGTCGGTGTCATGATGGGCACCATTAATTATACCGAATTGGCCCAGAGCGACATTCCGTTCATTTTTACTGCCGAGCGGCTTTTCGGCGCCTGGGGGCGCTGGGCCGGCATCACCGCAACGATCATGGCGAGTCTCTCCGCATTCAGTGTGACATTAGGTGCCAGCGCCCGCATTTTATACGCATTGGGGCGCGACAGGCATTTTCCATATTTTTTCTCCAGGCTGCACCCCAGATTCCAAACCCCACACATTGCGCTTTCTATTTGTGCCCTGATTGTGATTATCTTCAGCTCCTCCGGTATCGTTAAATTCGTGGCTTCATTGAGTGATTTCGGCTACCTGATGGGACTAGGGATAATCAATTATGCGGTCATTCCGCTCCACAAGCGCATGCCGAATTTAAGACGTCCATTTCAAACCCTATTTTTTCCCTGGATACCGATCATGGGCGTAATTACGACCTGGATGTTCGTTCCGGCATTAGAACTCAGAAGTTTTGTTCTGGGTGGGATCCTGACACTGGTTGGCAGTGGAATATATGTTTTAAACGCCGATAATCGCGCTGAGATTATTAAATTGATGAATTTTTTCGTAAAATCAGTGAAAGTGTTTATATACAAATTAAGGAGAATGCGTATGCGAGTGCTTATCCTCAGTGGAGACAAACAAGGCCAGAACATAGCGGACCGGCTTCTGGCAAAAGATGAGTATCAGATGATGTTTCGCTCAGCGGAACACCAGGTGACGTTCATTGAAGAAGACGATGCGCTTTGCAAGGAACTTGAACAACGCTACAATGTTCCCATTTACCAGGGAGACGGCACGAAGAAGGAATTACTAAAACAGGTGGGCGTCGATAATATCGATGTTGTCATTGCTGCCTACGAAGATGATGGCCGCAATGTGATTGCGGCCCTCCAGGCCAGGCAGCTAAATCTTGAAAAAGTCATCGCCATCGTCCAAAATAGTGAATACACAAATCTCCTTGAGCAAAACAGCGTGGTGGTCGTCAATGCACCCTGGGCAACGGCAGCTATGGTTGAAAATATTCTGGACAATCCCGTTTTAGCGCAGCTTTTCGAATTTGGAATCGGAGCGGCAAGTCTTCTCGAAGTGAGCGTACCTGAAGATGCAAATGTAAAGGGAAAGCTTATCCGCGACATTGACATACCCAAGGGGTCTTTGATTGCTGCAATCATCAGAGATGGCCAATTTGTGGTTCCGCGCGGCGCAACATCTATCGAAGTTGACGATCGCGTCATTTTCATCGGACCGGCCTCAGCCATAAAAAAAGCATTTGATACATTCAAGCTCAAAAAATAAATGCGCCCAGGTCCCTGGCTTCGCTCTGGCTTGTCGCGCAAAGCTTTTCAAGCGGAGTCTCGGGCGAGCTTCCGTCTTCGTTGAAACTTCGACACAAAAAAATGTGAGGGACGGGGTTGATTTGTTGCGTTTCTTAAGAAATTAGGTTTGAATCTTGAATTCGGATACTAGGTTGGACTCCCAGCATTCGATTTTTCAATCGGCTCATGGAACTACTGTGGAGCATGAAGACCTGATCCCATGATTCTGCCGTAATCTTTGCCCGCTGCGCTCACGCTTTCGGAAGCAGAGCGGCCACCGGACACACGTCAACACAGGCCTGACAGGTATCGCAGGGAAGTTGTTCGGTTTGCGGGTGGTCATAAAAAGCGATGACCGTATCGATGCCGCGTCTGGCAAAGGTTAATCCGGCCCGGTTGTGCTGCCGGCGGCAGACATAGACGCATTTCCCGCATAGCACACAGCGGTTGGGATAGTGATCTAAAAAAGGGTGATGTGTATCGATGCGGGTTTCTTTCAGCAACCGATCGAGACCTTTGGTTTTTAAAGCGACTTTTAAAAATTTGGCCATATCCTGCAGCGCGCATTGACGATTGGCCGGGCAATTTTTGCAGTCCACATCATGGGCTGAAAGCAGGAGTTGCAGGGCGGTTTTCTGAAGTTGACGGACACCGGGGGTGTTTGTGTGCACAGACAGCTCCCGGACAACCCGGATCGAACAGGCGCAAACGGGATGGTCGCTGCCCTCGATTTCAACGTAACACAGACGGCAGGAGGCCGGGGGGTGCTGCATACCCCTCAGATGGCATAGATTCGGAATGTAAATACCGTTATCCAGACAGGCCTCGAGCAAATTCGTCCCTTCAGCAACCTCGATTTTTTTGTCATCTATTTGCAGGGCAATCATTGACCGTGTCCTTCAGTTTTTGACTCTTTTACCGGCTGAGCCGGACGTTCGATGATGGGTGCCAGCCCGGGCGGCGATACCCTTCGCACAGCATCGTATTCCGGAGGGCA
>Ga0209536_100014147_pt1 | contig 11474 bp, 11 predicted proteins | sample DeeMarSeWOR28_12_FD_187461 | JGI IMG/M metagenome (GOLD analysis project Ga0209536, IMG submission 187461) | Marine sediment microbial communities from White Oak River estuary, North Carolina - WOR-2-8_12 (SPAdes) (version 2) | ecosystem: Environmental > Aquatic > Marine > Intertidal zone >... | reverse complement strand
ATTTTCATTACGACGTCGACACCATCCTGTCGCATGTCAACGCGCGTACGCGAGTAGTGCTTATCGCCAATCCCGACAATCCGTCCGGCACTTACCTGCCCGGCGCCGAGGTGCGCCGCTTGCACGCCGCGCTGCCGCCAGAGGTGCTGCTGATCATCGACGCCGCCTACGAGGAGTTTGCCGGGCAGGGCGATTACGAGTCCGGCACGCGGCTGGTGCACGAGTTCGACAATGTCATCGTGACGCGCACTTTCTCCAAGGTTTACGGCATGGCCGGGCTGCGCCTCGGCTGGTGCTACGGCCCGCTGGAGGCGATCGATACGCTGATCAAGATCGGCCCGTCCTTCCCGGTCAATACCGCGTCCTACGCGGCGGGCGTTGCCGCGGTGCGCGATACCGCGCACGTCGATGCCGTGCTCGCGCACAACCGCAAATGGGTGAGCGAGTTTACCCACCGTTTGACCGCGATGGGCCTCAAGGTCTATCCCAGCCAGACCAATTTCATGCTGGTCGAGTTTCCGACGACACCTGGCAAGACCGCCGCCGAGGCGAATGACTGGCTGAACCGGCACGGTATTATTCCGCGGCAGTTTGCGGTCGAGGATTTCAACAACAAGCTGCGCTTTACCGTCGGTGACGACGCGGGCATGGAGACGACCATCTCTGTGCTCGCGGAATTCATGGACAGGTAACGGCGGGCCAGTAGGAAATACAGGATGACGACACCGGTGGACAGGTATCACCTCGCGCGCAACGTGCCGGCGATGACGCTGACGGATTTCGAGTCCAACCTCGATATGGCCAGGCTGTGCCGCTACCGCCTCGAACGCGTGCGCGAACAGCTGCGCGCCGCTGACCTGGCCGGTTGCCTGCTTTACGACCCGGTGAATATCCGCTACGCCAGCGGTACGCGCAACATGTCGGTTTACACCATGCACGCTGCCGAACGCTATGCATTCGTCGCGACCGATGGTCCGCTGGTGCTGTTCGACAGTTATCCCGTGGCATCGACGGCTATCGTCGATGAGCGTCGCCCCGCGCAAACCTGGTACTACGAAGTGACCAGGGACCGGACCTTCGATGCCTGCGCGGACTGGGCCGCGGAAATTGCCGACCTGGTGCGCCAGCACGGCGGCGGCAACCGGCGCCTGGCGATCGATCGCATGGCCACGCTCGGCTTCGAGGCGCTGCGCAAGCACGAGCTGACGCTGTGCGATGGCGGCGCGGTAATGGAGCAGGCGCGCTTGATCAAGTCGGCCGAGGAAATCGCCTGCATGAGCGTGTCGGTGGCGGCCTGCGACATCGGTATGGCGCGCATGCGCGAAGCCCTGCGCCCCGGGATCACCGAGAATTACCTGTGGTCGATCCTCGCGCAAACCAATATCGAACTGGGCGGCGAGTGGCTGGAATGCCGCCTGCTGGCGTCGGGTGGACGCACCAACCCGTGGTACCAGGAAGCGAGCGACAAGTTGATTCGCGGTGGCGAGCTGGTCGCTTTCGACACCGACATGGTCGGACCCTACGGCTACTGCGCCGACCTGTCGCGAACCTTCCACTGCGGGCCCGCGCGGCCGACCGCCCGGCAAAAGCAACTGTACCGGCTGGCCCATGAGCAGGTACATCACAACATCGACCTGATCCGCCCGGGATTGACGTTTCGCGAGCTTTCCGAAAAGAGCTGGCGCGGGCCGGCCGAATTCGAGGAAAACCGTTACGTTTGCATGGTGCACGGCGTCGGGCTGGTGGACGAATATCCCGATATTGCGCACCCGCTGGACTGGGACACGCACGGCTACGACGGCGTGATCGAGGAAAACATGGTGCTGTGCGTGGAGAGCTATATCGGCCAGACCGGCGACAGCGAGGGCGTCAAGCTGGAGGAGCAGGTCGTGGTAACAGCCGATGGCGTGCAGAACCTGTCGACCTTCCCGTTTGAAGAGGAATTACTGTCCTAGCTGCCGTTAGAAACCGTGGAGTCGAAGGCGACATGAAATATGAAAGTATCCGCGTGCAGCGGCGTTCTCCGCACCTCGGCGCATTCATCGAAGGCGTCGATCTGACGCGGCCCCTCGATCACGCGACCGTGGCCGAGATCAGGGCGGCACTGCTCGAGTTTTGCGTCCTGTTTTTTCGCGGCCAGCACATAACCGGCGCGCAGCATCTCGAATTCGCCGCGCATTTCGGCGAGCTGGAAACGCCGCACCCGGTATTCGACAACGATGCGCTCGATCCGCGTCTGACCGTCATCGAGTCGAAAGGGCGCGCGCACGACGGCGAACACTACTGGCATAGCGACGTGACTTACCAGCGCGCGCCATCCTTCGGCTCCATCCTCGCGGCAAAGAAGATTCCCGAGTCGGGCGGCGACACGCTGTTCGCCAGTATGTATGCCGCCTACGACACTCTGTCCACGCCGATCAGGAGAATGCTCGAAGAGATGACCGCGCAACATTCCTTCGAGCGTGGCTGGGGCGCCACCTTCCGCATGTTCGAGGGTGGCGAAGACAGGCTGCATGAGCTGAAGAAAATTTTTCCGCTGATGACCCACCCGGTGCTGCGTACCCATCCAGAGACCGGGCGCACCGCGCTGTTCGTCAACGAGTATTACACCTCGCGCATCAACGAGCTGTCCGAAGCGGAAAGTCACGACCTGCTGCGCCTGCTGCACCACCATTCGCAGCTGCCGGATTTCCAGATCCGCCATACCTGGCAGGAAGGCGACGTCGCCTTCTGGGACAATCGCTGCACCCAGCATTACGCGTCGATCGATTACGGCTCGGCGCATCGCATCATGAACCGGGTGACCATCGTTGGCGACGAGCCTTATTTCACAAAGGCGGGTTGAACGACGGGTGACTGTGAGATGATTATTTCCGGTGGTTATCCTTATTCGGGCGAGGCGATCGGCATCCTCATGTTCGACAATCGGCGCTACCCGATGGCCCCGGGCAACGTCGGCAATGCCAGCAGCTACCGCTATCCGGTGCGCCTGAAGGTGGTCGAGGGTCTGGACTGGTATCCGCCGCATGCCGACGAGTGGGGCGACTCGCGGCCGCTGGAAGTCGATTTGCTGGTGGACGCCGCGCGTGAGCTGCAGCGCGGGGGCGTGCGCGCCATCGTCACCTGCTGTGGATTTTTTTCGACGGTGCAGGATGAGCTGGCGAAGGCGGTTTCGATCCCGGTGTTCACGTCGCCGCTGATCCTGCTACCGGTGTTGCTCCGAATGATTTCACCCGGGCGCAGCATCGGTGTATTTACCGCGTCGCAGCCGCATCTCGATGACAGCTTTTTTCGCGCCGCCGGGGTAACCGACATGAGCCGTATTCGCGTGTTTGGCGCCGAGTCGTCCAGCGAATTCATGGCGACGCACCTCGGCGGCACGCGCACCGAACTCGACCTGTCCTTGCTGGAGCGGGAACTGGTCGACATTGCCGGGCAGTTTGCCGAGGCGCATCCCGAACTCGGCATGGTCTTGCTAGAGTGCACCACCTTTCCGACCTTTGCCGCCGCGATCCAGCAGCGCCTGAAGCTGCCGGTGGTCGATTACATCGGCTTCATCGATTTCATCTTCAAAAGCGTGGTGTGCAAGCCCTACGAAGGTTTCGTGTAAGGCGGTTCCCGTGCAACCATTCCAGCGCCCGCCATTCGCGCTCGCGCAGGAAACGCATGCCGGTCGGTGTTGCCCGGCCTTACGCCGGATCATGAGCGCGGGCGCCGCAGCGATTCGCGGTGCGCGACGCAGACGCCGGTCGCGATGATCAGCACGGCGCCGATCCATGCCTCGGTGGCCGGCATGTCGCCCCGGGTCAGGTAGCCGATGGCCACGGCCAGATCAGTATGAAGTATTCGAAACGCGCCAGCACCGACACCTCGGCGCGCACCAAAGCGGCGATGAACAGGCAGTGGGCGGCGAGCCCGAAGCCTGCCATCAGGGCGAGATCGAGCGGCATGCGCGGCGTGATCGCTACCCATACCCGGGGCAGCAGCGCGCTGGCCAGCAGCATCAGTGCGATGCCGAGCAGGTTGTTGTCGTGGTAGCGCGCCGCGCGTCAGCCCGGGTCCAGCGCAAGAGCAGGGGGTAAACCAATCATAAAATTCAGTGCTGCCTGATATTCCGGTTCCATCGATCTGGGCCCTGTTCGAGCTGGCGAGCGGCTCGCTCGTTTAGATGTCGGCGAGGTGCTCGATCTGGTGGATGCGCATCACGCGCTGCACCGCCGGGCGCTCGAAGGCGCTGCGCAGCATGCGCATCGAGTTGGGGTGGCTTGCCAGGTTCGGGGGCTGGTTTTCCTGCCAGATCGCCTGCATCACGAACAGGATATCGCAGATGCTGTAGGTGTCGCCGAGAAACCACGGCCCGGGGTCGAGCGCCGACTCGATAATCTTCCACAGCGCTTCGAGTTCACGCAGCGATGCCGCCCGCAACGCCTGTTGCATCGATGCGTCGTCGGCGAAATAGCGCTCGGCGTGGAACTGGATCATCACTTCGGGCTGGAAGGTGCTCATCAGGTATATCAGCCACTGCTGTGCGCGGGCGCGCTCGGCGCCGAGCTCGACCGGCATGAAACGGTTGTCGTGATGCTCAGAGAGATACAGCAGGGTGGCTGCCGATTCGTAGACCGCGCCATGCGGGGTTACCAGCACCGGGACTTTCGCATTCGGATTCAAATCGAGAAACTCGGGTGGAAACTCCTCGGGTTTATGCACGTTGAACCAGGTGATGTCGTAGTCGATGCCCAGTTCTTCGAGCATCAGGTGCGTGGTCATCGCGTAGGAATTTCTATGCGCGTACAGGCGATAGGCAGCCATAGTCGTCAGTCCTCGCAGCAGTGATGTTGCAGGCGGCAGGCGCAGGAGGCGAGGATCGGCACATCCGCTCGAGCCTTCGCCAGGTTGAGGCGCTTACGCATGTGCCCGGCTTCCTCGCGCTGCCCGCGGCGTTCCAGGCATTCCACCAGGCCGTGCAGGCTCCACAGGTTGTCGTGGTGCTGGGAGGTGCTGACCAGCGTGGCGGACAGGCCTAGATCGTCGCGGTACACCTGTTCTGCTTCATCGACGTGACCCTGCTCCAGCAGCAGCGCGCCGAGCGCGTGGCGCGCTGGTTGCATCCAGCCCCAGGGTTCGTCGTACTTGAGGTTGTCGTCGAGGTACACCGCCTGGCGCAGGTGGTCATAGGCGACGTCGTAGTTTTGCCTGCGGTACTCGATTTCACCGAGCAGCATTTGCTCGGCGATCTCGAGCACGTCGAGGCAGGTGTTGTTGAACAGGTAGCGTGTCGGCTGCACGCGCGCCACCGCCTGGTAAAACAGCGCGCGCTGCGCCTCGGCCACCGCAACGTTGCCGAGCGCCGCATGGGCGATGGTTTTGGCATAGTGCCAGACCGCTGTACTCATGGTGTAGAGATCGGCGTCATGCGGCAGCGGGTGGTCGATGATTTCCTGCCACTTGCCGAAGCGAATGAACACGTGCGCCTTCATACCGATATAGCCTTCCATCCAGTCGGCCATCGCCGGGTTTTCGATGCGCAGCAACGCTTCCGGCGTGGTTGCAATGATTTCCTCGGCGGCCTCCATGGCGCCCTTGAATTGACCCAGGAACAGGGACGCATAGATTTTCAGGTGCAGGTTGTGAATGCGCGACAGCGTGTGGAAGTTCAGCGCGCCTTCGTTGGCGAGATAGACCCGGTCGGCGGCGATGGCGCGGTCGTTCGCCACTATCGCTTCGTAGTAGTGTCCGCAGCGCACGTCGATGTGCGACGGCATGTGGCACAGGTGGGCCGCGTCGGGAATCAGCTCGCGCAGGGCGTCGCAGGCGCGCAGCGCCTTTTCCGGGAAGGGCGACATCTCCATGACGTGAATGTACATGTGCAGCATACCGGGATGCGGCGCCTGCCCGGCGTCGTCGACGCGCTGCATCGCGGTTTCCAGCACTTCGATGGCTTCCACCGTCGACGCGTCCGCGGCGGGCTCACCGCTGCGCAGATCCCACAGCGCCCACGGCGTGCGCGTCATCAGCGCCTCGGCGTGCAATGCACAGATATCGTCGTCGTCGGGAAAGGCGTCGTAAACCTGGCGCATCGCGTCGGCGTAGTCGTCGTCCCAGCGGTGATAGTCGGCCTCGCTGACCGGGGTCGGTGACTGGTAGCGTGCCTGCAGGGCCTCGATCATCATCGCCTCGGCGCGGGTAGCCTGCCCGCTGCGTGCGAACGCCGCGCGCGAGGTTGCGTAGGTCAACTGCAGTTTTTGCGCGACCTCGTCCTTCTGCATGCGGTGCCAGGGCTTGTTGTAGTAGATGCCGGAGGCATAGGTCAGCCCCCACCAGGCCATGGCGCAGTCGTCGTCCAGCGCGATAGCCTCGCGGAAACAGCGCGCGGCCATTTCCAGGTCGAAGGCGTAAATCCACACCAGCCCGCGATCGAACCACTGCTGCGCCGCGGCACTACTGGTGGTGATTGGCCGATGGTGGCCGCCAAGGTCATAAGGGTAGGACATGGCAATAGTGTCGCTCATTCGGCAAGCCAGGGAAAGCAGGCAATTGTTTCGAGCGCTGCGCCCCCGGCGCGGCTTTTAGATGCGCGCATTCCGGATTATTTCGGCGGTTGGTAATATGCTTCCCCCAGCCTTTTGACGCCCGTCTCCTCGAGGTCGTTGATCACCTGCCAGCGCGAGATGCCCTGTTCCCGCAGCCATAATTCGAGCCGGTCGAGGTTGCTCCATTCGCGGCCCTGATCGCGCGTATTGTGCACGCGCGCCCATTGGCCGTCGACCAGCAGCGCCACCGCCCAAACGTATGGGTGTTTGGCCGGATCGCCGAAACCTCCGTTCTGAAATTCACGCCTGGTGCGATATACGGCAGCCGTATTTTGAATGCGCCACAAACTGAACAGGCCTGGAATGTCGGTCGATTTTACGCTCAGCTGCAACGGGTAGTGGAAATCAATATGATCCATACTGTTGACAATGTCATCCCAAGAGGTCACAGTATGCATCATATTGATAATTTCCTGATAACGCAAACACCGAGGAATCTGATGTTACCAACAACTTTTCGCGCCCGCAGGATCGGCCTGATCGACACACAATGGAAAGCCGTTTTCGATGATTACTGGCTGGCTTACGACTCCTGGTATCGACGCAAAAAATCCGGCGATATAAATCCCGGCGCACTCAGGCAGGGGCATCGGCAGCTGGCAAAGGTCATGCCGGAAATGTTGCCGCTGTACGATAGTTTCCTGGAGGCGAGCAATGACTGCCCGGTTGCGGCGCAGTTTTTAACCGGTTACCAGCCGCCGGCATACCTGGTGAGCTGCTCGCAGGCGGTATTACTGGATGAAGAACCGTTGCTGATGCGTAACTACGATCTCAGTCCGGACCTGTCAGAGAACCTGCTCGCGCATTCGAATTGGCTGGGGCAGGACATCATCGGCAGCAACGAGTGCCTTTGGGGGCTGGATGACGGTATGAACGGCTCGGGACTTGCCGCCTCGCTGACCTTTGGCGGCAGCAGGCAGGTAGGCGACGGCTTCGGCATTCCGTTCATCATGCGCTACCTGCTGCAGACCTGCGAAAACGTCAGGCAGGCGACGAGGGTGCTGCAACGGGTACCCTCGCACATGGCCTACAACGTGACATTGGTCGATAAACGGGGGGACTTTGCCACCGTGATGGTGGCCCCCGGCCAGGCTGCGCAGGTAACCCGCGAGCGCTGTATAACCAATCACCAGGCACGCGTAAGCTGGCCGCAGCAGGCGGCGTTTAGCAACACGCTGGAGCGCAAGAGGTTCCTCGACGAATTGCTGGCGAGAGCCGAATTGAGCGAGGGCGAGCTGCGCGAGGCGTTTCTCGCCGCGCCGTTGCGCTCGACCAACTTCCGCCAAAATTTCGGCACGGTTTACACCGCGGTGTTCAAACCATCGAGTGCAACCATGTCATATCACTGGCCCGCCGAACCCACCTGGGGTCACAGCCTGGCTGATTTTGCGGCGTCGGAAATGACTGTCGATCTGGGTAAGCGCCTTAGCCTGGCGACGGTTCATGGCGAGATCACGAAGCGTGCCGAAGCGGATCATGGCATTACCGCGGGCATTCGCCGGCAGCTGTTGCAGAGTCTCGAGTACCTGCCGGTCTCGGCGGTTGCGCAGCCGGATGCGCTGCGCAAACTGAAACGGGACCTGCTGGAGAAAAACGCTTATTGCTGGCAGGACTACGCCAGGCAGGTTGCACAGGTGTGGCGTTATCCCGTGTCCGCACAGCAACCTTAGTCGATGCCGGCAGCAGCCCGCTGCAATACCGGGCTAGTCGGGCAGCCTGGAAAAATAGGCGATTTTTTCGTGCAGCACGCCCTCGCTACCGACCTTGACGAGCGCGCAACCCTGTAGCTCGGTGCCGACCGCCTGCCACCAGCACCAGACAGTGGCCGGCAGTTCGTCGTCGTTGATCACCACGTCGCTGTAGTGCAGAAAGGGAGTTGCACCTTTCTCTCCACCCATTTCGACGGCGGCGCGCTTGAAGTCCTCGACGAACTGTACGAATTCGTGGCGTTCGATGCGGCCCGTGTTGGGATCGTCGTAGCAGAAGCTTTGTGCGGTCGCGCTGAGGCTGAGAGCGCCGTCGCCGAGCTCCCAGCCTTTGAGGTAAGTTTCGATGTGTTGCCGAACGCTCACTGCTCGTAGGGAGCGGGCATCTCGTCAGGATCGATACCGGGCACGTGGGTGATACCGGCGCGCTGCTTCCAGTCCACCGGGTAGGCGGTGTAGAAAATCACGCACTTGTCGTCGCACTCGTATTTCACGTGGTTGTCCTTGGGCACGAACATCAGGTCACCCGGGTTGAGTTCGTAGCCGATGTCGTCGACCACCAGGCGAAAGGTGCCCTGCAGGCAGTAGATCATTTCGTCGCAGGTCAGGTCCCAGGGGACGGAGATCTTGTTGAGCGCGTTGATGCCGCCGGCCATCGATTCGCTGATCGCGGTGGTGACGAAGGGCTTGATGTAGGTGCCGTTTTCGGGAAGGTTGTCGATTCGGTCCTGTATGTCGGCAATTCTGAATACGCTTGGTGCTGTCATGCTGTTCTCCGGGTTGGGTAATGAAACGGAATTAATCGAGCAATTCGGAAATTGCCTGGTCGAGATAGTGTTCGAACTCCGGGCTGTTACCCGGCGAGGCAACGCAGTGGCCCCACGGCGAGTGGTAGATGCGTAATTCACCATTGCGAATGTGTTCGATTTCGATCTGGTTGTCCTCGGCGCGGAAATACAGGTCGTCGGCGCAGACGATGACAATCGTCTTCGCCTCGATCGCCTGCAAGGCGGCGGGGAAATCATTTTGATACAGGTGGTTGGCGCTGATGTCGCCGCGTTGCCAGGTTTTCAGCTTGCACAGCAGATCGTTGGCGTCCCAGTTCAGGTGGTCCTGTTCCCAGTCCTGCAGCAGGGCTTCGGCGCTGTCGAAGCCTTTAAGCCGGTACATCTGCTCGCGGAAAAAGGTTTGTGAAAAGGCCCAGCCGGCATAGACGCGGCCGAAGGCCTTGAGTCCTTTAACGGGCGGACTGTCGTAGCGGCCGTCGGCATACACGGCATCGGCCTGCAGCGCCGCCTTGACGCCTTCGAGAAACACGATGTTGTGCTCGGAAGTTTTCGCCGAGGCGCAAAACGGCAGGATGGCGTCGACGAAGCCGGGGTATTGCGCGCCCCACTGGAACGACTGGCAGCCGGCCATCGACCAGCCGGTAACCAGCGCCACGCGCTCGATACCCAGCTTCTCGGTCAACAGGCGGTACTGCGCGTGCACGTTGTCGTACAGGGTGATAGCAGGGAAATCTGCGCCGCCGAAAGGCGCCGGGGTATTGCTCGGCGACGACGAGATGCCGTTGCCGAACATGTTCACCGAGACCACGAAATGACGCGCCGGATCGATCGCCCGCCCGCTGCCGAAGTAACCCTCGTTACGCATGTGGGTGCCGGTATAAAACGTCGGCAGCACGACCACGTTGTCGCGCGCTGCATTCAGTTCGCCATAGGTTTTGTAGGCGAGCCGCAGGTCGGGAAAAACCTTTCCCGACTGCAGCTCGAAATCGCCGAGGCCGAAAACCGAATAATCGTCGCTCATCGATTAGTCTTATCGATCAGTAAAGGCGCAGGTATTCGCGCACTTCCCAGTCGGTGGTTTCCTGGTGGTAGCGTTCCCACTCGTCGATCTTGTAGGCGAGGAAGGAGCGCATCATGGTTTCACCCATGACCTTTTTCGCCAGTTCGCTCTTGCTCAGGTGCTCGTTGGCTTCCATCAGGTTGCGCGGCAGCGGCGTCAGATTACGCTTTTTCTTTTCTTCGTCTGCCATGGTGTAAAGGTCTTCGTCCAGTGACGGGCCGGGATCGAGCTGATTGACCAGGCCTTCGACCTGGGCCGCAAGCATCATGCCGAGTGAAATGTACGGATTCATGCACATGTCGGCGGCGCGGTTCTCGATGGCGAATCGGCTTTGCGGCAGGCGCAACATCGCCGAGCGGTTGTTCGAACCGTAAGCCATGTGGGTCGGCGCCCAGGTATAGGTACCGCCTTCGAAACCGCCCACCTTCGGCACCAGGCCGTTGTAGGAGTTGACCGTGCAGCAGGCGACCGCGGTGATCGCCGCGCCGTGCTTCAGGATCCCGCCAAGCGCGTGCTTGACCTCGGCGCTCCACTTGCCGGCTTCGCCCTCGTAGATGTTGACGCCGGGGTTGTCGACCTTTTGCATCGATACGTTCATATGCGCGCCGGAGCGCCAGTCGCCGGTGGTCGGCTTGGGCATGAAGGTGATGAACATACCGTGCTTCTTGGCGATTTCCTTCAGCAGGATGCGCAGGAATACCAGGCGATCGGCCATTTCCAGCACGTTGGTGTAGTGGAAATCGAGTTCGAACTGCGAGTAGGCGCCCTCGGCGACGACGTCGTGCAGGTTCCAGCCAATATCTTCGAGAATGTCGATCATTTCACCGAGGAAGCCCATCGAGTCGAGCGAGTACTCGACGTCGTAGCCGAACGCCTGGCGGCGCGGGCGAATGCCTTCGCCGGGCATAGGGTCGTCATCGAAGGCTTTCACCGGCTTGCCGGCATCGTCCCACTGCATGGCGATGAATTCGGGTTCGATGCCGGCCATCATCATGTAGCCCTGCTCGGCGGACTCGTGCATGACGCGTTTCAGCGCCTGGCGCGGACACAGGTTGTAGGGCTTGTCTTCCCACCACAGGTCGGCGAATACCCAGGCTATGGTCGGATTCCATGGGCAGATCTGGATGGTGTCGATGTCGGGCAGCGGAACCTGGTCGGCATCGGCCGGGCCCAGTTCGGGGACGAAGGAAATCGAGTGCACCGCGAACTGGGGACCCTTGCCCATGCACAGCGGCACGAAGTCGCTGATCGGCACCGGCTTGGTCTTGGGCTGGCCGAACATGTCGATCCAGCAGGACAGGATGTACTTGACGCCGGCATCCTCGAGCTT
>Ga0209536_100014145_pt1 | contig 11474 bp, 11 predicted proteins | sample DeeMarSeWOR28_12_FD_187461 | JGI IMG/M metagenome (GOLD analysis project Ga0209536, IMG submission 187461) | Marine sediment microbial communities from White Oak River estuary, North Carolina - WOR-2-8_12 (SPAdes) (version 2) | ecosystem: Environmental > Aquatic > Marine > Intertidal zone >... | reverse complement strand
ACCAGAAAGGACCTGCCCCTGCATTGCCCGATGGACGGCATGAGCCTGTGGAACTAACACCCCAGGGTCTATATCCCGATCGAGGACTCAGGCGAAGAGCGCTGCCCGTATTGCGGCGCGGTTTACGTACTGAGAGCCGATTAGAAAATTACAACCTGATTAATAAAAAATCGGAAAGCGAAAAAATGAAAGCTGTCATTCTCGCCGGTGGGCTTGGCACAAGGATCAGCGAGGAGTCCCACCTAAAACCAAAACCGATGATAGAAATCGGTGGCAAGCCGATTTTATGGCACATAATGAAAAATTACTCCGCATACGGGATAAATGATTTCATTATTTGTCTTGGCTATAAGGGTTACTTAATTAAAGAATATTTCGCTAATTATTTTTTGCACACGTCCGATGTAACACTCGATATTGCCAACAACAACATGGAAGTCCACCAGCGAAGCGCAGAACCCTGGAAAGTCACGCTTGTAGATACCGGTGAAGAAAGCATGACGGGCGGCAGGTTGAAGCGCGTTTCCAGTTTTATCGGCAACGAAATATTTTGTATGACGTACGGTGACGGTGTATCAGATGTAAACATTTCGGAACTCATCGAGTTCCACAAATCTCAAGACACTCTAGCTACTCTCACGGCCATTCAACCACCAGGTAGATTTGGCGCCTTGAATATCGAACAACATAAAATAAACAGTTTTCAGGAAAAACCTCAAGGTGACGGGGCATGGGTTAATGGGGGGTTCTTTGTATTATCTCCAAGAGTGCTCGACTATATTAATGGAGATCACACCGTCTGGGAAAAAGAACCAATGGAACGTCTCGCTTCAGAGGGGAATTTGTCTGCGTACATCCATAAAGGTTTTTGGAAATCCATGGATACGTTGCGAGACAAGAACCAGCTAGAAGCAATGTGGCAGTCCGGTACTGTACCCTGGAAGCTATGGGAATGACCCCGGAATTCTGGAAAAACAAAAAAGTTTTTTTAACAGGTCATACTGGATTTAAGGGTAGCTGGTTTTCCAGCTGGTTAAAAAAACTGGGAGCGGAAGTAACCGGTTACTCCCTAAACCCGCCAACTAAACCCAGCCTTTTTGAATTGCTCGATGTAAAAAAAGGAATGGAACATATCGTCGGTGATATTCGTGACCTTGAAAAACTAGCCGAGGCGATATCGTCAACTAACCCGCATATTATCATTCATATGGCAGCACAATCGTTAGTGCGTCTCTCCTATGATCAACCGGTCGACACATATATGACGAATGTCATTGGCACCGCGAATCTTTTTGAGGCTGTCAGAACAAATCCTGGCGATGTCCGTTGTGTGCTCAATATCACCAGTGATAAATGCTACGAAAATAGAGAATGGGAGCGCGGATATACTGAAAACGATGCAATGGGTGGTTACGACCCGTATTCGAGCAGCAAGGGTTGTGCAGAGCTGGTAACGTCTGCTTATCGTCGTTCATTTTTCAATTCTGAAAGATACAAGGATCACGGCATTTCAATTGCATCGGCCAGAGCAGGCAACGTAATTGGCGGTGGCGATTGGGCAAAAGATCGGCTTATCACGGACATTATGAACAGTTACCTCAAGGGAATGAGTGTCGAGATTCGTAACCCCCACGCCGTTCGCCCCTGGCAGCATGTATTGGAGCCACTGAGCGGGTACCTGTCTTTATGTGAGCATATGTGGACTGATGGTACCTCTTATGCGGAGGGATGGAATTTCGGTCCGGAAATTGAGAGTGCAAAAACTGTCTCCTGGATTGTCGAAGAAATTGGAAAACTGTTAGGTGAAGATTTTGACTGGGAAATTGACAAGGACCCTGGTCCTCACGAAGCAAAGGCTCTGTATTTGGACTCGACTAAGGCAAAAGAGCGTTTGGATTGGTCACAACAATTGTCGCTGGAAAAGACGCTGGAATGGATTGTCGACTGGTACCGAGAATACAAATCAGACGGCGATTTGGCAAAAATTACCAATCAACAAATTGCAGATTATCAAGCGCTGGCGGAATCATGAGCAAAACATGCCGTTTCTGCGGTACCTTGCTGTCATATACCTTCTGTGACCTTGGTATGTCTCCGCTTTCGAATTCGTACCTGAATCGTGAACAGTTGCAAAACATGGAGCCGTTTTACCCTTTACACGCCTACGTATGCGATAGCTGTTTTCTTGTCCAATTGGAAGAGTTTGAAAGTCCTTTGGAAATATTCAGCGACTATGCTTATTTTTCTTCCTATTCTGAAAGCTGGCTCGCTCATGCCAAAAATTATGTAGAAATAATGATCGATCGGTTCGGTTTTGATGAGCATTCGTTGGTGATCGAACTAGCCAGCAACGATGGCTATCTATTGCAGTATTTCGCTGAAAATGGAGTACCAGTACTTGGGATTGAGCCAGCCGCTAACGTTGCCCAGATAGCGGAGGAAAAGGGAATATCAACCTTGGTTAAGTTCTTCGGAAAGGAAACCGCTGCAGAGATGGCGGGAGACAACAAGAAACCGGATTTGTTGCTTGGCAATAATGTTTTGGCCCATGTCCCCGATATCAATGATTTCGTCGGTGGTATGAAGATAGTTCTTGCCGAAAATGGAATCATAACGATGGAGTTCCCTCATCTACTCCAATTAATTCGGCACAATCAGTTCGATACCATCTATCACGAACATTTTTCATATTTGTCACTGTATACGGTAAACAAAATTTTTGCCGCTCATGGTCTGCGCATATTTGATGTGGAAGAACTGACAACACATGGGGGTTCGATCCGTATATTCGCCTGCCACGACAACAACGAGCAGTTACAGGACACCGACAATGTAGAAAGGCTGCTAAAAAAAGAGATAACTGCAGGAATATGTGGACTTAAGACGTATACGGATTTTTCGGCCAGTGTTGAAGAATGCAAGCGCTCGTTGTTGGAGTTCTTGATTCAGGCCAAACGAAAAGAAAAATGTATTGTAGGGTATGGGGCACCGGCAAAGGGAAATACACTACTTAATTATTGCGGAATCCGTACAGATTTCATCGACTACACTGTTGATCGTAGCCCACATAAACAAGGCAAATTTTTGCCTGGTACCCATATCCCTATCTATGGGCCTGAAAAAATCGAAGAAACCAAGCCTGATTTCGTATTAATACTTCCCTGGAATCTTAGAGACGAAATAGAAGAACAAATGTCATTCATCCGGAAATGGGGTGGAAAGTTTATAACCCCGATACCCACGGTAGAGGTGATCGATTGAAATTTACCGAGACCCCATTAAAAGGAGCGTATGTTATTGAAATAGATCCTGTAGTAGATAGCCGGGGGTTTTTTACGAGAACATATTGCAAGAAGGAATTCGAAGAGCATGGTATACGGTTCGACATTGTTCAAAGTAACATTTCGCATAATATACAAAAGGGAACGCTGAGAGGAATGCATTATCAGGAGCACCCTTATGAAGAAGACAAGCTGGTTTCCTGCATTCAGGGCGCCATTCATGATGTTATTGTCGATATCCGCCCTGACTCGGGAACATACATGCAATGGTTCTCGATAGAATTGACCGCAAGCACAAGAAATATGCTTTACGTACCAAAAGGGTTTGCGCACGGCTTTCAATCACTGATAGATAACAGCGATGTGCTCTACCTGATGGGCAGCTACTATGTAAGAGAATTGTCGAAGGGTTTTGCATGGAACGATCCATCAATTAATATCGACTGGCCTATTAAAGAAGGAATTGTTATCTCAAAAAGGGATATGAATTTTAATGGTTTCAACACAATATAAGAAACTCCTCATATGGGGTGCTGATGGACATTGTAAGGTCTTGGAGGAATTTATTGATCAGTTGGGATACAAATTGGTATCGGTGTTTGACAATGATACTACTAAGCTCAGTCCGTTTCCGGAAATTCCGATTTATTTCGGTTATGAAGGGCTTAAAGCCTGGCTTGAAGAAAACAACAACGATTCCTACTACAGCTTGGTGGCAATTGGCGGTACTAATGGCAAGGTCCGTGTCGAAATTCTAGAATATCTTTCCTCCAAAGCCATCGCGCCCATTGTTGTCATACATCCGACAGCATTTGTAGCCAGATCTGCAATTATCGGAGAAGGATGTCAAGTGCTGGCCAATTCTTCGGTCTCGGTAAATGTAAAAATGGGCGTGTCCTGCATTATCAATACATCAGCGAGTGTTGATCATGAATGCGAATTGGGAGACGGTGTCCATGTGGCGCCGGGTGCAATATTGGATGGATGTGTAACAGTTGATAATTACAGCTTTATTGGAAGTGGAGCAGTAGTTCTTCCCAGAATTCATGTTGGGAAAAATGTGATAGTGGGGGCAGGCTCTATAGTCACCAAAGATATTCCCGACGGAAAAGTTGTTTATGGTAATCCGGCTAAAATAATCAGAGACAATACTCAATAAGCTTATGAATGATAAAAATCCCTTTAACCTAGAGCTGATATATAAAATGAGTGTAGATAAAAAGCTGTCTTCACTTGCCAATGATTTTTTTAATAAAAGCTGTGAATACAACTACTCGTATAACTTTACATGGTTGGGAAGACCAATAATTCAGTACCCTCAGGACATGATCGCCATGCAAGAAATCATTTGGCAGCTACAACCAGATCTAATTGTCGAAACGGGCATAGCACACGGTGGTTCTTTGATTTTTTACGCGTCCATTCTGGAATTAATAGGTAAAGATGGCCATATACTGGGTATTGATATAGAAATTCGAGAACATAATCGTGTAGAGATTGAGTCGCATCCTATGTTCAAGCGAATTACTATGATTGAAGGTTCTTCGATTGATAAGGAAATCATTGAAAAAGTACATGAAATAGCTTCTAGCAAAAAGAATATTCTTGTAGTACTGGATTCTAATCATACCCATGATCATGTTTTAAAGGAGCTCGAGGCGTATTCGTCCTTGGTAAAAAAAGGTAGCCATATAGTGGTCTTCGATACTGTAGTAGAGGATATGCCGGATACATTTTTCAAAAATAGGCCATGGGGAAAAGGGGACAACCCAAAAACTGCGGTACGGGAATTTTTACAATCAAACGATCGATTTATGATTAATAAGGATATCGAGAATAAACTTCTTATAACCGTTGCCCCAGATGGTTATCTAAAGTGTATTAAGGATTGATGCAGATGGAAAGAATTCCTGTTTTCGTTCCCCATATCGGATTAGACACCGTTTCTCACCTTACTAATGCACTGGAAATTGGCTGGTTGGGTATGGGTGCGACAACCAAAGAATTTGAGCAAAAGATTGCAGAATTTCTCGGCCTCACAGATAGATATGTTGTGGCCACAAACACCGGAACATCAGCGCTTCATATTGCATTATTGACCGCTGGTATTGGCGAGGGAGATGAAGTTATAACTCCATCGTTTAATTATGTTGCAGATCATCAGGCGATACGAATGACCGGCGCTGAAGTAGTGATGTGTGATATTCGTGAGGACAATTTGGGTATTGATTGTGAAAAAGCCGAAGAGCTTATCAATGAAAAGACTAAAGCAATAATACCTTTGCACTTTGCAGGCATCCCTTGCGATCAGGATGGAGTATATAAATTAGCAAAAAAGTATGGATTGCGTGTAATTGAAGATGCTATGCATTCATTTGGAACAAGCATAAATGGCAAAAAAATTGGATCGTATGGAGATATTACTTGCTTCAGCTTTGATCCTGTTAAAATTATCACCTCTATTGATGGTGGTTGCGTAGTGGTCAATTCCTTAGATGATGTTGAAAAACTTCATCGATATCGCTTTTTAGGCGTAGATAAAGAGACTTCTGAGCGATATAAAAATAAACGAGCATGGGAATATGATGTATTAGACGAAGGCTTTCGATATCACCTGACTAACATAATGGCGTCAGTCGGTGTATCACAGATTAATAAAATTGATATATTTATTCACACCAGGCAGGAGGTATGTAAGGCATACAACCAGGCCTTCAGCAATATTGACGGAATAAGGACTCCAAGAACCTCTTTTACAGATATATCACCTTTCATCTACAGTCTCAGAGTTCTCGATGGAAAACGCGAAGATCTAATTAAATATCTAGATGAAAGAGGCATAGATGTAGGAATTCATTTTATTCCCGTGCACAAACACAAGGCATTTTCTGATTGCAAAAGGACGGATTTGTCAGTAACTGATGCGGTAACAAAAGAAGTTCTTACAATACCGCTCCACTCTAATATGAAAAAAGAACATATAGACCGTGTAAAGGAAGGAATTATCTCTTTCTTCTCCAAATCATAATCTTATAAGTTACATCAGCTAGCCCTATAGTCGTAAAAGATTCTTACTTTAGTTGATCCAGCTCACAACCGACTTGGTAATTTTTAATATTAATATATTAGATTCTATTGTTAAAATGTTTTTCGAGCAGAAACATCTTACGTTCTGTTGTTAACAGACAAAACGTATATAAGTAGTTATGCAATATAAAGCTGCTTAGATTTCTATAAAAGATGGATAATTCTTTTCTAGTGCTTGGGGGTACTGGATCAATACTCAGTAGGCCGTTGTGACAAATGCAAAACAAGGCCGGCCACATGTTTTTTTAAGACAAACCGATTGACAGGGAGGATAGGGCAAATGGGCCTTATTAAACGGCTACTTTATAAGACTCGGAAATATTATGATGACGATTTTGACTGGGATAACTACACTCAAAGTTATCAGCGTCGTCTAAAAGACAACGAAAGCCAGTACAGAACAATTTCGACCAAAAGCCAGCTAAGTTTTGATACGGCCACGGGCAAGGTTAAATCCGAAGGTGCGCCGATTCCCCCAAGACAGAATCTAATTCTGGAGGCAATCGGTCTGCTGGCCCCATCTTCAGTGCATGAAATCGGATGCGGAAGTGGCGATAACCTAGCAAACGGCATGATCCTGTTCCCGAAAATCCGTTATACCGGCGGTGATCGAGGCCACACTCAATTAGAGTTAGCGTTGAGTCGTCATCCACAGTTAAAGGGCCAGATAGGGATGCAGGATATCACGATGCCTTATTCTCACCTTTGGCCCCAGGCCGATCTTGTCTACACGTCGGCTGTAACAATGCATATTCATACAGCAGTTAGTCATTTTGTGGCCTTGGCTAACATGGTACGGATGGCAGAAAGCTATGTGTTATTGATTGAAAATTGGCAGTGCCACAATTACGTGCAAGACATCCAAAACATGTTTAAAGGCGGGCATCTAGATTGGAGCTCGCTGTACATCCACCGACTAGATGGATCGACCGGAGCGCGGGGAATCCTACTGTCCAAGTTCGAGTTGAAGCTACCCATATTACATTCCGACTCTCAGATGCGGGAAGGGGCAAAGGCCTCGGCACAACGGCTCAAACGTGGAGACAAAGACAGCGCCCGTGGGTTGTTTGGTTTTATAAGGAGTTTCTAGCTCAAGAAAAAATAATAATACTGTATTGAAAAATAACATTTGCTTTCAATTTTCGAAAGCGGGTTTTGTTGGGGGTGTGTAATTCAGAACAAATAGATACACGAAATTATTTTCTAAACATTAGTATCGTGCGCGACAAAAAATAAGTGATTTTAGCCATAGAAAGAATGCATTAATTCTTTAGTGTTTCCCAACACGATGCCGGTCCTGATTCAATTGGGCAATTGCAGTATATTATTTACAACATCGTTTCTATATCTATTTACCTTTTAGTTTTCTAAATAATATTTTTCTGAAATATTTCCGTCTTTCACCGGCAGACATTATATTTTCAACATAATAGTCTAACGATTCCTTTTTACTCAGATAAATTTCTTTACCCCCGTGCTTTTTAAAACCATCTATATCTTTATAACACATAAAAGCGTATGTGCTTTGAGACATAATTAAGGATTTATTCTCGACCCCAAATTGCTGCTTGACGCCCAAGTAATCGCTATATACTGAGTTGCTAGTTATACTTGAATTCTTTATAGGCACATTCTTTATTGCAATACTTTCGTCAATTATTTCGGCTCCAGAAAAATATTTTTCAGAAGCCTTTTTGTTCGTGCTATTTAAAAACCCGTTGCTTTCATTTGATGTAATAACCGTTAATCTTTTATTTGAATAATATATAGTGTTGGTCGCAAATAGCTGCTTAAAGGCTGAAACAAGGTCAGGAGAATAGTAATTGTAGAAAGTAGTATCTTTGGTCAATTCAGCTATTTTGTCGATAAGCTTTTTAGATGCACACGAATTAATAGACCTGGGCAGGTAGTTCCAAACACGTCTACCTTTAATATATGAGCTCAAAATGTGTTCTGAGTTTATTGGCTTGAAGTGGTCAGGAGGTACATATTGATTATGTGGTTTCTTAAGCTTTGTAGAAAAATTCACTTTCCATGTTACTACTTCGGCAGATTTGCTAATAATTAGATCGTGCAGCGACTCCAAAGTAAATTTACTGTATGACTGTTTATCTTCGAGAACTGTTAAAAACTGCCCGTTAGCCTGTTTACGTGCTACCTCCCAATTTTCTACCATAGATAATTTTCCAGTACGTATGTATTGAATTCGGGAATCGTCAAACGAACTAACAACGTTTTTGGTTGCGTACATATCATCGTCGTTATCAGCTATAAGCAATTCATAGTCTCCAAAAGTTTGGTTTAGAACACTTTCAATCGCTTGACCGACTAGATGACTGCGGTTTTTCGTTGGCAGTAATATTGAAAAAAAGATAGGGCTGCTCATTTCTTACATTGTTCCAGCTAACTTGCGATAGAATTATTTATTAAGCTATACAAATTTGTATTTTCTTGTCAATTAAGAAAAAAACGACCAAACTAATATAATTACGGGAAACAATACATTTTATTTGGCGAAATGAAAACGGGCCATCTATTGTTGTCTATGTTTTATGTACTTTAAATAGCATGATTTTGAACAAATTATTAAACTTGGTACCTTAACTACATGTTTAGATTTAACTTATTTTATAACTGAGTTTACTAGCAAACTACAATGAGCAAATTATCGGTTATTATAATCTGTAAGAATGAGGAGCGGGTCATTGAGGAAACCCTATCTTGTATTCAAGGCTGGGCGGACGAGATAATAGTGCTTGATAGCGGTAGCTCTGATTCCACTGTGGAGATAGCAAAAAAATATACATCTCAGGTTTTTGAAACTGATTGGCCAGGATATGGAATACAAAAGAATCGAGCGCTTGGTAAAGCATCTTGTGATTGGGTGCTCACTTTAGACGCTGACGAAAGAGTTAGCCAGGAACTAAAATCTGAAATATCTCGCACAATTCAAAGACAACCAGCCCAAGATGGTTATAGAATACCGGTTAAGCTTCTATATTTTGGAAAATATGTAAAATCGCTTTTAAAAAATAAACCTTTAATACTGTTTAAAAGACATAAAGGAAAATTCAACGACTTGGCAGTACATGAATCCGTTCTTTTAGATGGTAATATTGGTACTTTGAAGAAGCATCTTCTTCATGATTCATACGAGTCTCTTCCACACCAGATACAAAAATTGAATCGATACGCTACCTTGTGGGCTCAAGAAAGACCAGCGATAAATAACGGAACTATTGGTCTATTAATAGCATGCTTACATTCTTTTTGGGCTTTATTTAAGGACTTGCTTTTAAAAATGGCCTTGGCAGATGGTTGGCGAGGTGTTCTTCTATCACTAATACATGCACAATATACCTTTAATAAATATGCTTTCCGTATAAAAAATAAATTAGCTGGCTGAGAAGCTATTTACGAAAACCGGTAAGCTGGAATACTAACAATGTCACCTATTCGGTTCTTAAGAATCTATGGAATTGAACTTACCAAATTGATTGGCGCCTCTTTCCTGTTGCCGAAATATTATTATCACCTCGCTAAATTCAAGAAACAAATCTGGAAACAGGACGCCGTCGAAAGAATTAGGTTTGCGAGATCTAAGCCCGAAATTTATGACTGGAGAAAGCGTGGAGGCGTGGCGCGAGGCCCATATTTTCACCAAGACTTATATGTAGCCCAGGAAATCTATAAAGCTAAACCGATAAAACACGTAGATATTGGATCTAGAGTTGATGGGTTTGTCGCCCATGTTGCTTCATTTAGAGAAATAGAAGTATTCGATATAAGAGAAAATACTTCTACAGCATCGAACATCGTATTTAAGCAATCCAATCTGATGGATCTTGAGGACAAATACCATTCGTATACTAAGTCCCTCTCTTGTCTCCATGTAGTAGAACATCTTGGATTGGGCAGATATGGTGACCCCATAGATGTTAATGGGCACAAAAAGGGGCTAGATAACCTTTATAAGATGCTCCAAGAAGATGGAATTCTATATTTCTCAGTCCCAATCGGACCACTAAGAGTTGAATTTAATTCACAAAGAGTATTTTCGTTAGAATACTTGAATTCTCTTTTTGAGGGAAAGTTTGATATCGGTGACTTTAGTTATGTAGATGATAAAGGGGATATTCATCGGAATATCGTTCTAGATTCTGAAAAATTGGAAAATAATTGTGGATGCTACTACGGTTGCGGAATCTTCCAGCTCGCTAAATTATAGCAAAACATCGCGTGACAATGGTTTCTGTATACTTAGCTGAATTAGTATCCGAGCTTAACGAATTGCCAAGAAGTTTGTAGTTCTAAACTGTTCTTGTATTTCATTATATTTTTTTATAGGGAATAGATATCCTGATGGGGTTATTCTAAATAACTTCATTTGATGTTCAGAAAAGAAATACCAGAAATCTTGAAAGAAGGTGCGCGAATCAATATTGCATCCGCCAAATTCAAACCTTGCATATCCGCAGCAGGCTCAACGCAGGCCTGACGCAATAGGGTCGACGCCAGGTCTATGCCACTAACCAGTGTGTTTCGAATCGATCCGGCGTCTGGATTCCCTGGGACCTGGACATCTCCTCAGCCGTCAAGCCGGGAGCGGTTAACGAGATCACCATCGGCATAAAGGGCCCTTACTATGCGATCGACGCGGAGAACATGGGCAACCCGGACCTGAACGCCCACCTGCATCTCGCCCTGGGTCAAGGGCGCCTGCATCCAGTTGTAGAGCGCCGAGCCCCCGCAGAGGAGGGACAGCACGACGAGGACCGCGGCCCTCGCCGTCACGCCGCGCCCCTTCACCAGCGTCACCAACAGATCCATGGCGCAAACGGATATTTAATCAATCAATTCCTCTCCCCATACTCTAATCGGCGAAAAGATGCATATGGAGGCAACCTCCGTAATAGGCTTAAATTTTGTATAGAGGTGATCCAGAGCGTTCGAGAAGTTGTCCACGGCCATTGGGAATTCGGCACCGATATAGACATATCCGTTATTGGCTCCAACCGCAAGGGCACCGATGGTCATGCCCTCGATTACACTGTGCGGATTGCTCTCCAGGATGGTCCGGTCCATGTAGACCCCGGGGTCACCTTC
>Ga0209536_100014144_pt1 | contig 11474 bp, 9 predicted proteins | sample DeeMarSeWOR28_12_FD_187461 | JGI IMG/M metagenome (GOLD analysis project Ga0209536, IMG submission 187461) | Marine sediment microbial communities from White Oak River estuary, North Carolina - WOR-2-8_12 (SPAdes) (version 2) | ecosystem: Environmental > Aquatic > Marine > Intertidal zone >... | reverse complement strand
GGAAGTGGCCCGCCGCCACCATATCCAGGAATCCCGTCATGGCCTTCCCCGTGTAGACGGGATCGAGCAGGATTCCCTCTTCACGGGCGACGAGCCCCACGGCGTCGGTGATCTCCTTGGTGAGGATCCCGTACCCCTCGCCCAGGTAATCGCCGGATACGATCACCTCCCGGTCCGACACCTCCTGCGGCTCCCCCAGATCACGCAGGGCTTCCTCGGTGACGTGCTTGACGTACCTGGAGACGTCCTCCATCGACCCGGCAACGCTGATCCCGACGATGCGCGTGCTCGGGGAAAGCAGCTTTGCACCCGCAAGAAGGCCTGCCTGGGTCCCGGCGGAGCCAGTGGCCAGCACCACCGATTCGGGCACGAAGCCCTGACCTTGGGTTTGTTCCAGCAGTTCGGCGAAGCCGTTCACGTAGCCCAAAGCCCCCAGAGGTCTATCCATGGACCCTTCCAGCAAGGAGCCCCCGACTGGCGCCAGATAGGTCTTCCGCCCTGCGGACTCCTCCTCTTCGATGACCGGGTCCACGTACTCTCTGACGTTCTCGTACTCGAGGAAACCTTTCTCCCCGGAAGTCTCGACGAGCCTGATGTCCGCGTCGAAGACGCGATCGATGAGGAGGTTTCCGTCTTCGGTTGCAGGGAGGCCCGGGCGTTTGAGAAGGATCAGGACCGCCCGTCTTCCTATGCGTGCCGCCGAGGCTGCGACCTGCCGGCACCAGTTGGATTGGACTCCTGCCCAGGTGACGACGGAATCGGCGCCCTTTTCGATCACGTCCGCCATGATGAACTCCAACTTCCGGGCTTTGTTTCCGCCGAAAGCGAGGCCGGTCTGGTCGTCCCGTTTCATGTACACCGAAAGACCGCCAAGCCGTGCGGAGAGTCTGTCCATCTTATCCAGGGGAGTGGGCAGGTGAGCCAATCGGGTTCTAGGGAATTGTGAGAGACGTCGCCGAAGCTGTTCTTGGGAAATCATGGTCCACGTGCTGGTTTGAAGGTCCGGATCGCAATTCTACTCATCGGAGCGCGGCGCTGAAATAGCAAGAGCGGCCGCTGTCCAGCGCTTGGATAGTATACTATGTTTATCGTGCCGGCGACCTCTGTACCTCGAACCTCGGCATGACATGCGGGAGGCAAAGGTGATCAGCGACGGCGTCATCACAATCACCGATCCCACGCCTGAGTCACCTCCCAAACTGGGATTCTTGGGCAAGCTATTCAGCCCCTTGCTCCGTGATGAGCGGGACGTGCCGTTCATCAGGCTGTCGCTTCTCCTGACGCTGATCTTTGGCGGGGCCGCCGTCTACATGTTCATCCCGGGCAACTTCCGCTGGTGGATGGCACCGATCTACTGGGCGATCTACATAACGTTCGTCGGTCCTTTCACCCTGATGCTCCACAACGTTTGCCACAACGCGCTGTTCAAGCGGAAGTACGATCTGTTGAACAAGTATATTCCTTGGATGGTCGGGGTCTTCTTCGGCCAGACGCCCGAGGTCTACTTCGTTCACCACATCGGGATGCATCACGCCGAGGGGAATCTGCCGGACGACCTCAGCTCGACGATGCAGTACCAGCGCGACAGTTTCATCGACTTCACCAAGTATGCGGGAAAGTTCATTTTGCTGGGCGAGCTCGAGCTGTTGAGCTACATGCGCAGGCGCGGGCGAAAGCGCCTGGCTCGGCGAATGCTGATCGGCGAGATCTTCTTCATCACACTCACGGTCGCCGCGTTGCTTTGGAACTGGCGAGCCGGAGTAGTCGTGTTCGTGGTGCCTGCACTGGTGACTCGGATCCTGCTGATGATGGGCAACTGGGCGCAGCACGCCTTTGTTGACCCCGAAGACTCGGCCAACGATTTCCGCACGGTTGTGACCTTCATCAACAGTCCCTACAACCGGCGCTGCTTCAATGATGGCTACCACCTGGGCCATCACTTGAAGCCCAACCTCCACTGGCTGGACATGCCCGCCGACTTCCTGGACAGAAGAGAAGAGATGATCCGGCAGCAGTCGCTGGTTTTCCGAAAGATCGACTACTTCATGATCTTCGTCTTGCTGGTTCTCAAGCGCCATCACACGCTGGCCAGGTTCTTAGTGAACCTCGACCCGGACAATCCGCTCTCAGAGGAACAGGTCGTTGCGCTCATCAAGCGACGGGTCAAGAAACTGGACGCCGGCCATTTGGCGGCGCTACAGTCCGCTGCCTAGCGCGCTCACGTAGCCAACACCAGCCGGAATGACAGTACGAGACCACGCAGTCCGATACAGCCGCGGCGAGGAGATCGCCAATACCCTGAGCCACGGAGTTGGCGCGCTGCTGGCTGTAGGTGGGCTGGTGGTTCTATGCGTTCTCGCCGCCTTGCGGGGGAACGCCTGGCACATCGTAGGGTGCGGCGTCTTCGGTGCCGCGCTCGTCCTGCTCTACACGACCAGCGCCCTCTACCACGGTACCCGGCATCTTCGTGCCAAGGCCGCACTCAGGGTGCTCGACCACTCGGCCATCTTCATCTTGATCGCCGGGACCTACACGCCATTTGCCCTGGTCAACCTGCGTGGCCCTTGGGGTTGGTCACTCTTGGGCGTGATCTGGGGGCTCGCCGTGCTCGGAATCGTCCTGCAGATGGGCGTCCTGGGCAGAGGGACGGCGGCGTCCGTGTTACTCTACGTGGGCATGGGCTGGGTCGTGTTGATCGCGATTAATCCCTTGCTGGACGCAGTCGCTCCGGGCGGACTCACGTTGCTACTCATCGGTGGACTGGCCTATACGGCGGGCACTGTGTTCTACGTCTGGCGGCGGCTGCCCTACCATCATGCCGTATGGCACGGGTTCGTGCTGACGGGCAGCGCCTCTCATTTCTTCGCGATCCTCTTCTACGTCATACCCACGGCGGCCTGACCAGCGGCTGCGAGCGATCGGAAGGTTAAAACCGAAGAGGGCCGTTCATGGTAGTGCTGGATGAGCGACCGATGAAGAGAACATCCACGCTGGTCACGACGTCGTGACGCGCATCGCCGCTGGCTGCTACTCTTGTTCTTCTTCGGTCTCGGTTTGTGCCTCGGCCGTGGCCTCCCCCTCTTGCGCCTCCTTTTTCAACCTCTTCCTCTCGGCCTTCTCCTGTTTCTTCTTCTGCTTCCTGAGTTCTCTCTGCTTCTTCTCGAATCCATAGTTCGGTCTTCTCGCCACCCATTCACCTCCTTGTGTAGGGTCTTGATGACTGCCTGAGGTTCTGGATCATAGCAGAAAAGCGGAGGTTTGCACAGTGCGTGTGCCAGGTTCGCCTGTTTGGCCGCGCCATTGCGGGCGGGCTATATTGCCTAGTCAACCGCTAACGACTGATTCAGCTTCGAGGGGTGCCACCATGATCACGCGGCGACTTGTATCCTTCGTATCAGTTTGCACTGTTGCATTGGGACTGTTCGCCTGCCGGGGCGCGGCACAGGAGGCCCGCGAGCCCACGGATCCCGAACACAACTTCGAGGTCCTCTGGCAGACCTTCGACCGCAACTACGCGCTCTTCGGGCCCAAGCGCGTGGACTGGGACGCCCTCTATCGGGTCTACAGGCCGATGGTGACTGCGGAGACGTCGGACGACGAGCTGTTCGAGGTCATGTCGAACCTGCTGGAGCACTTGAACGACAACCACGTGCGGCTGGGTGGGAACGGCCAGCGGTATCGATCGGGCATCCTCAGCGAGTTGAACGGTGAGGGGTACGCCGATCAGGAGATGGAGGATTTCTCCATCGGCCTCGTGCAGTCCAAGTACCTGGTCAGCGAGCTCGAGGCGCGAGGCCGCTTGCGCTTCGCCTGGCTGCCGGACTCCATCGGCTACCTGCGCATTCGCGGCTTCGGCAACCTGGTCCAGAGCAGCGAGGCGATCGACGGGATCATGGGCGAGTTTCAGGGGGCGAAGGCGGTGGTCATCGATCTGAGGGCGACCCCGGGCGGGGACGATCAGGTGGGGAAGGCCATCGCCAGCCGCTTTGCCGATCGGAAGCGTCTATATATGAAGACGTTCGAACGGAACGGCCCCGAGCACGATGATTTCGCGCCGCCCCGGTACTTCTACGTCGAACCGCAGGGGCCGGTACAGTTCACCGGTACCCTGGTCGTGCTTACCAACCGCTGGGGCATAAGCGCCGCCGAGAACTTCGCGCTCGCCATGCGCGTGCTGCCTCATGCCACGCTGATCGGCGACTTCACCTCCGGCGTCTTCGCCGACGTGTATGGCGACCGCCTGCCGAACGGTTGGCAGTTCAGCGTCTCGTTCAAGCTCTTCGTCGACCCCACGGGCTTCTGCTGGGAGGGGATCGGCGTGCCCATGGACCTGCGTATCATCAATAGGCCCGAGGACATCGCGGCGGAACGCGACCGCGTGCTCGAGTTCGCTCTCGAGTTCATCGACCGGGGCGAGCCGTCGCCCAGGGACGTATCGAGCAGCGTTGCAGATGTCCGCGAGTCTTTTTCCGTGCATCTGGAGCGACAGATCGAGAGCGTCGGCGCGCAGGCCGCGGTAGCCGAAGCTGAAGAGCTGCTCGAGACCGACCGCGAGGCCTTCTACGTCGACGAAGAAGAGCTGCTCGGCCTCGCGGGGCGTGTGGCGGCGGACGGCCAGGAGCTGGCTGCGGGTCTCGTTCTCGAACTGGCTGCCGATGAATTCCCGCAGTCCGGCTGGGCCTGGCAGCTCATGGGCGAAGGGTACTTACAGAGCGGTGATGCCGAGGGAGCGCGCATGGCGTACGCCAATGCCCTGGAGCGGAACCGACAAAGCTACCCGTGGGAGAAGGAGGCCGCCGAGGTGGCCGAGGCCGTAGTGGCGGGGAAAAAGGTCCTGGTCCCCGCGCTTGAGGGGGCTCGCTCCGACGGTGATTTCGCTGGCGTCGTACGCGACTTCCGTGACGACCCCGAAGCCTACTTCCTCACCGAGAACTCTGTAAATGCCCTTGGCTACCGGCTTATGGGCGCGGAGCAGGCGGAGCGGGCGATCGAGGTCTTTCTCATCAACACGATGCAGTTCCCGAGCTCCGCCAACGTCTGGGACAGCCTCGGCGACGGCTACCGCGCCAACGGGCAGATCGAGGAGGCGATGGCCAGCTATCGGAAGGCGCTCGAGATCGACCCGAACTTCGACGCATCGAGGCGCAACCTCGCGGAATTGCAGCAAGGGCGGCAGTGAGGAAGCCCAGCGGACCCTGGCGGCCGCTCTAAATCGCCGCCGCCGTCGCCTTACTGCTCGCTACCGTCGGAGTCTACGGCGTGATCTCGTACGCGGTGAGCCAGCGGACCCGCGAGATCGGTGTTCGCATCGCCCTGGGCGCCGGTTCGTCGACGGTGACCGGGATGGTCCTCAGGCAGGGCCTGTTGCTGGCCGTGGTCGGAGTGGGACTGGGGCTCGGAGCCGCCTACGGGCTGAGCCGCTTGATGACGAGCCTCCTGTTCGGGGTCGCCGCGCTGGATCCGGCAACCTATGCCGTGGTCGCCGTGTGCCTCACGGCCGTGGCGCTCCTGGCGACCTACCTGCCCGCGCGCCGTGCGGCAGGGGTCGATCCCATGGAGGCGCTCCGTGCCGAGTAGCAGCCCGGACCTCCGACTCACGTTGTTGCCTAATCCTGCGTCTGGCCGCCGAGTTCGAAGTCTTTAACGAGACGCACGATCCCGGCCGGGGGTGTTTCGGCCGCCTCGGTCTCCTCTTCCCAGTCGGCCGGACACGCCTGCCCAAATCTCTCGAAGTGGCGGAGCGCATCGAGCGTGCGCAGCGTGTCGTCGATCTTCCGACCGATGTCGAGATCATTCACCACCTGGTGCCGCACGATTCCCTGACGATCGATGAGAAACGTCGCGCGTAGTGCGACGGCGTCACCCGAGAGCACGCCGTAGTCGCGGGAGATCTGCTTCGTGAGATCCGCGATCAGGGGAAAGCGGATGGGTCCGATGCCGCCGGCCTCGACCGGCGTCTTCTTCCAAGCCAGGTGCGTGAAGTGCGAATCCACCGATACACCGACCACCTCACAATCACGCGCGTGGAACTCGTCAATGCGGCGGTCCAGGGCCAACAGCTCGGTTGGACACACAATGGAAAAATCGAACGGGTAGAAGAGCAACACGACGTAACGCTCGCGCAATTCGGCCAACGAGAAATCGTCCCTAACCGAATCATCCGGCATCACGGCGGTCGCATGAAACAACGGGGCCTGCTGAGTGACCAAGATGCTCATATCTGATCCTCGCTTTCCCCGTCGGAAGACTCAACCTCTCTCCGAACTTCATCCATGTTCAGCGCGGTCGCCTTCTTCAGCAGGTCGTCGAGCGCCGACTCCGCCATGTAGCCCGGCTGCTCGGCAATCAGAATTCGCTCCCTTACCACATAGAGCGTCGGAATCGTCTGCACGCCGAAGGCGCGGGCCAGCGGTTTGACCTCATCCGAGTTCACGCGACAGAAGGCCAGTTCTGGATGGCTCTGGGCGGCGCGTTCGAACAGCGGGGCGAACTCACGACACGGCGGGCACCAGTCGGCCCAGAAGTCGATGATGACCGTGTCGTTCTCGCTCAGAACCTGCTCGAGGTCCGCCTCGGAGTTCAGCGTGAGCACTGTCATGGGGCTAGATCCGGGTGGGGAAGGCAGCCCCCCACCCAGCTCAGTAATCGGCTCGATTAGCTCACTTAACCAAATGGACGTCGCTGTGAGCGACGCAGCCGTCTCGGCGGAAATCCTCGCTCTTCGGGTCGACATCGGCATCACAAATCCAGTACTCGCCCGCGTCATCGACGTAGACTTTGATGGGGCGCGTGCCGGGCTTCAAGATGCCCTCGCCGATATGAAGCTTCGTGGTTGTCTCGACCATCTTTCCCTCCTGGGTTCTATTCCGTTTTCCTTAGCGATTGGGGGCCGCTTCCGCCGCCCGCTGGCAGCGCTTGGCTAACGACCTAAATACAAATATACTCTCTGTTCACCATTTGTCAAGATTGTAAACTAGACATAAATAATACAGCAGTTTCGGGCGTTCTGCGGATCATCCCGGCCGGTCTTAGGCGGTGGCGATGCTTGCAGGCCGAGCACTGGGGCAACAAGTTCCGGTAGCCATTTCCACAAGCCGCTAGAAGAGAAATCTGACCTCCAGATCGGGAGTGACGAGGTAATGCTCCACGCTCGTATCGATTTCGTGCCGATCGCCGTGGTCGTAGCCTTATCGGTCTGTCCGATGAGCGCCGCAGCTCAAGGCGCGCGGATCTCGGAGGAGACGCGCGTCCTCACTACGTACCCGTTCTCCGAGCCCGACCCCGTCCCCATCCTGACTCGAGATCCGCGCCTCTATCCCTATCACTCGTTCGAGGGCTACGCGCACGAGGGGGTACCCCGCGAGTGGACGGTGGTCCATCTCGAGAATGACTTCATCGAGGTGTTCGTGCTGCCGGAAGCGGGCGGCAAGGTCTGGGGCGCGGTGGTGAAGGAGACGGGTCACGAGTTCATCTACCGCAACGAGGTGATGAAATTCCGTAACATCGCGTTGCGAGGTCCGTGGACGTCGGGCGGAATCGAGTTCAACTTCGGGGTCATCGGCCACACGCCGGCCACGGCCACGCCGGTGGACTACACGCTGCGAGAGAACGCGGACGGCAGCGTGAGCGCGTTCGTCGGTACGATGGATCTGCCGTCGCGGACCCACTGGCGCGTCGAGATTCGCTTGCCGGCCGATCGCGCCTACTTCGAAACCCACGCGCTCTGGTATAACCCGACGCCGCTCGAGCAGGCCTACTACAACTGGATGACCGCCGCGGCGTTCGCCCGGGAAGATCTCGAGGTCTCCATCCCCGGGAACGCCTACCTCACACATCCGGGGGCCGAGCGGTCCTGGCCTATCGACAGCGCCGGGCGCTACCTGCCGCTCTATAGGAACAACAGGTTCGAGGGACACAAATCGTACCACGTGGTGGGCGAGCTGAACGACTTCTTCGGTGGGTACTATGCCGACGAGGATTACGGCTTCGGTCACTGGGCCCGCTATGAGGAAATGCCCGGCCAGAAGCTCTGGCTCTGGGCGCTCTCCCGGCAGGGTGGCGTGTGGGAGGAGCTGCTCACCGATACCGACGGTCAGTACATCGAGTTCCAAGCGGGGCGACTGCTGGTCCAGTACGCACCGGGCACGGCGGTGAACCCGATCACCCAGGCGGGCTTTGACCCCGTATCCGCGAGCCGCTGGACCGAGACCTGGTTTCCCGTGGAGGGGATCGGCGGCCTGACCGACGCGTCGCGGGACGGTGCCATGTACGTGAACGTCGAGGACGGCCGCGTGACTATCGGCGTCCACGCGTTCGGCGACTTGACCGACACGCTGACCGTGTCATCGGGGGGTCGCGTCGTGATGTCGCAGCCCGTCGAGTTCCGAGTGCTCGACCCCTTCGAGACCGTCGTCGAGCTGCCGCCGGAAGCCGAGTTCCGGATCGAGCTGCCGGCGCTGGGCTTGGATTACAGCTCCGATCCCCAGCAGCGGTTGCTCTCCAAGCCGTTCACCACCGACCCGCAGGCCTGGCCTCAGATCCCCGAGGTCGATCGCTGGGTGTTCGAGGGCAGGGAACTGGTCAAAGGGCGACGCTATGGGCCCGCTCGTCCGCTGTTCGAAAAAGCCATTCAGGAGGAACCCTGGCATCGGGGTGCGTTGCTGGGGCTCGCCGATTTGTCCTATCGCAGCGCGCAGTATAAGGCGGGTCTCGAGTACGTGAAGCGGGCTCTACAGCTGGACGGGTACGATGCAGAGGCCAACTTCGTCGCCGGAAACCTCTACAGCGCGCTCGCGCGCACGGCGGATGCCCGCGATGCATTCGGCTGGGCGGCGCGTTCCATGGCCTATCGCTCGGCCGCCTACACGCAGCTGGCCGAGTTGATGCTACGTGACGGCCAGCTTGCGGAAGCGAACCGCTACGCGGGTCTGGCGATCGACCACGACCGCTACAACGTGCCCGCCTGGCAGGCGTTGGCCATCGCCGGCCGCAAGGCGGGTGGGACAGCGGGCAGGCTGCAGGCGGAAGCGGCCGCGCAAGCACTGCTGGATATCGATCCGCTGCATCACTTCACACTGGCGGAAGCCTACCTGAGCGCACCGACTTCGGAGTCGGCCATTGCTCTGACCGGCACGTCGCGCAGCGAGTACCCGGAGCAGACGATTCTCGAGCTCTCCGTCGACTACGCCAACCGCGGGTTTCGGGACGATGCGGCCGCGCTGCTGGAGATCTCTCCCGTCCAGAGTCCTCTGATCCGCGCCTGGCGAGCATGGCTGCAAGACGATGCTTCGCTGCTGGCAGCCGCAGGCGACCCGGCGTTCGTCTTCCCCTTCCGGCGCGAGTCGCTTCCGGTGCTGGACTGGGCGGCGCATCAAAGCGACGACTGGATCTGGAAGTATCTATACGCGCTCAACCTCTGGGCGGTGGATCGTGAGGATGAAGCGGCATCTCTATTGGAGGGGTTGGGCGAAACACCCGACTTTGCGCCGCTCTACGTTGCGCGCGGGTATTTGCTGGAGCGTACGCTTGGCCATGACCCGTCGGCGGACCTGCGAAGGGCGGTTGCGCTGGCCCCGGATGACCGGCTCATCCTCATCCAGTTGATACTGCACGAACAGGAGCGGGGCCGCTGGGCGGAGGCGCTGGCTTTGTCGGAGGAGGGGCGCCGCTCGCTCCCGGGGGACTTCAACCTGGATCTTCTCCATGCCCGGGGGCTCATCAACACCGGTCGCGGCCTCGAGGCCGCGGAGCTGCTGGCCGTTACGCACGTGCTGCCCTCCGAGAATTCTCGCGAGAGCCACCGGCTCTACGAACAGGCCAACACGCTGGCCGCGCTAGATGCGATCGACGCGGAACGCTACGCCGAGGCGAAGCGTCACCTCAGCGCTGCGCTGGAATGGCCGGAACACCTGGGGCAGGGTCGACCGTACGATCCGGAGGAGCGGCTCGTTCGCTACCTGCTGGGTCGGGTGGAGCGTGAACTCGGGGACCCGGATCAAGCGGACCGCGAGTTCCTTGCGGTCATCGATGCGACGGGCAGTCTGCAGTCCGAGGTGGGTCTGCAGGACATCCCCGCGATTCCGTCGCTCTACGCGCTCGGCCGCACCGCCGAGCTTGAGGCTCTTGCCGCCGACGCGGCGACGGACGCCGATGCCGGCCGGTTTGCGGCCGAACTCGCTCGCGCTCTTGCCGACGCGCTGAGTGATCCCCGTACAGATGTCCGACAACTCGCCGCGGAATACCCGGAACTCTTCGCCGATCTGGATGGTCGTCTTCTACTTCGGGCGCTCTCGTTCTAGGAGTCATTAGGATGCGACTTATATGTGGAAGTCTGGTCTTCTCAGCTGCCCTGATCGTGGCCTCGTGTGCCGAGCCGCCGGCAGAAACGCAGGAGCCGTACCGTGCTCCGGCAATCCCGAATACGGTGGATGGCGTCGTCTTCGAGGCGGGGAACTGGGAGCCGCATCTCCCGGCCGGCGCCGAGGGCGAGTCGTGGGGTAACCATCGCGCCGTCGTGGTGACCGAGCAGACGGAAGTGGACGCAGTCTTCGTCACCATTCCGTGGCGCCGCCACGATCCCAACCCCGGCGCAAAATCCATCGTCGTCGTCGATGCCGAATCCGGCGAGCCGGTGCGAAACGCCTTGGCGTTGCGCGTCGAGAATGTGTCCGGTGATGTCGTCTTCCAGCCGAATCCCAATGCGGCGGTCTACCACGTGTACTACATGCCCTGGGCCTCCACCGGCGGACATTATCCGCGAATCAGCTATCCGGACCTGGCCATCGAGCCCGATGCATCCTGGGCGCGTTCCGTCAGGTCCCTATCCTCAACCGATCTCCCGCGGGCACGGACCACGCACATCCAGTCCGTGAACGAGTTTCACAGCTTCTTCCCCATGGAGGTGATCGCTACACACGACGAGACGGCCGAGTTCATGTCCAGGGCAACCGACGGTTGGGCTCTCGTTCCCGAGCATCGCGACTGCCCGGTCCGTATGCGGCACTACATCCCGCAGCACTGGGCCGAACGCACGGATACGGATGTGTTCCAGAGCCACGTGCTGCGGGACGAGTCGTTCGCCTTTCAGCTTGTAGCGGTGGCGGGTGACGCCCTGCTCGACGACATCCGCGTCGCGTTCGCCGGCTTCCCAGCGGAATGGAACGAGACGCTGACCTGCTTCAATTGCGGTGGCACAAACGAGAAGGGCGAGCGGTTCGAGAAGGACGTGTCGGTTCCCGCCGGCGCCGTTCAGCCGCTTTGGTTCGGACTGCGTATTCCGGAAGACCAGAGTTCCGGTATGTATGAGGGCGAGATCACCGTCTCGGCCCGGGAACGCGGGAGTAAGACGGTAGTGGTCTCGCTCGAGGTCGAGGACGGACGCGTGGCGAACGCCGGGTACGAATTCCCAGAGCTGCAGACGCGGCTCGCTTGGTTGAACTCGACGGTGGGCACCGACCCCGATCACATTCTCGAGC
>Ga0209536_100014142_pt1 | contig 11475 bp, 7 predicted proteins | sample DeeMarSeWOR28_12_FD_187461 | JGI IMG/M metagenome (GOLD analysis project Ga0209536, IMG submission 187461) | Marine sediment microbial communities from White Oak River estuary, North Carolina - WOR-2-8_12 (SPAdes) (version 2) | ecosystem: Environmental > Aquatic > Marine > Intertidal zone >... | reverse complement strand
TGACGTCGACGCAGTAACGGGTGCGAGCATTGACATGGGCCACCATGCATTTGTGTGGAAGCTGAAGAATGCATTGGGTGAGAGCGTCAAAGCAGGGGCATATGCAGTCAAGGTTGAGGTAACATTCTGGCCCAGCATGCAATACCAGTGCATTGCTGCTCCAGTCACAATAGGTAAGAAAGGGAACCAGATAATTGTTAGAGAAGGATATTTGATCCCGTATCTTGAGGTGCGCTACTTGCCTTGATGCTGCCTGTCACCAGCGCGCACGGAAACCACGCGCATCGATATGCACAAAAGGACCATGACATTCAGTGCAGCCATACTTTCCTAAACCGCCGACATAAAACTCATACCAGGGTTTGCCGTACAGATCGTCAATAATTTCGTAAAGTACATCTGCATCGCCGTAGTTTATCTTACCATCTCCATTCAGATCATCCATAATGCCATCTTTTGGGTTGACGTCGATGAATATATCTGCGGCACCACCGTAGATGTGACGGCTGTATCTGACATCCTTTATCACTTCGTTATAATATGGTGTGCGGTATCCGCTCATCATAAAAAAAGTCTCACATTGATAACCTGCTTCGTTCACTTTCTCAAGAATGATTTCAAGTTTCGAGAGAAGTCTTTCCCTGAGCACTATGTATTTTGGAAAATCACCATTTTGCTTACAAAGAAACTGCTTCAATTGGAAGTGCGGGCTTATGAATATATCTTGATTCTGCTGCGTGACCTCTATGAAACCATCAGGTGGTTCGTAGATCTCCAGGTTGTGTAATGGTCTATCAGGGTACTGTCCAATACGATAGCCATTCAGATATTCACCTTCCATTTTATGATATGGTACCATGACAAATACGTTAAGGTTCATGGTGTCAGCTAACGTGGGGTTGATGATCATAATCAGATAATTCCCGGTTTGGATGGGTGCCAACCATTGCCATGTGCTTCTCTCGCTGTGTATGATCGTACCAGATTCTGCCTCGAATAAGTAATTGCCTTTAAGGACTGCTCCGGTAACTTCGAAATTGACCTGCTCACCTGGTAGCACGTATATTCCAAATTCTTCATAGCGTAATATTTCTTCCTTATACTTGACCGAAAAGCTGGTTTTTCCTGCAGAGAATGAGGCAGCCGCGCTCGAGGTAAGTAATATGGAAATCGCAATGGTTGCCAGCAACTTGTGCGTTGTCATATGCTATGCCATTGTCTGATAGATATGATATTTATTTCTGGGGTGGTTGAACGCACGGCGGTTGGCTGAGCGCGAGATATACATCCTCGTCGCGGTCATAAATGTCATTACGAAAATTCAGTAGGCCATTGTCCGCGACCCATGCAGTCCAGTAGAGCACGTGTACAGGAATTGGCATAGATAAACCCACGGTTCTTACCTTATTGTCCTTTATTGCCTGCAGTATCTCTTTTCTAGCCCATCGTATGCTATCATTCAAAACGTATTCGGCAAGTTCAATTGGTTTTTCAATGCGTATGCAACCAGAACTGAAATCGCGGGATTCTTTACTGAAAAGCGCTCTTGCCGGTGTATCATGTATATAAACATCATACTCATTGGGAAACATGAATTTTATATGGCCAAGTGCATTTGCGGGCCCGGGGTCCTGCCTGAGCCGGTAGGGAAAAAAAATCTCGTTCAGTGAAGCCCAGCTAATGGTCGCGGGGTCTATTTCGCGCTCATTGTTGCCCCAACCTTGCAGTACTTTATAGTTATTTTGTGTGAGGTACTCTTTGTTGTTCTTGACCTTTGGCAAGATATCTTCTACCGCAATTTTCTTCGGAACGTACCAGTAGGGATTCAATACAAGATATGTCATTTTGCCGCTGAAGACGGGTGTACTTCGGTACGGTTTTCCAACAATGGCCCGCATAGTTAATACAAGTGTATCTTGTTCATAGGTATCCAGTTCAAAGTTCGCTATATTTATGAGTATGTAGCGGTCACCAAAGTCCCGTTGACACCAACGCCAGCGTTCCATATTCACCTCGATTTGTCGCAGCCGTTCCTCGACTGGGACATTCATTGCAGCGAGGGTTCGGGCGTCGATTGTCCCGTCTGGGAACAAACCGTGACGCCTTTGGAATTGCCGTACTGCTTGTTCAAGGTCACCATCAAAGAGGTTCATATCCTTTATTTTCTTTCGCGGTTGGTCACCAACAACAGTCAGACGTTCGCGTATCGCGGGGACGCGCGCGTCATAATCACCCTTCTTCAGATCCGGACCTATCGGAATCGCAGGCCAGCCACCCTTGTTCATGATTTCCAGATACTCGTGGCGCTTCCTGCATAGTAAGAAGTAATTGGGTTCTTTAGGCAGCAGATCATTTATCGTACTTTCGATGGTGCCTGAGGTCAGCGCATTTTGCAGGACAGCCGCGAGGTCTGCTTCCTCGCATTGTGCGTTCCATTCTGGACATTTCGTTTCTGGATTTATCCTCCCCTCGAGCAGATGAGCACTGTATACAAGAAAAGCGTCAGTGAGTACCAGGTCCAGTTCAGCGAGCATAGCAGCGTTGAAGGTTTTTCGTCTGGCATAGTCTTTGTTTATTTCTAGCATGATCGCGGTGATTTTCTTGAGGTGATAATCATCGGCCATAAAGCACTGTCCCCCAGCTCCTGAGATTGCTCTTATCAGACTGGCTATTTGCAGAGAGAAACCGCTATCGCTGCTCCATGCGGGGAGGTATGATCTTTGCTCGTAAAAGCGCGGTAGAACGATGGATGAGTAGATGGGTTCCTCGTCAATTTTGATAATTGGCGGTTCGCCTGCGGCCTCAATGTGGAGGCGTATATTACGCTGAATCCGTTCAGATAAGCCTCTGGCACAGCCGGTAAGATGTAAACTGAGTAGGATCAATGTGATGAGCAATGCTATGACCTTCGTTTTCTTTCTCATAACAGTAATAATATCTACCATTGTGCTTCTGTCAATGCGTGCAGGTACACCTGGATAGCTGTCAGGGACAATAAGGACGATAAATAGAGTCAATCCATGGCTGCCAACAAGCGGGCCATAGTTCAGAGAGTCCGTTTTGAATGAATTGGTTGCAGGGTGAAATATAACTCGGGGACTTGCAGGCAGCAGTGAGCTCTCGTATAGCATGGTATCCGCGGTGATTGAAAAGGGTTGACAAAAGGCAAATTATCGTTACAATTTATAAGTAAAGCTATGTTGACTTAAATGGCCTATGTTTATCTAAGTCAACAATTTATGACTTATTGGAGGATATTCATAAACAAAATTGGTATGATTGACTTATAGTTGGTGCTATTTTAGGTCAACTTCAGTTATCTTAAAATAATTTATTGTTATTGTGCTCTGAATTTCAAGGTTTTCTGATGGAAAATCCAATAGGTGACCGCGCAGGCGTATTCGTCCAGCAACCAGGTGGGTTTCGGGCATTCATACCCAAGCCTCTGCCCCCGGATCCGTCAATTAAGTATGGTGATGAGCTCCAGACATTGCTATCAAAGGCGGACCGTGCAATTGCGCGGCTTGATGGAATCGTCACAGTACTGCCAAATCCCGAGCTGTTCATTGCCATGTACGTAAAAAAGGAAGCGCTTTTGAGCTCGCAGATCGAAGGAACTCAGGCTTCACTTGAGGGAGTACTTGAATTCGAAGCGGAAATGAAACCGCGGGATGATATCAAGCAAGTTAAAGAAGTGGTTAACTATATCAAAGCCCTGGAATATGGCATCAAGCATGTCCAGTCTGCACGCGCGAATGCGCAGCTGTTCCGGGAGATCCACCGGATTCTCATTCAAGGGACGCGGGGCAGCAAAAAGTCACTGGGCGAATTCCGGAGAATACAGAACTGGATCGGTCCGGCTGGAGCTAATGTCTTTGAGGCGCATTTTGTGCCGCCTCCCCCCGAGCGAATTCTTGCGGGCATGGCAAATCTTGAAGAATTCTTTAACCGGGATGATCATATGCCGCCTCTGGTCAAATGCGCCCTGATCCATGCTCAGTTCGAAACTATCCATCCATTCGTTGACGGTAACGGACGGATCGGCAGGTTGCTGATCACGTTCTACCTTGTTGCCAAAAAGATACTCTCCCGGCCGCTTTTGTACTTGAGTTACTTTTTGAAGAAAAACCGCGCTGAGTACTATGAGCGGTTGATGCAAGTGAGGCTAAATGGTGATTGGGAGTCCTGGGTCGCTTTCTTTCTGAAGGGTGTCGATGAAGTTTCGCAAGAAGCGTGCGCAACTGCCGGTCAAATGATCACGTTGAAGCAAGAGATGATCGATCGTCTCTACCAGAATCATTTTTCGAGTATATACGCGGTGAAACTGATCGACCTGCTGTTCGCAAAACCGATCATCGATGTGAAGGCCGTAACCGACGAATTCAAGATTTCAAAGGAGTCGGGCAATGAGATCGTGAAGCGCTTCCAACAACTCGGCATCCTGCGTGAAGTGACCGGCAAGCAACGTTACAAAAAATACCTGTTCCACGAATACACCGCGATCATATCGCGGGGAACAGTATAACATATTAAGGGGTCTATTCATGGATAAAACGACGAACGAGATTAGAGAACTCGTGCATCGCGAGACCAAGGCCTGGGATACTCAGAATGTCCATTTGCTGCTTTCCGTTTTTCACAAGGACATGGTGTGGCCTTGGCCTACGAAGAGTGGTGATCACGATCCAGCAAAATGGAAAATGGTATTGGGCAGATTCAATTATCAGAGATGGCGGGAGTTCTACAGAGCGTTTTTTGAACGATACAGGCTTGTGCATAACAAGCGTAAGATCAGGAAGATCGTAATCTCGGATCAGGAAGACGGGGCTTTTGCCGTCGTTGACATTGATACTTTGTGGATCGATAAAGAGACGGGCGAGAAGAACCGCTGGAAAGGCCGGACTTGCAAGGTCTACACCAGAATCGGTGAAGAGTGGAAAATGACCATGCACACCGGGGTGCTTCAATACTAACGCACGCCCGACGCTGCATGCTGTACGCAAAGCACCTAAATCCCATCCCGTCATTGCGAGGAGTCCGTCCTGGGCGGACAGAGCCTGTCCAGAGCTTGCCGGAAGAAAGCAATCGCGACCAAAACACGTTCCTCTCCCCCTGGAGGGAGGGGTTAAAGGTGAGGGGGTTAGTAACGAAATGGCACGGAGACGCGGAGACATTGAGATAGGGAGTCACAAAAGATAACGTGGTCAAAATCAAATCATTGATATCTTGTTTATATCGTTGGCATCAGTCCCGCGTCGCGAGGTCATTTAGGCAATTGCCTAAATGATAAAATGACGAAGATTGAAATGGGGTGCGATGGTGCAACTTGAAGAGATAGTCAGAGAACTTGATACATTCTTTAATTTGGCGGATTGGCCGCCTGATCCGGCAATGAAGGATTGGGTGCCAAGAGTCTGTGAAGATAGCGGTTATGATTACAAGCACATCTTTGAACCTGCGTTTTGTGAGAAATTCAACGGATTGATGTTGCGTGCGGGGCATGGCGTGAATCATGTGTTTTGTAGCTCTTTTGCAACGCCAGATGTCATTAGAACCATCTTCGATTCCGGGACAAATGATGCCCTGTTCTTTCTGCACCACCCTGTCGACATGGAAGTTTGCGGCCGTGGCTTTCTACCAATTCCTGGGCCGGTCATCACTGAATTGCAGAATAGGCGGATATCTATCTACGCATGTCATGCGCCGCTGGATTGCAATGACTCTAAAGGTACAAATGCGGCAATAGTCCAAGCCCTGGGCGTGACCGTTGAAAAGAGTTTTCTCGAATACGGCTTAGGCATGGCCGGCCGGATCGGAAGCATCAAACTTGAGAGCACTAGTGCCTTGCTGAAAAGAATAATGGGGATATTTGGAGTGCACAGGTTAGAGCTGGGCGGTTGCCTTAACACCGAAGTCAGACGGATAGCCATTGTCGCCGGTGCGGGTGATGATATTGAACACCTGGAGGATGCGCGCGACAACTCGTGCGATATGTACTTGACCGGCGAGTGGTATCCCCGTTACACGCCTGAAGATGACGCCAGTAGAGCGCAGGTCGCCCGGACAAAAAAGGAAATTGACGAGTTTTCGCGAGGTACTAGGATGATCCTTGTTGGCACGTCTCATGCGGCTTCTGAATTTCTTGTAATGAAGACGCAGATAAAACAATACTTCGAGAGCAAGGGTCTGCCCACAACTCCTGTCCCGCAGGAAGACTGGTGGCGCTAGAGCAAAACGAGCTCAGTAGGGCGTAATGCGTAATGCGAAAAGGACTTCTTCTACAGCAATTCGGGTTGCAGTAAAAGTGCAAAAGTACATGCCTGCCGCCAACCGGCGCCTGGTCGGAGGTCTGAGCTCGCACTGCTGAGCTCGTCTTCTTGTGAATGACTCAGTGACATAATGACTATACTCTCTATACATCCGCCTTTTTTTAAATACAATTATGCGCGTGATATTTCGACAACATTTCTATGAAGGCAGGAATCAGGAAGGAGGAATCATGAGAATTTCTGTACTGTCGGTATTGGCACTTTTAGTGGGGGTGCCGCTATTCTTATCAGCCCAGGTCGATACGGTCTGGGTCCATCGCTGGACCGGGCCTGGTGCCGAGTCAGATTGGGCTTATGCGATCGCGGTGGATGATACAGGTTATGCATATGTTACTGGTAAGACCAACAACCCGGGTTCTGAAGATGACTGGACAACTATCAAGTATTACCCCACTGGGGATACTGTATGGGTAAGAAACCATGCAAGCCCGGGTAGCCCCAATGAACGCGCGAACGCCATCGCGTTAGGACTCTCCGGTGGTATATATCTTACCGGGTACACGATGAACTCAGGCGCTGGTGACTACATGACGATGAAATATCGCCCGAATGGTGATGTCGCTTGGACTCAAATATATAATGGAATATCAAGCCAGTATGATTTTGCAAAATGGGTCGCTGTTGATAATGAAGAGAATGTCTATGTCACCGGATATAGCCGGGGTTTGTCATATCAGTACGACATTGCTACGGTTAAGTATGACTCAAGTGGCAATCAACTTTGGGTTGCGCGATTCAATGGAATTGGCAATTACAATGATCAGGGGAACAAAATAGTCACTGACGATAACGGTTATGTCTACGTCGCCGGTCGTGTCAATCCGAACAGCAGCGGCACGTTCTACGACTATGTAACAATAAAGTACTATGCGGCTGACGGCGAAACTGCCTGGGTCAGGACATACAACGGAACGGCTGATAGTCTTGATGAAGCCCGGGATATCGAGGTGGATGCTTCAGGTAATGTCTATGTCACAGGATCGAGCCGGAGCACTGGTGCGTACAGTGACATTATAACCATAAAATATGACTCACTTGGTACCGAGCAGTGGACCGCAAGATACTACAACCCTGATACAAACGCAAGTGATGGAGGCTTTGGCATTGAGGTCGATGGTTTGGGGAATGTATATGTTGTAGGTCAGAGTTACGGGCAAGGCACTGGGTCTGATATTGTGACGATAAAATACGATACAGACGGTACCGAGCAGTGGGTGATTAGATACAACGGACCGGCAAATAACTATGATACTCCTTCGGACGAAGAGGGCGGTAAGTGCATGACCATGGACCAGTATGCGAATATCTATGTTACTGGTGTGAGCCGTGGTGCAACTTCGCTGAATGACTTTGTCGTCATAATGTACGATTCATCCGGGGTGGAGCAATGGGTAGCCGGGTACAATTGTTGTGATAGCGTGGACTACGCGCTGGCCGTGGGAACGGATAATGCGGGGAGTGTCTATATCTGCGGACGCAGCATTGGTCTGGGTACATATTACGACATGGCGACGGCTAAATATTATTCACCGGTTGGGATTCAGGAAAACAAGTTGATCTATGCTGAACGATTGTCGCTGCATGTTAGCCCGAACCCGGCAAGGACAACTAGCAGCATCAGCTATTCATTGACAAACGGGTCAGACGTCTTGCTGGCTATTTATGATGTTTCTGGACGGCTGGTCAGGAATCTGGTCGACAAATATCAACAACCAGAAGTCTATTCAGTCCTCTGGAACGGCACAGATGACAATAGCCGGAGAGTTGCTCCCGGTGTCTATTTCTGCATGTTGAAGACTGATACCGATCACATCAGCAAGAAGTTGGTTGTGTTGGAATAAATACTTGACGTGTAGCTGCGTACACACTAAGTACCGAGATCTGAGTTCTGAGCTCTGCGTTCGCTTTTTGTGCGAGTGACATATTGGCTCAATGATCGTATGATATCACTGTAATGATGTTCCTTTATCGTTGTCATCGATGGATGCGCAGCATCCAATGACATAATGACTGAGTGACACACAAATGACAAGCACGCATTTCACAGATATCCTTAAGGAAAGTAGTTTCATCCTCGCTGAGGGTTCCGTTGTCGAAGCGCTGCGGCGGTCAGGCAAGGTCAAGCTGCATCCAGAACTTATCCATTGTCACTTGATATATGATGACGTCGGACGGCAGGAATTATCGGCGCTGTATTCTAGTTATATCACCGTAGCAGAGAGTTCCGGTTTTCCAATCATTGTTCTAACACCAACCTGGCGAGCTGACCGGGAAAAACTGTCCGATGCCGGGATTACGAAAACCCTGAACAAAGATTCTGTAGAATTCATGAAAAAGCTTCGTAGTGGTTTTGTAAATTGGAAGCAGAATATCTTCATCGGTGGTTGCATCGGACCCAGGTATGATTGCTACGATCCAGTGGAAGCTCTTTCCGTGAAAGAGGGTTATGAATTTCACTCCTGGCAGATCGGCAAGCTTGCTGAAGCAGGTGTCGATTTCCTGATCGCGGAGACCATTCCGGCAGTAACCGAGGCAACCGGGATTGCGCAGGCAATGGCTAAGACAGAAATCCCGTTCTTCATAAGTTTTGTCATAAACCGTAGGGGTCGGGTGCGTGACGGCACAAGGTTGGAGCAGACTTTCACTGTAATAGATACAGCCTGCAATAGGCCGCCGGTCGGCTACTGGGTCAACTGCTCCCATCCTTCTTTTCTGTGTATGAATGAACAGCCAGAGGCTGTACTTTCGCGATTTTATGGTATTCAGGCAAATGCCTCGTCTCTGGACCAGTCCGAGTTAGAGGGTGCGAAGTCACTGCACATGGACGCGATCCCGGATTGGGGCCGACAGATGGTCGAGCTGAACACCAAATACAGGGTGAAGATCCTAGGCGGTTGCTGCGGCACCGGTCCCGTCCACCTGCAGTACATTGTAGATCACATTCCGCGGCGAAAAGATAAAGAGATATAGTACGACTGACACTGCCCGTTTTAGGCAATACGTTTAACGTATAACCCACCCGCACGGTCATTCTCCGCCCCCCGATCAAGTCGGAGAGCAAGCTTGGCCGGGGAATCAGGGTCTATTGTTCATGATTGTAATCTTATGTATTTATCGCTGCAATCTATTCGCGCAGCGAACGCAATTCGAAATGTCTCCTTCCCTGATCTTCTGCTATCCTGATATCCTTCCCCCTGATCCTCTGATATGCTGATCTGCTTCGTTTGCTATTGGTGCTGAGTTCTAAGCTCGGAGTACGTGCCGGGTGTTGAGCATTCCCGTGAGCCTCTAGTGAGCATTGCGTTTATCCTGAGGTGCGAGTCTTGAAAAAATCTGTTCGTTGGATAAATTTATAGTGTTGGGAGGAAAAATTCGATCATGCGTTCAACGACAATGATTCTGTTGCTCAGTTGTTTCTTTCTTCAGTTATTGAGCAACGGGTCCTTTGCGTATGCTGAAACCCGCAAGGGCATTCTCATGGAGAAGCCTGTATCCGAATTCGAAAAGTTCGGTGAATTGAGTGATGGCAGGGCAAAGGCAGCTGCTGTCTGGCGCGAAATCGCCGCCAGGAATGTACGCCAGGATACTGGCCAGGTTGATTACCGTCACTATGATATAAACATTTATCTGGATCCAACAGCTCATTTCTTGACTGGCTATGCGACGGTTGTTTTCCGAAGCAAAATAAATCAGCTACATGATGTCAATTTCATATTATACAATGATTCACTTGAAATCGTCTGCGTGACGCATGGCTCAGATACACTCGGCTTCACGTATAACCCGGTGTCGTGGATCCTGCAGGTGAATCTGAACGATACGCTAAACCTGGGTCAGGAGGATTCGATACGAGTATATTACAGCGGATATATTACACCCCAGTTGTCGCAGAACCTGTGGAATTTTTGCCGTCTCGATTCGGTGATCGGCTATTGCACTTACTTCCCGTACGTCTGGTATCCCATGCCCTATGACCAGAACGGCGTGCACCGTTGGATGCGCTGGGCTTCAGGTTCGGTTACACTGACGGTACCGCAGGGTTGGACAACGGTCAGCACTGGCGCGCTCCTGGATTCTTCTTATACAGATTCGACACGAACTTATGTTTGGGGCAGTGGCATAAATGTTGTTGAGTTTGTCTTCGCGGCCGCGCCTTATCAGATCGTGAATTGGCAGCAGTCGGGTATTGGTTTCCAGTACTATGATTTTGACACGACGGGCAGCCAATCATTGATATCGACCGCAAGCAGTATTTTCAATTTCTACACAAACACCTTCTGCGTCTATCCATTCGATAAGATGGCGCTGGTCGATATATTGCAGTCCAATATTGGATACGGCGCGTACACGTTTGTTGCCTCGGCAATGCCTGCGTCGCTCGATATGTTAGGGCACGAGCTGGCACATCAATGGTGGGCGCACATAGTGTCGCAGCGCTCGACCGATGAGGATTGGATATCAGAGAGTTTTGCCGACTTTTCAACTGATCTTTTCCGGGAGGATTCCTTCGGTTATGCATCAATGATCGCCGCCCTTCAGACAGCTGCGTCATACTATCTGACGATGCCGCCAGGCGTGGATCTGCCGATCATCCCCTCCCCGTCCAGTTCAATGTACTACGGTGCGATCGTGTATGGTAAAGGCGTCTGGGTGCTCCACATGTTGCGCGGGGTCGTTGGGGACACAACGTTTTTTAACATTTTGCAGACATTCGCTACTGTGTACACAGACAGTAGCGTAACCGCAGAAATGTTTGGGGGCGTGGCCGAAAGCGTATATGGACAGAATCTCAGCTGGTTCTTTGATGAATGGCTCTATAGGGCTGGCTTTCCGAGGTACACTACTTATGTATATTACAGGACGCAGCCGGACAGCAATGCTGCGATTGTCAGTATACATCAATCGCCATCAATCGGTGACCTTTTTAAGATGCCGCTTGCTGTCGCATGCAGCACACTGGCTGGGAGGTACGACACAACTATCTGGGATAGCCTGGCATGGCATCAAGTTCAAATCATTGGGACATCACCGGTTGTGAGCATTGGTCTCGACCCAGACCACTGGTTGCTGCATACACACACTGATAGCCTGCCACGGTTACGCAGTGTTGTTCCCGGGAATCAGCAGTTGACAATTTTCTGGGATA
>Ga0209536_100014141_pt1 | contig 11475 bp, 13 predicted proteins | sample DeeMarSeWOR28_12_FD_187461 | JGI IMG/M metagenome (GOLD analysis project Ga0209536, IMG submission 187461) | Marine sediment microbial communities from White Oak River estuary, North Carolina - WOR-2-8_12 (SPAdes) (version 2) | ecosystem: Environmental > Aquatic > Marine > Intertidal zone >... | reverse complement strand
GCTGTAAGGTTGTTTCGCAGTTGCGCCGTTAGGTCTTCCAAGACCTGCTGTTGAAGCGTTAATCCTTCAACCCGGTTGGCGCGTGCTTCTGCTTCTGCCGCGCCAATGGTCGCTTCGATGACCCGTCGCTGTGACGATACGAAGTCGCGTGCCGCATCTGCCGCCCGTGTCAATGCGCCGATGATTGGTTCTAATCCTTCCGATGCGTTTTCACCAAGCGCACGTGTCAGTTCGCGTGTCGACTGACCAAGACCATCCATCGTACCTGCGAAACCTTGTGCGGCTTCCGTTGCCGCGCCGCCCATCTGTGCTTCGACAACGCCAAGAATGATGGACTGTGCTTCAAACAGCTTGTTCTGTTCGACCAGTGTCGCGATCTGTTCTTTCTGCTGTTCGGTGAACGACACACCAGACCGACGAAGCGCCGTCAGTCCGATGGTTGGTTCTTCCAGTGCCTTCGCCAGTTGAAGCGTTGCCGATCGAACATCTGTCCCCATCGTTTCGGACAGATCTGCCGCCAAGTTGATCGTTCGTTCGAACGTTTCGCCTGTGATGCTTCGAAAGGTCAACAACTGCGAAATAGCATCGGCGACATCTGTTTCATTCAACAGCGTTGTGCGCGCCAGCTGATCTGCCATCTGGATCAGTCCTTCGCGTGTCTGACCCGATGCGACATTTGTGGATCGTAGAAGTGCGCCGATTCGAAGTGTGCGTCTTTCGAATTCTCCGAATTCCACGGCAAGGTCCATCGCCTTCTTGAATGCCGTGAATCCTGCCGCCGCAACAGCCAGTGCGCCTGTGACAGCTTGAATGCCACGGCTTGCCTTGTCACTGCTTTTTGGGACGTCTTCGAATCCCTTCTTGACATCGTCCGTGGCTTTTACTGCGCCCGACGAATCGCCACGAATTACAACCTTTGCGTCTGCCATTACTTGCCCATTTGATTCCAAGCGAATGCTTCGTTGTCAGCGCACATTGAAGCATAACATCTTGCGACCTGTGTATAGTTGCACAAGGTACGAATCCGCTGGACTTCCGCAGGATTGTAACCAGCCACACGTTCGACGATGTAGGCGAATCCGTCACCGCGACGCTTCCATGTCGTCGCCCAACGATTCGGTGTCCAGCCTTTGGATTGCTTGCGCGTTCCCGGCTTGATCAGTTTTAAGATGTCGCCTGCCTGCTTTCGATCCCGCTTAACATCAAAAAAAAATCACGCACAAGTCGTGACACCATTCGCATCGACACGTCATTCCTGTCGACTGGAAAATCATTGCAGATGATTTCGCAGATCGCCACATTGATCAATGCTGGATCACCAGTGACCGCATTGGCTTCTTCCACCAACGCGATCACTGGTTCCTTCAATGTCACTGTGACGCCTTCTGCAACTTGATACTTCGTCTTGTTTGGGATTAGGTCGTAGCCTTCACCCGACGAAATCGTGTCAAGTGTGACCATTACGCAACCGATACAGCCGCGCGATCATCGAAGTTGATTCCAGCCGCGACAAACGACATGGAATAGCGTGCGTATTCGCCATCTGCGCCGGGAATGAAATCAAGTCCCGTTGCATTGACGTTGCTGACCGTCACGGTGTCCGTACCATCCTTCAAGGTCAAACGAACCTTGTAATTGGCTGGCGTTGCCGCAAGTGGTGTATCAAGGAACGTCGACATGACCGTGTACCAACTACCAGTCGTGATGACGTCGATGGTTTCAGCCGTGATGGTGATCGTCGTGCTTGACTTGATCTGTCGACCGTCTGCAAGCGTGATTGATCCGTTGTCGGTTGATAGTTCAGCGGAAACGATGCCCGGCACTTCCGTAAAAGTGGACCCGTCAGATGCGATTTCCACCTTGCTAATTCCGCCAAGTGATAAAGTTGCCATATCAAATGATGTCTATGGTGATTAGTGCGTAATGCGCGTAGATGGAACCCGTCATGTCGACAGGAATCCATTGGATGTCTACTATGGTTGGATTTTCCAAAGATACGATTTCGCCACCTGCTGTGATTGTCGCCGTTTCGCGCAGTTTGCCTATTAGGCTTTTGGTGGACCCGTCTTTCGATACAACAGCATCAAGGAATTCGGCATATGAACTTGCCGACAGAGTTGCGCCGTCTTCGTATTCGTACAGGACTTCAATGGTGAAGCGATCAATAGTCCGACCTGCCTGCGTCGTCAATGCTTGGATCGCACGACCATCGGCAAGTCTGGTCATTGGTTCGGCATCTGCTTGAACGGAATCAAGCGTGACTTCGGCGTAACGTATTGGATCGCCCATGATGGACACACGCTTCGCACGGCTTTTCGCATCAAGGAAAAGCTGGCGTGGTCGGTCGTACACGTTGAAGCTGGCATCGTGCGCTTGAAGCGTGGTCTGGACCAAGCTATGCAACGCCACCAGTTTGTCCCTTACATCTGCCATTAGATCACCGAAATCGCTTGCTGAATTCGTTCGCGAAGGTTGCCTGTCAGATAGCCTGTTTCATCGCGAAGCGCTGGACGAAGATACGATCGACGTGGAATCGACACGCTTCCTGCACGCCCAGCATCACCGCCGTATTCGTGAATGGCGGCATATGGCACTTTCGATCCCTTGACCAATTCAACGACACCGACACGTGGTGTTCTGACTTCTTCAATGGATTCGACTGCGCCGCCCATGCTTTGCGCAAACGTTTTGCGTGATCCAAGAATAGATCGCGCCAGTCTGCCTGTGATGATGCGCAGTTTCGGACCGCGACGCAACTTGCCAGATATTGCGCCAAAGGTAGACTGACCGCTGACACCAGCGACGTTGTCCATGTAGTTCGAAACAGCACGACCACCGATGCGCGTGTTTGCAACGATGACCCAGTCTTTCAGTGCCTTTTCAATGCGACCGCGTGCTTGATCAATCCGCTTGCCTTGGTCGCCCGGTTCGAATCTGATTTCAAACTGCGTCATCCGATGAATCGTCGAAGATGCTTGATGCGCGACAGTTCACGATCAAACAAGGTTTCGTCAATCGTTTCAATGGTGATGGTCCGATCGCCCATGTTCTGGATCTGACGTTGACCGATGCCTTGACTGACTTCTGCGATCGCCGCCAGACAGATCCTTTCGGTGGCACGCTTGATTGCCTTCGGAAGATCGGTTGGCGCAGTCGATAGCGTTGCCCACTGTGACTGCAACGCCGCCAAATTCTGATCGCTTCGCTTGTATCCTGCGAAGTAAGTGACCACCATGTCGTCGACTTCGGCTTCGTTTGCCACTTCAAAGCGCGTAGATTCGCTTGTGTCGCGTCCAGATGATCCAGCCCTAACAATGCCTGCCGTGATGGTCGATGGCGTTGTGATGAATCCTGCTGTGTCCTGTGCGTTGCCCGGTTCGTATCGGACCGACGTGCTGATCTCCACGATTGGATAATACTGCGCATCTACGGCATACAGATCCTGCATGCGATCATACAGCCAATCTTCCGCACGAATGTCGTGGCGATAGTTGTTGACGATGACTTGGTAGCCTAAGTATTCATCGACCCGTTCGCTGACATCGTTGATCAGCGTTTCGATCGCTGTGGCGTAGTTCGAATCATCCAAGACATCGCTGGATGCCATTGCCACGGTCTGCAATGCCGATAAAGTCGTGTGTGCCTTGTAATCAACTGCCATCGTTAGTGTACCATTGTTCGCAGTAGAACGGATATAGAATGGTTCCGTCCGTGTCCTTGTGTCCTAAAACCAAAGATAAGTCTGCCACACAATCGGCTTTTGCCGTCCAACAGTCTTCCATCCAGAACGTGTCGCAGTGAATGACTTTGTCTTCCCGAATGCGAAACGGAATCTGTTCAAGGACCCAACGTTTGGCAATGATGCAACCAAGCGCGCCGCCACTGCATGGAAAGATCTTGCGTTCCAGCCAGTCTTTGTAGAACTGCCGATACAGCGAAATCGGTTGACCGATGTTCTTCACGCCACCTGCTTCTTCGCTTAGGCGTGCAAAGACATTCGATGCGCCCGAACCTTCACCCGGCTTGCGCCAGTTACGGAAGACGTAGTGACCTGTGCCGATGTCTGCGCCGTGTTCGAAGATCAATGCCGTCAACTTTTCGAACGTATCGTTGGGCAAGATCATGTCAGATTCGACATTGATCCAATAGTCAAAATCGCCATCCAGAAACAGATCCCGGATATGATTATAGTTGCCAAGATGATTGCGAACGCCTTTTGATTCAAGATCGACCAAGTCTTTGTTGTCACCCGGCAAGTACAGATCAACGCGGAACTGTTCCTTTGCCTTTGCCCACAGTACGTACAGACTTGCCCATGTTTCTGGTTCCAGTCGATAGGTCGGCGTGGTGATCAGTAGGCGTGGCTTGTTATGGTCTGTTGCCATTTACGCGATGTCGTCGGTAATAGATCAATGGATCGTTGGTATAGGCAACACGTGCGCCTTGCTTGCGCATTCCTGCATATAGGTACTTGTCTTCTTCCGTCTTTACGGCATGCGGCTGTTGTGCGTAGCCGACTTCCTTTGCCATCGCCACGTCGTACATCATGGACCCGTGATGGTCGAAGCCATTCGGACCGAACTGCCAGACCGGATACGCCAGCTTGCGACCGATGCCGATGTGATTCAAGAACGGTCGCTTCATTTCGCCGACCACGGCAATCTGTGGAACGATGATGTCGGCATCGTATGCCATGCAGACTTCCAGACACTTTGGATGCAACCAGTTGTCTGCGCCTAAGAACATCACACGGTCGGTCGTCACCTTCGACAGCATGTCGTTGAAGTTGTCGATCGTTCCCAGATTCGCTGGTCTAAGCGTGTAGTCCAGTTCAGGATATATGGTCGGCAAGTGCGCGCAGTCGTTGACGCCGTCATCGACAAACAGAATGGCGTCTGCCTTGTGCGATTGATCCAAGACGGATTCAATGCAGTGCGCCGCCAAATGACCGTAGCCATGCGACGCAATGACCACACTAATCGTCGGCATCCGCTTTCTTCCTGCGCGTGGTCTTTGGCTTTGGTGTTGGCGTGGCTTCTGCCTTGACTGGTGTTGCCAGTTTCTGCGCGACAAGTGATTTCCCGATCGCATCATCGACATCTAATTCAGTGTCTTTGTGCAAGATGATCGTGCGCTTGTCATATCTGGCGACTGCGTCTGTCGTTGCAATGATTTTCATGGTGTCATCCTATAAATGAACAAGGGTGGTGGACCGAAGCCCACCACCCAAGTTACAATCCAACCAGCAAAGATGCTTTATGCCGTTGCGTGCTGACCGTAGCCAACAGCTTCTGCTTGAAGCACTTTGTAGACCGTGCGGAAGTAGTAGTGAAGCACTACCTGTCCGTTGCCTGCTTTGGAATATGGATCGCGAAGGAACGTCAAGCCCGGGGCTTCACGATATCCAATCTGCGACATGTTTCCAAAGATGACGGACTTGTTGCCCGATCCGATCGCGCTGATCTTGTTGCTGAAAAACACAGGATAACCAAGAACCGTTGGGCGTGGGCTTGCCGTATCGCCAACGTTTGCATGGTAGAATCGCGTGTTGCTTGAAGCGATTGAAATCACCGAAGCATAGGTCGATGGCTTCATGATCCAACCAACAGACCCAGAATCGTCAAGGTATGCTGAAAGGTCATCGTCAAAGACCATTTGTTCAAGGTCACCAGCCGCGATAGCCGTCTGGCTGAAATCGTCGGTCTTGGTTCCGTTAGCAAGTGCTTCCGTGATCAACAGATCGTTGTGCGTCTTCGCCATTCCACGTCCAACGAAGTTGGCAAGGAAGTCCAACAGACGGCTGTCTTCGTCTTCCAGAAGTTCAACCGATAGTTCGATCTTCTTGGTGTACTTGGCAAGTGTCATGGCGGCTTGACCGATGTTTGGCGCATCGCGATCAAACGCCGTGCCTTCGCCTTTTACTACGAATTCGCCATCGTCTTCGCCATCAACAGGAACGTTGACCGTGGTTCCCTTGCCGGGAATCAAGGTCACGCCAAGCTGACGTGCAAGCATGGATTCGTCACGACGTGCAATGATGTTCTGGAAGTGTCCCGTTGGAACAGCGTTGCCACCATCACCAGCCGTGCCGACGTTCATGTCGGTGTCGTTGGATGCCTTCATGGCGCCTGCGTCACCCGTGCGGATGAAGTATGCAAGTGCCTTGACTTCGTCGTCGCCACGCTTCGTCTTGCTGTTGACTGACGTTGCGAATTCTACGTTCGTGGTCTTGCCAGCCGTCGTGCTGGTCTGAAATGCTTTGAACTTGTCATCCATCAAGGATGCAATCTGATCAAGCGTAGGCGCCACGATCTCCGCCTTTTGTTCGGTGTTTTCCATTTTGACTTCTGTGTCTTGTGGTTCTGTGGTTTGTGGTGTTGACACTTCTTCTGGTTCCCCGATGTCCGCAGTCTGTTCAACTGCCTGTGGATCATCGCCCGTGGCGCCATTCAAAAGTGACTTCAAAGATACAACATTGCGTGGTTCCGCTGGTGTAGGCGTCAGGCTGACTTCTGCGATGACCCATTGCTTGATCAAGTTGCCGCCGTCTGTCTTGACCCGTTCCACCAAGTGACCAGCCGCGCCCGACGAAATGCCCATCTTCTTTCGGCGAATCATGTCTTCGATCGCCTTTTCGTAGTCTTCGCGCAGTTTCATCTGCGCCTGCATCCAAAGACCTGCGTCCTTCTTTTCCAGTTCGGCTGTGCCGATGCGCTTGCGTCCAAGTTCTTTGTCCATGCCGTGATGGTAGTACAGCCCGACTTCCTTGATTGCGCCGAAGTCCGTGTCGCCTGTGAAGTAGTCGCCTTCAAGGTCGGTTTCATCCGGACCCGTGAATCGGACCGCCCAACCTTTCACTTCCAGACCGCCGTCTTCCAAGCGTTTGATTTCAAGGTCATCACCAAACGTGACCAGTAGATCGTCGATGTTCATGGTTTTGGTATCGTCTTCAAGTTCGGCATATAATCTACGGAACCATTGCATGCCCGGTCTGCCGCCCCACAATAGCGCCGCCACGCCAGCTGGTGATTCCGCATCAAAGTCCAAGAAGCGTTCGTTGCGCGCCCAAAAGCGATAGCCCTTGCGAATCTGTTCTTCGCCGATGGCTTCGCCGCGTGATATGGCACGTGCAACACGGATGGTCGATGGTTCCAGTCCTTCGCCACCGAATCCTTCTTCGTACAGTTCCAGACCGCGCCTGTATGCCGCACGGACATCCTGTGGCGCGACTTCCTTCTGCTTGACTTCGATTTCGATGGTGATGCCCGATTCGTCTTCGTCGTCATTGTCTTCGCCTGCCGCGTAGGCATCGCACACGTAGTCGTTCATCACGTTGTCTTGCCACAGATGGCAATAGCTGTGCGCATAGTGCTTGCACGACCCACAGTTGACGGCATCGTCCATCGACGGTCGATAGCTTTCTGGCAACACCTTCAATTCCTCCGATGCTTCCAGTGCCGCGATCTGGTCCACTGCGGCTTCGCGTGTTTGATGACAGCCCATCTGCATGCCGTCGTCATCCTTGATCACGGCATATTGACCGCCGATTCCGTCGGCTGTCTGGCACGGTCCTTCTTTGATTGAATATGGCATTAGACTACGGGAATCATGGTACAACGACAGTTAATAATTTCTTCTGGTGGTCCGGCTGGATCGCCCGGGAAGTCAAGCGGAACGCCCATCACGTCGAAGTTCTGATTGATGGCGACCTGCTGACCATCGACAAGGTCATGCGATTCGCGCACGCGACCGTCACGCTGTGACAACCACTGCTTTTGGTTGACACCAGATATTCGAAAAGCCCTCATTTGCCCCGTTTCAAACGCCGAATTGACCGTCGTGGCAACGATGGTCGGAATCCTGTTTGCCTGTATGCCTTCGAAGGTCTGTCTGACCTGTTCCGTGATGCGTTCGATCATGGTCTGGTTGTCCAGTCCCGAATCGACCTGTGCAATCGCTTTGGCGATCTGGTCTTCGGTTGTCTGGATGACGTTCACGTACTTGGAACGTCTGATCATTTCTTCGACGACATCTGGCGCAAGTTCACGCACACGCTGTGCCTGTGAAATGCCCAGACGCGATTGACCGCGAATCAATCCTTCGGACAATGCTTGAAGGACGGCTGACCGAATGGCTGGTTCGATTTCCACAAGCGCATCTTCGTATCGAAAGATCTGCGCGACCGACAGTTCTGCCTTCAATGATTGCAGACGTTCGATCACCTTGTCTTCGATGCGTCTGAATGCTGACGCGATGCTGTCTTCGACTTCGCGTTCGACAACACGCTTGCGCCTGTCAATGGCACGCCATTCCCGGTCCAGTTCTGCTGGCGTGAATGCTTTGCCTGCTTTGCGTTGAAGCCCGATCTTGTGAAGAACGACTGCCGACCTGTGTTCGGGTTGAAGGTCGGCGTCTAAAAATCGAACGGTGGACTGAATGCCGACTTGTAGTCTTCGCCGTCCTGCAAGCGCGCCTTGATGACGTGGTAGATGTCATCGGGAATGTGGTCTGGGCTGAATGGCGCATCCGATCCGCGTGACTTGACCTTGCGTCGCCATGCACGGATTTCTGATTCGATCGCCTGCGTGTCATCGGCGACTTCTTCGGTCACTTCTTCCGTGACTGGTTCTGCGACCTGCTGGACTGGACCGTATCCTAAAAGCGCACGTGCTTCGTCGACCGTTAGGACTGGCGCGCCGCCTGTAAGCTGTGCGACCGACTGTGCCTTTTCCACTTCGTATCGTTGCATCACTTCCAGTCGCTTCGGTTCGAAGCTGAATCGAACGCCCATTTCGCGCAGAAACGTTGCATTGATGCGATGCGCAATCCGGTCCGCTTGTGGCAAGATGGTCTTTGTGTAGAAGTTGACATCGTCCTGCTGTGCCGTTGCAAAGTTCGCCGCGCCACTGATGACAAACGAAAAAGGAACGCCAAGCGTGACGGCAATAAGTTCGCGTTGTTCGCGTGACAGTTGAAGGTTGCCAAGATCCTTGATGCCTTCGCCGATGGTCTGGACATTGACGGCATCCGCTTCCACGACCTTCGTTGTGCCTGCATTGCCTTTGCCGCTGAACCATCCACGCCAGCCACGTTCGATTCGATCGCGTTCTTCGCGTGGTGTCCCCATCGGAACGCCGATCAGCGTTGCCTTCAACAGACCGTTGTCAAGCGTGCTGTCCAAGTAGGTCTGCAAGGAATGCAGAACGTCTGCGCCTGTGCGTGCCGCGTAACCGATGGCACTGCCCGGTCCGACTTCGGTCAGTGGATCTTGCTGGTAGATGGCAATGACATCCTCCACGTCCAACATGGCTTCCTTGCCATTGACCGTTCGCTTGTAGGCGTAGACCTTGCCCGACGTGTCGTGCTGTGGCTGAACCGTATTAGGCGACATCCATTGAAGCGTGATCAGCTTGCCGTTGTCGTAGACCTTCAACCAGTATGCCGCGCCGACCAAGATCAACGATGCTTCGGTCTTGAAGATCAAGTCGGACCAGCCGGTCATGAATCCAAGCTGTTCCGGGAAGTCGTAGTCGGCATCGGAATCAAACAGAATGTTTTCCCGATTGTTGACATCTACGACCGTAAACGGAATGCCGCCCAGTGCCGCCGCACGAAGGTCCACACAAGCACGCAAGAATCCATTGACCCGATACGCTTCGACAATGGTCAAGTGCTTCGCGTTCGTTTCCTGTCCGTGCAACATTTCAGCGATCAAGGAATCGGCACGAAAGTTCTTGATGCCTTTGGTCGGCGTTATCAGTTGAAAAGCCATGATCGTCTTGTCGCCGTTTGTGTAAATGCAAGTGCCAAAGACATCACCATGTCGTCGTGCATACCAGCTGGCGCATTGTATCGGATGTTGCCCGATGGTAGGCGTTCCATTTCGTATGCTTCCAATTCTTGGATCAAGACAATGTCGTTGGGAATCTGGATTGAACCTTGTTCAAACGCCAAAGATAACGATTCGATCGCTTCTGCTTTTGATGACGCTGTCGTCAAGAACGGTCGAACTGGTAAGCCTTCACGCCGCAGTTGTTCAATGATCGGTTCGCCCATGCTGTTTGATTCGGCAACGATGACCCGTGGCTTCCACTTGTCGCACAGTGCCTTCAAGCGTTGGACCTGTATGTGGTAGTCGACCTTGTTCGATCGGTCGATGGACAGGACCGCGCCTTGTGCCGCATCGAAGACCGTGAAGACCGTGAAGTCATTCAGCTTGCCCCAGTCCACGCCGATGACGATGTGGCTGTCTGGCGTGCGGCTGATGTCTTCGCGCACGGCATCGCGAACCTTGCGAAACACGCCGCCGCCATCTTCCACGAATTCGGCTTCGATTTCCTGCAAGTAGATCCGTTCGGGAAGATCTTCCTTCATGGCAAGGATTTCGTCTGGATGGATTGCCGGATTGCTGAATGATGACATCTGCCATCGCATCCAGTCGTCGCCTTCCTTGCGGAATAGTTGCCAGAAGAAGTTGCGTCCTTTGGGCGTAGACAAGAACCATGCTTCACCTTGAAGGTCGGCAAGCGTTGGTCTGATGGCGGCTGTCCATGCGTCTTTCAGATGACGAACCATCGCCGCTTCGTCAATGACGACTGCCTTGTACTTGCGACCACGTGCCACGTCGATGTCTTCCAGTGACCAGAATTCGATCAAGCCGCCACCGATCAGTTCGATGCGCCGTTCGCTGGCGTTCTTCTTCTGGATCATCGGCGCAAGCGTGATCGTCGCCTGTCGCCACACGTCCAACAAGGACTTGTAGTATGGCGCGAACCATGCGACTGGTTGTCCTGCGATGGCATGGCGAATGATGATGTCCAGACCGATCGTAGTCTTGCCCCAACGACGACCGCATGCAAGCACGTTGAATCGTTTGGCTTCGCGAAGGACTTGACGTTGCGCACGATGTGGTCGTGGCAATTTCAGACTAATCTTCGTCTGGTTCATCCAACACGTCTTCGTAGATCACATGGACCACCTGTGGTTCTCCGATGTGTTCTGTTTCGGTCCGTTCGATGTAGCCGCGATGCTTGCCTTTGGTCTTCAAGAAGAAGATGTTTGCCGCCGGGTTGCCTTCCTTGATCAGCTTGTGCAACTGTGTTTCTGCGAAGTCCACTGCAACGTCATCTATTTCGCGCACAGCCATTCGGTAGGCTTCATCACTGCGCATCCAGTCGTAGTGCGTTGACCGATGAATGCCCACGGCTTTGCATGCACTGGTGACGATGCCAAGTGATGCTTCAAGTGCTTCAAGCATCTGCGCCTTTCTTATGTCGGTTGTGTCGTTAGGCATGTCGTTCGCTGGTCTGATGATCTGATGCCATTGAAGGTACGAATCATCCTTTGTGGTCAATCCATCCTGTCAATAAGACCAGTAGTAGAATCGGAATCAGAAAGATGAATATGACGAACGCTTCCGCACGTCTTCTTCCTGAAATAGGTTGTGGATCAAGTCTGCTTCGCATGGTGTTTCCT
>Ga0209536_100014140_pt1 | contig 11476 bp, 8 predicted proteins | sample DeeMarSeWOR28_12_FD_187461 | JGI IMG/M metagenome (GOLD analysis project Ga0209536, IMG submission 187461) | Marine sediment microbial communities from White Oak River estuary, North Carolina - WOR-2-8_12 (SPAdes) (version 2) | ecosystem: Environmental > Aquatic > Marine > Intertidal zone >... | reverse complement strand
TTCGACCGTGTTCCGTGGCGCCGACCTGCGCTACAACCTCGAGATCACGCTCGAGCAGGCGGCGCACGGCTTCGAGACCAAGATCCGCATCCCGACGCTAACAAACTGCGCGACCTGCAGCGGCAGCGGTGCGCGTCCCGGAACGCAGGCCCAGACCTGCCCCACCTGCCGCGGCGTCGGGCAGGTGCGCGTGTCGCAGGGCCCGTTCTCGATCGCCCAGACCTGCCCGCGCTGCCACGGCGCCGGCAAGGTGATCACCACGCCGTGCACGGATTGCGGCGGCGCCGGCCGCATCAAGCAGCAGAAGACGCTGGCCGTGCGCATCCCGGCCGGCGTCGACGAGGGCGACCGCGTGCGCCTGTCGGGCGAAGGTGAGCCCGGCACCAACGGCGGACCGCCGGGCGACCTTTACGTCCAGGTGCACATCAAGCCGCATGCGGTGTTCCAGCGCGATCACGACGACCTGCACTGCGAGATGCCGGTCTCGTTCGCCGCGGCGGCACTCGGCGGCGACATCGAGATCCCGACGCTCGACGCCTCGGCGCGCATCCGCATCCCGCCGGAAACGCAGAGCGGCAAGACCTTCCGCCTGCGCGGCAAGGGCATTAAGGGCGTGCGCAGCCAGACCCAGGGCGATCTGTACTGCCATGTGGTGGTCGAGACGCCGGTCAAGCTGACCGAGCGGCAAAAGGAGCTGCTGCGCGAATTCGACGCGATCTCGCTGCAGGACGCGGCGCGCCACAGCCCGCGAACCAAGTCCTGGTTCGAGAAGGTGAAGGAGTTTTTCGAGGGCTAGGTCAGGCCCGCCGCGGCTAGGCGCGTCGCCAGCTGGTGCCCGACGGACCGTCCTCGAGCACGACGCCGGCCGCCTCGAGCTCGCCGCGAATCGCGTCAGCGCGCGCAAAATCGCGCGCCTTGCGCGCCGCCGCACGCTCCGCAATCAGCGCGTCGATGGCCTCGGCGGACAGTCCGCCCGCGGCCCCCTCGGCCTGGAGAAAGGCACGCGGCTCGCGCTGCAGCAGCCCGAGCACACCGCCCAATGCGCGCAGCGCCGGCGCGAGGGCGACCTGGCCGCGATTGATCTCGTTCGCCAGCTCGAACAGCACGGCAACCGCCTCGGGGGTGCCGAAATCGTCGTCCATCGCCGCCTTGAAGCGCTGCGCGTAAGGCGCGTCCCAGTCCACCGCGGCCGGCGCTGCCGGCGGGACGTCCTTGAGCGCCGTGTACAGGCGCGTCAGCGCCTGCTTGGCATCGAGCATCGATGTGTCTGAATAGTTCAGCGGACTGCGGTAGTGCGCGCGCAGGATGAAGAAGCGCACCACTTCGGGGTCGAACTGCTTGAGGATGTCGCGCACCGTGAAGAAGTTGCCGAGCGATTTCGACATCTTCTCCTCATCGACGCGCACAAACCCGTTGTGCATCCAGAGGTTCACGAACGGCGGCCCGTTGGCGCCTTCCGACTGCGCGATCTCGTTCTCGTGGTGCGGAAACTGCAGATCCTGCCCGCCGCCATGAATATCGAAGTGCGTGCCGAGCAGCGCACAGCTCATCGCCGAGCATTCGATGTGCCACCCGGGCCGCCCCTCGCCCCAGGGCGACGACCAGGCCGGCTCGCCCGCCTTGGCGTGCTTCCACAGCACGAAATCGAGCGGGTCGTGTTTCGCTGCACCCACCTCCACGCGCTCGCCGGCGCGCAGCGCGTCGAGGGACTTTCCGGACAGGCGCCCATAGTGCGGGAAGCGACGTACCGCGAAATTCACGTCGCCATCGCTCGCCTGATAGGCCAGGCCGTTCTTTTCCAGGCGCGCGATCATGTCGATCATCTGCGCGACGTACTGGGTCGCCCGCGGCTCCTGGTCCGGGGGCTCGACACCGAGCGCCGCGGCGTCCTCGTTCATCGCATCGATGAAGCGCGCCGTGAGCGCCGCGATCGGCGCGCCGTTCTCCTGTGCGCGGCGGATGATCTTGTCGTCGATATCGGTGATGTTGCGCACGTACTGCACGCGGTAGCCGCTCGCACGCAGCCAGCGTCGCACCATGTCGAACACCACCAGCACGCGCGCATGGCCGAGGTGGCAGTAGTCGTACACGGTCATGCCGCAGACGTACATGCGCACTTCGCCCGGACGCAGCGGGACGAACTCGGCCACCGTCCGGGAAAGGGTGTTGTAGATCTTCAGCATGCGCGCGGCCCGACCCCGACCCGCAGCAGAGGTGGGCGCCGATCGGTAAAGCGGGGGCCGATCACGCGCTTCGGTGCATAATTCCGCATCGCAGCAAGTCTAGCCGAACTTGCCCGGGGTGCCCGTAGACCTTGATCTACTATCCCCTCTATACGTAGGATGCCGAAAACTAAAACACAATGGTTTTCCTGAGCGCGCCACCCAACAGCTTCAGAGCGAGCATTGCGGCACCTCTGAGCTGTGTACTGTGGCTCGCTGCGTCGTCGGTCGGCGCAGCCGAACCCGCGGTGGAGTCGAGGGCGCCGATCGCCGTGGCGCAAGCGACGGCGGCAGCGGCGCCCGGCGCGCAGCCGTCGGCCCAGGATGCAGCGATCCGCGCGGCGGTCAGCGCATGGGCAAAGGCCTGGGCGGCGCAGGATGTGGAACGCTATCTCGCATCCTATGCGCCGGCCTTCAAGCCGCCGGACGGGCAATCGCGCAAGGCCTGGGAACAGCTGCGCCGGTCGCGCGTTTCGGCGCCACGCAGCATCGAAGTGTCCCTCGGCGACATCGAGGTACGGCAGCGTGACGCAGCGCGGGCCGCGGCCACCTTTCGCCAGGACTACCGCTCGGACAATTACCAGGACAGCGTACGTAAGACGCTCGACCTGGTGCGCGATGGCGAGCGCTGGCTGATCGTCGAAGAACGCGTCGCTACGGCTGCGGCGGGAAGCAGCGCCGCGCCTGCGGCAAAGCCTGCTGCCGCGCCTGCGCCTGCGCCTGCGCCCGCGCCCGTGGCTGCCCCGGCACCGAGCATATCCGCGGGCCTGGGTGAGCTCCACGTCCTGTCCAAGCTGGGGCAGCCCCTGCGGGCGGAGATCGATCTCATCTCGCTGCGCAGCAGCGACAAAGACAACGTCAACGTTCGACTCGCTTCGGTTGAAGCGTTCCGTCAGGCGGGCATGGATTTCCATCCGGCGCTGAGCCGCGTCAAGATGGCCATCGAGCTGCGTGACGGCAAGCCGGTCGTCGTGGTGACGACGCGCGACTCGGTGAACGAACCGATTCTCGATCTGCTGGTCGAGCTCGAGTGGGGGGCCGGGCGATTGGCGCGCGAGTACGCGATCCTGCTCGATCCGCCGACCTACATTCCGCCTCCGCCAGCGGATGCGGTGATGGGGCCGACTCCCTCCGCGGCGCAGGCTACGGCCGTGCCACCGCCGGCCGCGGCCACGCCGCGCCCTGCACCCACGCCAGCCACGCCAGCCACGCCGGGAACCGAGTACCGCGTCAAGCCGGGTGACACGCTGGCCAAGATCGCAGCCGAGCACCTGCATGCCGGGGTAACGCTGGAGCAGATGTTGATCGCGCTGTACCGGGCCAATATCGGTGCCTTTGTCGATGACGATATCAATAGGCTGCTTGCGGGCCACGAGCTGAAGGTTCCGGACCGCGACACGGTTGCGGCGATCGACCCGGACGAAGCGAAACAGGCGGTGGGCGCGCAGATGGCGCGTTCGGCGGAGGGTCGCCGCGCGATCGCTGCGGCCGCGCCGGCCGCGCCGCGCGCCGAGGCACCAGGGGCGACCGCCACGCCTGCACCCTCCCCCGACCAGGTGAAGCTTGCGCAGGCCAAGGCCGCCGCGGCCGCGGCGCGCGAGGACGATCGCGTCGCGCATGAGCGTGCGCTCGCGGAGACAAAATCGCGCATCGTCGAGCTGGAAAAAATCGTCGCGGATCTGCGCAAGCTGCTGGAGATCCGCGATCAGCGGCTTGCCGAGCTCGAAAAGCGCGCTGCGCAAGCAGCAGCGGCCGCGAAACCGGCGGCCGAGGCGCCCAAGCCGGCGGTCGAAGCACTGAAACCTGCGCCGGCGGTCGAAGCACCGAAACCTGCGCCGGCGGTCGAAGCACCGAAACCTGCACCGGCGGTCGAGGCACCGAAACCTGTGCCGCCGGCGGCGAAGCCTGCAGCAGCGCCAAAGCCAGCCGCGAAACCGCAACCCGCGCCGGAGCCCGGTCTGGTGGAGCGCTACATCGGCGACCTCGGCGATCCGGTGATGCTCGGTGGTCTGGCCGGGGTGACGCTGTTGCTCATCGCCTACGGTGCGTACGCGTGGCGCAAGAAGAAGAAGCGCGCGGCACGCTCGCAGCTGAGCGAGTCGTTGCTTGACGCGACCGTGGGGGGTGCCGCCGCGGCAGCCCCGGCGGCAGCGGCCGCAGCCGTGGTCAGCGACGAGGCCGATCCGCTCGAAGAGGCAGAGGTGTATCTGGCCTATGGCCGCGATGCGCAGGCCGAGGAACTGTTGCGCGAGGCTGTGGAGAAAGGCGACAAGCGGCCGGTCGCCTATTCGAAACTGCTGCAGATTTACGCCAAACAGCGCGATACGAACAAGTTCGAGGCGACGGCGCTGAAATTGAAGGGGCTGGTGAACGGCGAGGGGCCGGAATGGGCTAAGGCCATGGCGCTCGGGCGCTCGGTCGACCCTGGCAACGGGCTGTACGGTCAGGGCGAAGTCGCACAGGTCGCGGCTGCCGCCGACGTGAGCGAGGAGTCGGATGTGGATTTCGACCTCGATGCGATCAGCCAGGCGGGCGAAACGGGGGTCGAAGCGACGAAGCCGAAGACCGTCGACTTTGCCATCGACACCACCACCGGCATCGACCGTACGGCGCAGGGCGACGCGGCGATGGACTTCGACCTCGGCAGCTCGACGACCGAGGAACCGGCGGCACCGGCCGCAGGCCCCGAGCCCGGCGGGATCGACTTCGACCTCGGCGGCATGACGAGCGAGCAGCCTGCCGCGCCCGCAGCGCCGATGACCGAGGAGGCGCCGGAGCATATCGCGCTCGAGTTCGACCTCGGCGGCACAACGGAGGAGCCGGCCGCGGCACCCGAGACGGCGGGCGCGATCGATGCCGGTTTGAGCTTCGATATGGGCGGCACGGAAGCGGCGCCCGCGGCCGCCGAAAAGCATCTCGACACGATCAGTTTCGATCTGGGCGGCACCGAATCTGCGGCCCCCACCTCGGCCGGCGGAGACGCCAAATGGCAGGAAGTCACGACCAAGCTGCAGCTTGCCAAGAGCTTCGAGGAAATCGGTGACGCCGAAGGCGCCCGGGAACTCCTCAAGGAGGTCATCGAGGAAGGTGACGCCGCGCAGCGGGCGCATGCCGAGCAGCTGCTCGCCAGCCTGAAATAGCTGCTGCGACGCACCCGCGGCGTGCGGCCGGTCGCCTGACCGTTTTCCCCGGCGCAGGCCGAGCCGGATTCCGCGTTGCGGCAGCTGCCGCAGACGTTGAGGTCCGCGACGCCTTAATCTAGAATCCGCTTTGTGCGTAGGACCTTGATAACTATAAGACAATGGTTTTAGTGGCGGCGCCGCCGCGCGCCTTCCGATCAGGCGTTGCAGCAGCGTTGTGCGCACTGTGGCTGGCCGCGTCCTCGGCAAGCGTCGCAGGCCTGGACGAAGCCACGGCGCTGCTCAAGGCGGGGCAGCACGAACAGGCCCTGCAGCAGGTCAACCGGCTGCTCGCCGCCAATCCGAAAGATCCGGAAGCGCGCTTCGTCAAAGGCGTGATCCTGACCGAGCGCGGCGACAGCCAGGCGGCTGCCGACCTGTTCGAGCGTCTGACGCAGGACTACCCCGCCCTGCCCGAGCCGTACAACAACCTTGCGGTCATTTACGCCTCGCAGGGTCGCTACGATCAGGCGCGTGTCGCGCTCGAAAAATCGATCCGCACGCACCCGAGTTACGCCACCGCCTACGAGAACCTCGGCGACGTCTACTCGAAGCTCGCCGGCGACGCCTACGATCGGGCGTTGCGCTTGGACGGCAGCGACGCCGGCGCACGCAAGAAGCTCGCGCTGGTGCGCGAGCTCACCGCGCCCGAGCAGGCCATGCCGGTGCGCGTGGCCAGCCGGGATGCAACGCCACCGCCCGCAGCGCCGGCGAAGCAACCCATGCCACCCCCGACGACCGCGGCGGCAGCGGTGAAGCCGACGCCACCGGCCGCGGCTGCGCCTGCCAAGCCGGCGCCGGCCAAACCCCCACCGGCGATCGCCACGGCCACCCCGCCGCCCACGCCGATCACCGCAGCGCCAGGCGCTGCAAGCAAACCTACCCTCGTCGCGTCAGCACGACCCGTGCCGGTCAAAGCCGCGCCGGCGCCGAGTCCGGACGCCAGCGCCTTGCGCAGTGTCAAGGCCTGGGCACAGGCCTGGTCGGCCAAGGATGTCGATGCCTACCTGGCGTTCTACGCCGCGGAGTTCAAGACGCCGAACGGCACGTCGCGTGCCGAGTGGGAGAAGACGCGTCGCGCGCGCATCAGCGGTCCACGCAGCATCAAGGTTTCGATCCGCGACGCGAAGGTCCTGCGGCGCGACGACCAGCACGTGGCAGTCATTTTTCAGCAGAACTACCGCTCGGATCGCTTCCAGGGGCGCACGCGCAAGACGCTCGAACTGGTACGCGTCGCCGATGAGTGGCGCATCCTCGAAGAGGTGGTGACGAAGTGATGGCGCCATTTGCGTTCCGCAGACCCCGGCTGCTGCTCGCGGCCGCGGCGTTCGTGGCCCTCGCCCTGTCCATCGCTGCCTTCGTCGCCGCGCAGGACGACGGCGTCGATCGCGTCGCCTTTGCCAAGGGCGGACGCGAGAGTGCCGGCCCGGTGCTCGGCGCGACCGACGCTGCGGTCGCGGTCTCGACGACGGGCACGCTGCGGCTTGCGGCGGCGCGCACGCCCTCGAATGCGCTCGAGCACAAGCTCGCGGAAATCGTCGAAGCGATCCGTCGCGACGAGCTCGAGACCGCGATGCGCGAGGTCGATGCCCTCATCGTGCAGCATCCGACCTTCCGCCTCGCACACCTCATCCGCGGCGACCTGCTGCGCGCGCGCGCGCAGCCGCTGCGCACCTTCGGCGATGTCAGCAAGACCGCGCCGCAGGAGGCCGTCGAGGCGCTGCGCAGCGAAGCGCTCGCGCGCCTCAACGCGCTACGCGAGCAGCCGAAAAACGGCCTCGTGCCGCGCTACATCATTAAGCTCCACAGCGGGCAGCGCACGGCATTCGTCGTCGATTCGCGGCGCTCGCGGCTGTACGTGTTCGAGAACGTCGATGATCAGCTCCGTCTGGTGACCGATTACTACGTCACGATCGGCAAGCGCGGCGTGGAGAAGACGCGCGAAGGCGATCAGAAGACACCGCTCGGCGTGTACCACGTCACCGCCAACCTGCCGCGCAGCAAGCTCACCGACTTCTATGGTTCCGGGGCGTTTCCGATCAATTACCCGAACGCCTGGGATCGGCGCCTCGGGCGAAAAGGCTACGGCATCTGGCTGCACGGCACGCCATCCGACACCTACAGCCGCGCGCCGCGCGCCAGCGACGGCTGCATCGTCCTGGCGAACCCGGACCTCGAATCGGTCAGCCGCCAGGTGCAGACCGGTCTCACGCCGATCATCATCAGCGACGAGATCGAATGGACCTCGATAGCCGAACTGGCGCGCGAGCGTCGTTCGCTCGAGGACGCGATCGATGCGTGGCGCCGTGACTGGGAAAGCCGCGACAGCACGCGTTACCTCGCGCACTACTCGCCGCGTTTTCAGTCCGGCAACCAGGACTACCCCGCCTGGGCGGCACACAAGCAGCGCATCAACGCCGGCAAGCAATGGATCCGCGTCGGCCTCAGCAACACGGCGATGTTTCGCTATCCGCGCGAGCGCGATTTCATCGTCGTGGCATTCGACCAGGACTACCGCTCGAGCAATATGTCGAACCGCATGCGCAAGGTGCAGTACTGGGTGCGCGAAGAGGGCCGCTGGAAGATACTTTACGAGGGCGCAGCCTGACGGGCGTCCGGGACATGGTCTGAGCGAGGAGCGTGTGCATGAAGCCTTCCAATCTGTGCAAATCCCTGTTCGCGGTCTGGACGGCCGCGGCGATACCGGGCGCACTCGCGGCCGACCCGCAGGTGGAGATGACCACCAGCGTCGGCACCATTCGCCTGACGCTGTATCCGGAGAAGGCGCCGAAGACGGTCGCCAACTTCCTGCAATACGTCGCTGACGGCCATTACAACGGCACCGTGTTTCACCGCGTCATCGACGGCTTCATGATCCAGGGTGGCGGCTTCGACGGCGCCTTCCGCCAGAAACCCACCCGCGCGCCGATTCCGAACGAAGCACGCGGCGGCGTCGAGGGCGGGCTGAAGAACGCGACCGGCACGATCGCCATGGCGCGCACCGCGAACCCGGACTCGGCGACCGCACAGTTTTTCATCAACGTGGCCGACAACAGTTTTCTCAACTGGGGCGATGCGCGCGGCGACAGCCATGGCTATGCCGTGTTCGGCAAGGTTGTCTCGGGCATGGAGGTCGTCAGCAAGATCGCGCAGTCGCCCACCGGCCCGGGTGGGCCGTTCCCGGGCGACGTGCCGAAAACGCCGGTCGTCATCGAGTCGATCAGCGTCGTCGGCGCCAAGTAGTCCGCTCCACACCGCGGGCGCGTCCCGCGGCGCGCCTTCGCCATGTCGCGCACGCTGTTCATTTCCGACCTGCACCTGACGCGCGAGCAACCGCAGGTCAGCGCGCAGCTGTTTCGCTTTCTCGCCGACCCGGCGCGCGGCGCTGCGGCGCTCTACATCCTGGGCGATCTGTTCGAGGTCTGGCTGGGCGATGACGCACTGGCTGCGCCGGACGGCGATCGCCTGGCGCGCGAGGTGGCCGCCGCGCTGCACGCGCTGCACGCCGCAGGGACCGAAGTCCTGCTGATGCACGGCAACCGCGATTTCCTGCTCGGCGCAGGCTTCGCCCAGGCCTGTGGTGCCCGCCTGATCGACGACCCCACGCGGCTGACACTCGGCGGGCAGGCCGTCGCGCTGATGCATGGCGATACGCTGTGCACCGACGACGTCGCCTACCAGAAGTTCCGCGCGCTGGCGCGCTCCAGGCCGTTCCAGGATGAGTTTCTGTCGAAGCCGCTCGCCGAGCGGCGGTTGCTGGCGCAGCACTACCGCGCGAAAAGCGAGCAGGCGAAGCGCGCGACGCCGGATGAGATCATGGACGTCACGCCGAGCGCGGTGCAGGACGCCTTCCGGCGCCTCGCGGTCACGCGCCTCATCCATGGCCACACCCACCGACCCGCGACCCACCGCTACGAGATCGACGGACAGCACTGTGAACGCTGGGTGCTGCCGGACTGGGACCGCGGCGGCGGCTATCTGGTCGCCGAGGACGGCGCGCTGCGACTCGAACGCGTTTAGCTGCGCAGGCGCCGGAAGGTCGCCTCGGCGGCGCCATCCTCGCAGTTCACCCGGTAGACCTCGCGCGCGATCGCGTCGAGACCAGGCGTCGTGGCGTGCTGGCCGAAGAAGCGCTTGGTCGCCCGCAGCGACCCCGCCGGCAGTGCGGCCAGGCGCTGCGCGACCTCGCGCGCACGCGGCAGGGTCGCGGCGTCCGGCACGGCTTCGTCGGCGAGCCCGAGCTGCGCGGCTTCGGTGCCGCTCAGCGGCGCCTCACCCCACACCAGACGGCGCGCACGCGCCATGCTGACGCGCGCGAGGAGCGCCTCCAGCCCCCAGGGCGGGAAAAAGCCGAGCTCGACTTCCGGCAGGCGCCAGACCGCGTGCGACGCCGTGATCACGACATCGCAGCCGATCGCCAGCATCAAGCCGCCGCCGAGCGCGAAACCGTGCACCGCGGCCACCACCGGGCACTCGAGGCGTGCCAGGCGCTGCATCAACAGCGCCTTGCGCTCGGCGATGCGCAGCCGCGTCTCAAGATCGACGCGCGCCATTTCCTTGACGTCGCTCCCGGCGCAGAAGCCGGTGCCCTCGCCGTGCAGCAGGACGACGGCCGCCTGATCGTCCTGCGCCAGTGCATCGAGCGCCGCCAGCAGCCGCTCGGTGGTTTCCAGATCGAGCGCGTTGCGCAGCCGTGGCCGATCGAGCACCAGCTCGCGCACGCGCCCGTGGTCCACGACTTTCATGGCCGCTCTAGTCCAGGCCGCGTGCGAGGTCGGCGCACAGGTCCGCCGGCGCTTCCAGGCCGACCGCGACACGCAGCAGTCCCTCGCCGATTCCCGCGGCGGCACGGGCCTGCGCGGAGATGCGGCCATGCGTGGTCGTCGCCGGATGCGTAATGGTCGACTTCACGTCCCCGAGGTTGGCGGTGATCGAGATCAGGCGTGTCGCGTCAACCACCCGCCAGGCCGCCTCGCGCCCGCCTTTGACGTCAAAGGCCACGACCGCGCCCGCACCCTTTTGCTGACGCATCGCGAGTGCGTGCTGCGGGTGCGACTCGAGTCCCGGGTAGTACACGCGCAGGACCTTGGGATGCGCCTCAAGCCACCGCGCCAGCGCCAGGGCGTTGCTCGATTGCGCCTGCATGCGCAGCGCCAGCGTCTCCAGGCCCTTGAGGATGACCCAGGCATTGAACGGCGACAGCGTCGGGCCGGCGGTGCGCAGAAAGCCGAACACGCCGTCCATGACAAGCGCGCGCGGGCCGACCACGGCGCCGCCCAGCACACGCCCCTGGCCGTCGAGGTACTTGGTGGCCGAGTGCACGACCAGGTCCGCGCCAAGTTCGAGCGGGCGCTGCAGCGCGGGCGTACAGAAGCAGTTGTCGACGACGAGCGTGGCCCCCGCGCGCTTCGCGACCGCGGCGATGGCCGCGATGTCGGAAACCTCGGTCAGCGGGTTTGACGGCGTCTCGAGAAAGAACATGCGCGTGTTGGGTCGCACGGCGCTCGACCAGGCCTCGATCTCGTGGCCGCGCACGAACGTGGTGTCGATGCCGAAGCGCGCGAGCACGCCACCGAACAGCTGGACCGTGGAACCGAAGACGGCGCTCGAGCAGACCACATGATCGCCCTGTTTCAGAAGCGCCATCGCCGTGGCAAGAATCGCAGACATGCCGGAGGCCGTCGCCACGCAGGCCTCTGCGCCCTCGAGTGCCGCGAGCCGCGCCTGCAGCATCGACACCGTCGGGTTGCTGAAGCGCGAGTAGACGAAGCCGTCCTCCGCCCCCGAGAACCGCGCCGCCGCCTGGGCGGCGCTGTCGAAGACGAAGCTGGAGGTCAGGAACAAGGCCTCGGCGTGCTCGTTGAACTCCGTGCGGACTTGGCCGGCCCGCACGCCGAGGGTCGCAAGCTCGAAAGTATCGTTCATGATTCCTTCCTTGGCTCGCGGGCACAAAAAAACCCGGCTGCGGCGACCGGGTTTTCTCGGCACGCTTTAGCAGCATTTTTTACGCGCCCGCAAGCTGTGTTCAAATCGGCGCAGACTGCATTCTAGCGGCAGCCGCTTGTGACGCCAAGC
>Ga0209536_100014139_pt1 | contig 11476 bp, 9 predicted proteins | sample DeeMarSeWOR28_12_FD_187461 | JGI IMG/M metagenome (GOLD analysis project Ga0209536, IMG submission 187461) | Marine sediment microbial communities from White Oak River estuary, North Carolina - WOR-2-8_12 (SPAdes) (version 2) | ecosystem: Environmental > Aquatic > Marine > Intertidal zone >... | reverse complement strand
TCGAATACTCCCGTCCCCGTTGCACCAGCATCATTCTGGTAGAGAAGCCGGCCCCACGTTGGCGTTCCCGCAGTGTCGAATTCCACAACCTCGCCCACAGTAAAATTCGTGGATTGCCCCGTCCAGGTAATCACGGTCCCCCAGCAAACCTTTTCATCCTCGGAAAACGCGCCGGTCAAGTTGTCGTAGGGGAAGTTGAGATTGATTCCGTCGAAGTATGTTGCATCCCTGCCGAACATCGTTTCGGCTGTTCCTCGCCGCTGAATGTACTTCGTTCGCTCATATGTCTGTAGGGAGCTAGCCGAACCGAAATCGATCTTCAACCCGAACGGCTGATTGCCGTTGCCGTTGTTGTGGTTGATAAGCTGGAATCCCTCAGTCAGAACAATCGTGTTGTATGGCGCACCTGCAACGGTTCCAACCGCTGTCTGGTTGTTGCCGTCCGTCGAGGAAAACAACGCGAGTGCCGTAGACGCCGTACCCAGAGTAGTGCCGCCGGTGAAGTAGATATTGTTGAACTCGAGCAACTTTCCCTTCACGCGCCGACCGTCGATATCCACACCATCATGTCGCGTCTTCAACATGATCCGGACCTGCCCCTTAATCGAGTCAGGCATATAAGCGTTGGACCAATAATCCGTGATTATCGCGTCGTTCTGAATGATTACTGGCTGGGTATCGGACTCTGGTGAAGTGACCTGAACATCAAGTCCGGAGATCAGTTGATCGCCGCTGTCCTGGCTGATCGATCCGCCGTACATGTGCTTGATGACATCGGCACTGACGTTCATGTTGCCAAGGAGGCTAACGATTTCGTCCGTAGATCGTTCAGAAGGAGTTGGATCAACACGGGAAAGATCATCGTCGTCAAAGATATCCTCATCGTCGTTTAGATCGGACAACATCCTGTGAACATCAAGAGGGGAATAGGCGCGAGTATGAACTTGCCCGTCAACCGTACCGTTTCCGCCCGACGGTGAAGCGGTAAATGTCTCGTTGTCATCGGGCAACCCCATCGTGTCCAGCGGACCGATGAATCGCACATTATACTCACCCGACGCACCAACATCTGACTCGATTTCGATCAGTTCAGCAGTCTGTCCTCCGCTGAACGTCAAAATATCGTTGGCCGAACAGTTGGTTGACTGTCCGTCAAACTTAAAACTATGCGTCGATCCAAGAGCGGGTGCTGTAGCATCCCATGTGATATCTCCGTTAGCCGCAACGGCCAGATCTCGCCGCGCATAGGCAGGATAATCGATCAGCGCCCCATCCTCCACGGCATCCGCCGTAACGGATCCCTGCGTAATCTGATCGTTGTTGTCCGGTAGTGTCCCGGTCAGCAAAGCGCAATAGAGTTTCCCGGTTAGACCGTCAACGTTTTCAATCGCCGTGACGATAAATCCGGAGCTAGCGGCGGCATCCCAAGTTAGATTAGCCCCTAGAGCACTGAAACTTCCACTCGCTAGATTGTCATAATCAACTACAAAATAACTTGGCATCCCCATTTGAAACTCCTTATTCGTCCGATTGAAGCAGAACCGTCAAAGACAGTCCATCAGTGTCATCAATTGTATCAGAAAGCTCTTGACGTACATATCTAGGCGACTTGGTGCCTTTTGCCACGTATCCCGCTACATTCTGATCAGAACTAAATACCCGGCTATCCGTAACGATCCCCGTTGCGCCTGTATTTTCATCGATGAAAACCGCTGTGCATGTGATCGTGCCTGTCGCCGGAGAAGAAACCCCGGACTGAATTGCATAAGTAAAGGTCGTTGTCCCCGTGACCGTGATCGTCTTTATGCGGTTGTACTCATTTGGACTTGCGCCCTTGATCCATACCTTCTGCCCGGTAGAAAGATTATGAGCACTAGCAGTTGTCGCTGTAGCAGTTCCTCCAGACTGAACCAGATTTGTGACAGATAAGTTATATGGATACGGCCCAGAACCGCTGGCATACAGAGTTACGGACGCTCCCTGCACGGCGGCTTTTGAGATCCCATCCTTCACGGTGACTTTCGTTGTCACCGGATTTGCAACGATAACAACCGTTGCCCCGGCAGATTTGTAGGTGAGATTTCCGGAACATGAAACACAGTTGATGGTAACCGTGCCGCTCGTTCGCTTGACATGAAACGTGCTGTCGTTATTCGTATGTGCGGCATTGAAATCAGTAAATGTACAGCCACGAAGCGTAATACTCGTCGGTGAGCTTATACCAAACTCGATCGCGTGATGGGCATTGGCTCCCTTGCTGAACGTCATGTTGTCAAGGTAGCCATCTGGGTCCGTGGCTAGATTCCAGATTAGTGCAGAAGTATCCGCTGCTACCGTCGGAGCTAGAACCCTCGATCCGTCCATGTCACCTGCACCGGCCATGGTGATCGCGTTGCACCCTGAGAAGATGCAATCGAGGACTGACGCGGACGACAAAAAAGAAAACGTGTCCATACCCTTGAAGGTCATACGGAGCCAATTCACGTCAGCCGCATCGATCATGGTGAAAATGCCGCGTGACACCGTACCAAGAGATTCGATCTTTCCGTCTGTCCAATCCAGGCGTGTACCAGATTGCCTTACCTCGATCTTGTTGAAAGCAGAGCTAACCTTTCGCACGTCGTCAATAAGCACACTAAAGCCGCTATCCCTAAAATCGGCCGCCGTTGAGTAGCCGATGGTTATCAGCCCCTTCCAGAGATAACCGCCGGGTATCGCCTGAATCAGTCCCCACCTTGCGCTCACCGCATCGTTGGCGGCTGCAAAACCTGAAAACGTGCAGTAGCCGTTCGCCAAATCTCCGTCGGTAAACCGCGCCTCACAACGTCCGAACCTAAGCACATCAACGCCGAATGGATTACCCTTCGAGATCGCGACGGTGATCTTGTGTGCGATTCCGAAATATTGAAGTGTTGATGTTGGTGATCCTACCGTTCCATCCTGCGTCTGTGCCGGATCGACCGCAAAGTTCTCCCAGCCTCCATACGGGTTTCGCCCAAAATCATTACCACCAACATCCCAATATTTAAAATCTTCCAGCCCACTTCCAACAATCGCCTTTAACCCTCCATTGGCGTAGGAGTCCAGCGCGTTTGGCGCAGCGAAGTATGCCCACAGAAGAACAGCACCGTCTGTTGGCACAGTCGCTCCGGATCCATAGTTGGCGATCAGCGTCGAGTGATTTCCTTTGGCAACCGAGGCCGTCGCGGAGATACAGGCAGCAGTTCCCCCGTTATGTAGATAGTAATCCGTTTCTTGCGACGGTGGACCGCCGTCATCCCATAGTGAGTCAGACGATTCCGCCCAATTCGTCGTGGCGTCGGCCAAGTCGATAAGGGTCAAGTCCGTCGCGTAGATCGGGGCACCCATTAAACGTACCCTCGCCGCTTGGCATCGTCTGTAATGCGCCGCCAAATATCAGGCGCAGTCTGCCCTTCGGGTATCAAAAAATGCTTCGTCGCTCCGACCTGGACCACCACGGCAACCCCCTCGGATAGACATTTGTCGATGAATGCCCAACCGATCCCCTCGCGCCAGCTATCGGGACGCTTCAAATCGCAGTTAGCAAGCATGATCCTATCGCCGCCGGGCTCGAAAAGGACTCCGCAGAGATCCGGGCGCAATGCCTCCGGGAAGGACGGGTTAGCGTACCAGAGGCAGCGGAATTTCCGGCAGGCCACCGGATGAGCACCCCAGATAGAACAGTCCGATCCTGTACAATGCTGACAAGGAGTGTTCGCCGGCTTGTTAAGCTGCGGTATCTTCAGAAGTGTGCAGCAAAGCGTACAACCGCCGCATCGGCTTACAATCTCACTAATAAGTGAAAGGCTGTCCGCCATGCATCGATCCTACCTGCCGGTCTCCCGGGAGGACCGGTGCCAGGCGTTACCCCCGATGAAGAAAAGCCACAGCCTGAAACGTCTGTGCCGCTGCCGATTTCGTCCAAAAAGCTGTAGCCTCCACCGGAATCAGATAATCCGCTCCAGCCGAGATTGAAATTCCAACCCCGGCCGTTGCGTCGGCTTCCGAAAACGACAACACGATCGCCCCGGCTCCAGTATTCTGGAACCAAAGATAGTTACTCCGTCCACCAGACCATAGCCACTTCTCAACCGCAGCCGGATTGACCGTGGTCCCATTGACGTGGACCGGAACCCCCCCTTTAAGCTGGACTAGAGCCGACATGGACAGCTCCTATTCGTCCACGTTTCCGTGAATCCATATATGGGCGATCTCAGCAGCCGTCCCGCCCACAAAGGAAAACCCGGTTGTGGCGATCGAAGACTCATCGATGCTGATGGCATCTCCTTGAGATTCCGTGAATTCTCCCTGGAGCATGATCCTGTAATCCACGTCTTTCATGTTAGGGAGCCCATACTGTTCGAACGTCACCGCATCGGCCGCCCCAACAAAGGTATGCTTGAAAGACATAAACTTTTCACCAGCTTGAGCTTTCACACCCTTCAGAACCTCGCCTGATCTGGTTGTTTCTCGTGCCTGCATGTTACTCTCCTTGAGCCTCGATCAAATCGAGGATTTCGGCTTTCGTTAGTCCATCCACCTCGAGGCCCATAGCCACCGCAACCTCAACCAATTCCGATTTTTTCATAGTTGAACTAACTTCGATTGTTTCAGGCTCGGACTCTGGTTCGGGCTCCGGGACGGATATCACATCCGCCAAGGTGGGAGCGGGCTCGGGAGCGGGCTCCTTCACCGGAATACCAGAGGCTTCCGCCAGGGCCATCATCTCATCTCTCGTTCTGGGCCTTCTAGCGCCCCCCTGAGCTGTCGGGGGAGTAACAGCAGCAATCCGCCTACCCTGCGCCTCCCAATAGCCCACAGGCCGCCACAGAGCCCCCTGGAGCATCTTCTCGGAGTGCTCTTCGGTCACCTCCACGCACCCCAGCTCGTCCAGTTCGTACTTAGCCCCGCCTACCAGCACAATCCCATCCCGTCTGTCGCGATGCTGTAGCTTCACCATCACCATGCTCCTTTCATTAAGGTCACATGACCCCACCGTCAGGTGAAGTATCTTACACTAGACGGTGGGTATCAAATGAAGCTAATTATGCGCCGCCGCCGCCCACCGAAGCCGAAGCACGACCAACGTTCTTGAAAATCACGGACTTACCAGGCGCGTACACACAAGGACTTCCGTAGAGGACCTGCTGCCATCTGATGCTGGTATCGATGGTCGCCAGCGGGATTTTCACGAACGGACAGAGCTGCTTGAAGCTGAAAAATTCCACGTTCTGCTGAATCAGAAACGCGGTAGACATCCCCGGAAGGTCGGAATTGTCATCCGTGATCACAGTAGGATCAGCCGACCATGCCACGGTTTCCATCAGCTTGCAGGTAGTTAGGGCACCGTCCTTCGTGGACCGATAGACCTCGTAACAGGTAGCCACGGGGCTGCCATCGCCAATGCTCATGGTCACACTCTCGCCGGCTGCCACGGTAACCGGACCGGTCATCTCCAGGGCCGCCGTCTTCCCATACCGATTGACGGCTACAACCTTGTAGTTGTAATCACCCGCATCGGAAGCCGCGAATTGCGAACCCGAACCGGCCGCCGCCGGAGCAACATCTTCAGTCGGAGTACCAGGACGCTTGGACGCATCACCGGTAGCTGCACTCGGGACATCCCCGTATTCGATGAAAACATCCGGATTGAACATGATCGGGCCAACCATGCTGTGGAACCCCTTGATGCTGAGCCCCACCATCCCGTCAGTCCAACCACCGGGGGCCAACGGAATCCGCTCCGCCGGATAGAAGCTCTTGGCTAGATCGGAGTACGCGCCATCGGCACAGTACAAGTCCGTCGCACGGCCATAGTTGGGGGTAGTCTTGACGGTCAGCCCGCCATCATTGAGAATATCCTCGGTCAGCACCCCACCACGAAGATCGATGATGTTGGCCGCCGGAGCCCCGTCCGTGATCAGCTTCAGTAGACCATCCCACTGAACCGGAACGTTATCGGAGCTACCGAAGAACAACGCCCGCTCGATCTGCTTTAACAGCCATGCTGTACCATTCACGGTTTCCTGCGCGATCACTGGTCCATGGCTTGGTCTAACTAGGCTCATAACGTGGGTAACCGCTCTGCGAGTCCCCAAGTACTTGATAACAGTGAATTCACGGCTGTACGTCGAGTCATCCGCTTCGGGAAGATCACCTTCCGCGATGAAGGCGTTTCCGTCTCCGGAGCCGTAATTTCGTAATCTGTTATACTCTTCCACGGTATTGAAAGCAGGAAGCTTCTGGAGTGACTTCCAAAGCCGCACATCGTCCATACGGTACGTGACGACCTTTAGCGTCCTCTCCAAGCTCTCGATTCTTAGAGGGAAGCCCTCCCCCGCGCTGACTCCAGGATCGTTGACATCCTGTCCGGCTGTCAACGCTTTCCGCAGATCAGATACGTCTTGCTGTGACGCTGTACCAAAGCCATCGAGACCTTCGTAATCGCGCCAAGAAACAAATGCGTTTTCCATCATTTATCCTCCAGTTATGGTTCGCGCACAATGCGCGGTTACGATCTTAGTTACCTGTACTTTTCCGATGAGCCACTACGTCCCTGTACAGAGACTTGGAAAGCTGCCCAGACTGCTCAAACATGGCTACAGCTCTCATCAGAGGCTCACCACACGGAGCCACGTCCGACTTCAGGGCCAGCTCTTCCAGAGTATCCATAATCTGATCCTTGGACAGACGCCCCTGCTCCACCCCCACCTCACCCGGCATAGACTTTTCCAGATGGGATACCTGGCTGATACCCCTACGCGGCAGCGGTGTCTGTTCCACTGTCTCCAGACGATCCTTCAGTCCCTTGATCATCTCCCCCTGAGCCTGAGCCAACTGCGCCATCCCCATCAGAGATTTAGCAAGCTGTGTATTGAACGTCTGAGTACGATCCCGATGATCCTCCAAAGACTTAGACAGCCGTCCCTGCACCTCATCCAGCGCAGCCGCCGTGAGCTGATTGTGCTTCTCGAGATACGAAGACACATCATAAAAATCCTGCATCTCCGGATCCGTGCTCCAGCTTTTGGAAAAGCTGTCATCTCCCTCTAAATCATCTAAATCATCCTCCAAATCACCGCCCATCTCGGACTTGAACAGCTCGTCTTCCTGAGCCGTGGCTTCGGCCGCTTTCATCAGTTCCGATAGTTCCTGCATCTCGGACTTAGACAACGTGCCATCGGCCAAACGCTCCGCCAGCTCCGCCCGCCGATCTGCCGAGGCCGGAATCGTAGAACCCTGTGCGATAGCCTCCAACGTCTGGAGACTCTTGATCAGAGCATCGGCATCCACTTCATCCACTTGGGATTTTTTGGCACCACAGCTTTTCTCTTCCGGTTCCATCTCGTCAAGGTCGTCTTCATCGGCCTTGATCAGCCCCTTTTCCAGCATCGCCTGAAACTGGGCCTTGGAAAGACCCATCTCAATGGCTTCGGCCTTGGAGATTCCGACCTTACCGGCCTTACGAGCCCGAATATTATCATCCTCATTCTCACTCATCCCGCCGCCGGTCGAACCACCTGAGACTCCAATCTGACCAGACTTGCGGGCCCTGATCTTGGCGTCCTCATTCTCCGAGACGTTTCCGCCCCCCGGGCTTGGACTTCCGTCCTGGCTCTTGGGTTCGTCTGTGATGGCCGTTCCGGTAGCCGGCTGCTGGCCCTGTCTTCCGGGCTCACCGGTCATAGCCGAACCCACCTTCTGGGCCTTGTCCAGATCGTCTTCCCCCTCCTGGCTCTTCTGAGCATCGGCATCGATTACCTTTCCGCCGATTTGGGGAGTAAAGCCGCCTTCCGCTCCGGATTCTCCTCCGCGCTCTTTGGGGATGGGATCCTGACCGCTCTTTCTGAGCATCCGATCGGCCATCTGAGCCGCCATCTCATCCGCGCTGAGCTGTACTTGTTCGGGCATGATGTTCTCCTTAACCGGCGGACATGGCCGCCACATGGTTCAAAATTCTGTCTGCGTCTGCCGTTGACAGTCCGCGATAACGACTCTTCAAAAACTTCCGCGCCTCTTGCCGCTTGATTCGCCGCTTCTGATCCGTCAGAACCTTTGGGTCTTCCTCTGCGGATTCCACTCTTAACGGGAACCCCTCACCAGGAGAAGCTCCCGGATTGGAAATGGCATGGCCTGCTGTAAGTGCTTTGTACGAACAGCGCCCACAGCAGGCTTTTTTCTCCCAACAATTCTGGGAATTTGCCAATTCGTTTTCTGCTTCCAAAGACATCATGGATTTGGCCAGCACCTCGAGCCCGGTATCGATATTAACGGGGCAATTGGTAATTGCCACATTCCGAACCACGGCTTCCGCAATCGTCCGGCCGTCATGCTCGCGCCTGGTTACTCCCCCTTCAACAGAGAATCCTAGACGCCGATCGGTCTTTTGTAGGCTGTTGGCCAAATTCCAGATCTCATCCGCCCTGGGATAATCCGGAAGAAGATACCCCTCCACCCGATGAGCAGGTTTGCCCTTGTAGATCGTCTTCTCGACCTTGATCGGATATCCGACTATTCCGGTCGTTTCCTTGGAATGATTATCATTGAACCAACCTGCCTGAAGGAATGGGGAAAAATCGAGTCCCCTTTGCAAAACTACCTCTTGCTGCCGATCCCTGGATTCCGTGGAAATGATTCCGCCGATCCGACGCTCTTGTCCCTTCTTTCCGGCTTTCCAGAAAGCTTCTACTGGAATCTCGAATTTAAATGGTATTTCGGCCGGTCGTTTGGACATGGGTTATTTCCGCTCCCATGTCCCTCATGCGATATCGCTGGACCTCTAGGTGGGCTTTATGTAGGTCAGCCTATGGTGCGGAATTATCAGAGTCAAGCTTTTTCCGCAATACCAATCTGGGATTGGTATACTCCATCGCCTTCCGTAAATCATCGCCAGGATGGAGATCTAACGGAATATCGGCTCCACAGCGCCTACAGACAATTTCCGCCCCCCCGCTCTTGAACACCAAGATACTGGTCCGAATCTTCACCCTGTCCTCGGATTTCTGGAAAACCCGGGCTCGACACTTTGGACACCTCGGAATCAACGTGGCACCACCAATTTAGGCTCATTGGCTTTCAACATGTCGTCTAACCACGCTCCCCATTGTGATCGCCCCATGGCTAACGATTTACGAAATTGATCGTTTTTCCGCAGAACAGACAACAACCCCGCTATAGCCTCATTGCAGCGTTTCCGATGAGGAGTATCCGGAGCAACAAAAATTCCCAATTCCGGTTTCTTGACCTTGAGACTGGCCCCCCCGCTGATATGCTGCTCCCTCGTACCAGCCACAAGATAAGTATTCGCACGCCCCTGCTCGTGAAGCCGGTCTTCCACGTAGCTCTCAAACGCCCGGGCAAACATCTCCACGTCCTTCGAATAATAAGATCCCCCGATGGCCTGAGCTTCGGCGTAATGCTGTGTCTCTTTACGGCTGGACAAACGGATATTATTGTACTGCCCTACCAACTTATTGTGTCGATCCACAGCCTCAGAATACTCAGCATACCGCGCCACGTCCGCATCCTTCACCTTCGATGTATCCGGGCCCGGAACCTTGTCCTCTTCTTTCCAACCCCCAGGAGGCGGCCTGTCCATTGCCACTTCCATCTTGATCCCCTTACGCTCACGATACACAGCCGTCACTGCCCGCTGATACTCGTAATCCCAACGTGGTTCCGTTTTTCGAATTTTAATTTTTAACTCGTCAAGCTCATCTCTGATCGCGGCTCTCTGCTTATACACCTCATCCAAACGAGCCCTTCGTTGGTCCTCGGCTTCATGTTCATATTTGATCGTGTCCATCACATTCCGCATAGCGTCCAATACATCCTTCGGCACCACACTCCCGACTGTCCCAACAGATTCAGTCAATAGCTTCGCTTTTCCACTGGTAGGAGGCTGATACGCCAGCAAGATCGCATGATCCATAAAATGACCAAATTCATGGGCCAATGATCCGGCCCCCCGCAACTTGGTCAAATTGATAACTCCCCGCTGTGGTTCATAATGAGCTGCTGGAGCTTTCTTTCCACCTGTCCCCCTGGCACCGAAAGACAATTTCAGTCGATTGTTCATCGCCAGTAAACCAGGATCGATTCCGATAACATCCGCCAGATCATGTAGGGCTTCATAAGCGTTTTCTACGTGCCATTGACGTTCCGCTTCATTGGCCCAATTTCCATACTGCACAGCGGACATTCCAAAAGATTTAGCAAACTCCGAACTATCTTTCGGAGCAGTTACCTTTTTCCCGCCAACCCTTTTGACTTCCCCTGTAGATCTCACCCAAACCCATTTGCTGTCTGTCTTTTCAACAGCTTTGACTTCCATTTTCTTTGGGGCCTTCTTTTCCTTTTTCTTAGTCGCCCAGCCCCAATCATCCTTGTGCTTCACAACAGAGTCCACCCGCTGACCAAATTTCACACGTTCCGGATGTTGTGTGTCCTCAGTCCGCCAAGAGCTGCCCTGAACGTATTTCTGAACGGCATACAAACCCGGCTTCCCCCTCCGTTTCCGCACGTCCATATTCACCAAATTGGCAAATCGTTTACCGAAAGCAATCGTATATTGACCGTACAGCTCCTTATCCGGATCTCCCGCTACCAACATCCTCATTTTTCCGTCCGCCCCGTAAGACCATCCCTTGATCCCTAGACTACGTTCAAATTCAGCACGATCAGCCGGAAAATTATGAAATGTTTCTCGAGCCGCATAAAGAAGAGCCGGGCTAGAATAGCGAGTCAATTCTACAGTCTCACCGTCGATTACAACACGATATGCCCGCGTATCCTCCCGCCTAGAACCCCATTGGGTAGGTATCTCTTGGCTAGAAACAACTGTAGACGAAGGACGATTAACAGTAACCCGTCCTGGAACAAAGCTGTCTCCTTCGGCCCTCATCCCCTTCGAAGCCGCCTCCCATTCAGACAAAAACTCCTGAACGTCGTCTTCGGTATAACACCGTGCCAAACCGTCTAACAACCGGGCTGCCCCCTCTCGGTAATAATGCCTTAGAGCATTATTGTCCCCCGGCTTATTCGCTACCGCCTCCAAAACATCACGCTTCATATACGCCGCTCTAGCCGATACACCGGCTTCACGATCGGCTTCCGCCCATGCCGGCTTCCACGTTCCAAATACATTGGCCTTGGTCACCAACTTAGCCGCCAGCATCGGATTCTTGTCCATGTCCTCCCGGGTCATCTTGCCTAAATCTTTCCGGGCTCCCGGGATTGAACCGTAGTCAACGTATTTAGCACCAGACGTTGTAATCTTTGGGAGAGGCTCTTCGATCTTTGGTTCCGGTTTCGGTTTAGCCCTGGTTTTCTTTTCGTCTTCCACAGCAAATTGCTCCCGCCAAGATTCCGCTGGTTTCTTTTCGGGTAGCGATTCCGGCCTCGGAAGATCTGGCCCCCCCAGGGCCTTTACCTCATCGATCAATTCATCAATCTT
>Ga0209536_100014138_pt1 | contig 11477 bp, 7 predicted proteins | sample DeeMarSeWOR28_12_FD_187461 | JGI IMG/M metagenome (GOLD analysis project Ga0209536, IMG submission 187461) | Marine sediment microbial communities from White Oak River estuary, North Carolina - WOR-2-8_12 (SPAdes) (version 2) | ecosystem: Environmental > Aquatic > Marine > Intertidal zone >... | reverse complement strand
CACGATCTCTCGACCGGGTTCGAACACCTGGTAAACCGCCGGGCCACATTTTACGAGGTGGATATACGCGATGCCGGAGCACTGGATCGCGCGGTGGCCGACTTTCAACCCGAGATCATCGATCACCATGCCGCCGACCGCATCCAGTACGGCTGCGGGCACCGGATAGATGCGATAGCCGTCGTAGGATTCGGCCTGGCTGTCAACCACTCGCAGCTCGGCCGTCTTGCCTGCCGGCACATCGATCAGGATGCCTTTTAGCGGCAGCTGGGGGGAGCCCACTTGGGCGGTATAGCCGTGCACATAGTCGGCAATTTTAAGCTGCTCATATTCTGCACCATCGACAGTGACCACTTCGGTTTCAAACCCGCCGGTATTCAGAGCAAGGGTCATGCCGCTGTCATCTTTGCTGAGCACCTCGACACCGCGACCGATGCTGCGGGCGCCGGGATCATCACGGGCCGGCAGGCGGCCGTCTTCCTGACCATCGGGGATACCGTCGCCGTCGCTGTCGACGTTAAACGGATCCAGGCCGCGCTCGTATTCTTCAAAATTGGTCAACCCGTCACCGTCATGATCCAGGTCGGCATCGTTGACCCAGGGGCTCAACCCGTGGGTGATCTCCCAGTCATCGGCTATGCCGTCGGCATCCCAGTCGACACTGATGGGCCCGTGCCCGGTGTGCTTGCCGTAGATGTCGATGTCTTCCAGTTTGTAGTAATACAGGCTGCCGACGGTCACATCCGAATCGACGAAGCTGTAGACTGCCCCCTGGCCCTGCCGCGGGCGTGCTGAGATCAGCTTTTCAGTTAAGCGGGTATAAGGCCCGCCCGGGGCGGCGGCGCGATACAGGTGAAACCCCAGGTTGTCATATTCGGCGGCCGTCTCCCATTCCACCTTCACCGCCTGGCCGTCACCTTTGGCGCTAAAAGAGAGCAGATCCACAGCGGTGGCCTGAGTGGCTATGGTGTCAAAATAGATTTTGTCATCGACACTATCCCACCATACATATCCGATGTCGCTGGTTAGCTCAGGTCTGCGTTTTTCGATCATGATGTTGCTGCCCGCATCCGTGTGCTGGGCATCGTTTCCGGTGCTGGTGTTGCTGGCGAATGTGTTGGTTCCGGTATTCCATTCCCATCGGATAATATTACGCGTAGCCAGCTCGCGCACTTGAACTAGGCGGTGATCGGTATTGGCCCAGCTGATGCCCACCACCGGGTTCCACTGCCTGTCATTGATGTCTGTGTGAAAGGTCGCTTCTGTAGACCAGCTGGAGGCGCTGTCATCGTACCAGGTGCGCCAGCTATCCTGGTCGGTTCTGTTATAAGCGGCGACAAAGATATCGTCATAACCGTCCACGGCCAGGCTGGGCGGGCCCATCTCGTCATTAGATGGTTTAATTATATTCTGCGGTGAACTGAAAGTGGAATAATCTGAGCTTGTGACGTAATCGATAGCCCATCGGTTTTGAACCCCATGGTATTTTTCGCGATAGGCGATGTGAACGTGATTGCCGTAAGAGCTTTCGTCCGGGGAGCTGATGCTGATATCGATGCTGGGGTAATTGATGCCGTTTGAGCTGGAGGCCGCCGTCACATCAGTGTTCTTCCAATCGGTGCCATTATACATGTCGTATTTGATGTAATAGCTCGAAGCATATGTTTCGTACCAGGCCACGTGGGCATAACCATCCCAGTCTACTGCAATTGCGGGATTTTCACAGGGGACCTCCAAACTGCTGATCTCATCATAAGGATTGGGGCTGGTTGTGCCGTCGGCATTTGTCCAGTATCCGGATTGATTCCAGTTGGCAAGATCCGAACACTGAGAATAATATATGTCACTGTTGGTAACATCCAGCCAGACCACATGCAGGGTATCCCGATCCGGATTGATATCGATGGCCGGCTGGGTAAACGTATTTGAGGAATTGTTGATAATGCCGCCGTTGCCGACGAGCTCAACTTTGTTCCAGCTGGAGCCGTCGGTCGACCGCGCCAGGTAGATTTCATTGATTTTGGCATAAACAATATACCAGTAGCCGTTTGAATCGCGCACAATATTACGGCTGCTGGTCGGCTCTAAGGGTCCGGTAGAGCCGCCGCCGGATGTGACCGAAGCATCGACTTCCACCTTGGCTGCCATAACCTGCGGCGCTTGAAGCAGAATCAAAACCAGCCCGCCGATCATCAAGACGCACAGTGCTTTTCGCCACCTTAGCCTGAATAGGCTGATTGGTTTCAGCGGATGTATGCTGGCGCTGAGGATTTCTGATATTTTTGAGAACAGGCAAAGCACCATCCAGCCCCACACTGTCCGGAGCCTATCTGGCCGGTCGCCGGCTTGCTGCGTGTCGTATGATGCGATGGTAATGAAATTTAAATGCATGCTTTGCCTGCTAAATTAGTCCTTCTGAACGTTAACGCGTGATGACATGTTTTTTAATTCATTGAAAAAATTCATCTTTTTCCAACGTGCACGCCAAGGACGCAAGGGTCCGAACACTCATCTGCAGGCATCGTGCCAAATTCGGAAAATTTAAATTTTATTTAATTACAGATGGTTATATTAGACCGGACGATGGAGAGGCCTTACAGCGGGCAAATTTGGGTCTTTTGGCACAATTTTTTGTGGAAAATTGCGCAAAAAAGGCATTATTTTCCCATTAAATTCAGTATGTTTAGGGCTAAAGGCGCAAGGCAAAAGGTGCAAGGCGCAGGGCAAATGGTAAACGATAAGCGATTCAAGGCGCAGGGCGTAAGGCTAAAGGCGCAAGGGAAAAAACGCAAAGGAAATTCAAGAAAAGTGGTGGAAAAGAGATCGGGTGTCAGGCCGCAGCTTCCGGCGCACGCAAAAACGACGAATCTATTTTCATGCAATTTGAGGTATTAGGCGTTGCCAAATATTTCAGTTCCGATCTGGCTGACGGATTGGTTTACTTCGGCCATGATCTCGTCGAGGTCATTTTCTGTGAGCGCTAAAAATAATATCACCTGTTCGTCCAGCTCATAAAGCGCGCAGCCGCCGCTGATGACGTTGCCGTCCATTTTGGTCAAATTGTCCGCGGCGTGCAGGATGTAGGTCAGGTCATCGACCTGGTTGGGATTGATATTGTGATGGTGCCGGATGGCCCTTGTGACCGCTTTGGGAAATTTCCAGCGGTTGCACAGTTCGGCTGCGATTTCGGAATGGTCAACCCCTAAAATTTGTTTTTCAGCCTCATAATGGGTCTTCGGGCTGTCTCCCAAAAAATTTTTAAACGCTTTTTTTCGGCTAAAAATTTGCTCATCAAGAATCAACTTGCCCGCATCGTGAAACAGCCCGGCCAAGAAGGCCTCATTGCCCATGTCCGGTCGGACCGCATCCGCAATTTTTCGGGCGCTCAAAGCCGTCGCCAGGGAGTGCCGCCACAGGTCTTTGGGACTCATGTTGTAGGCGCGCAGTGCTCTGTTATAGAGAGTGGCCATGCCGGCTGTCATTACAATTTCGGCGATGACTTTGAGCCCTAAAATAACGCAGGCCTGACGTACCGAACGCACCTCGTTCTTAAGACTGTAGTAGGCCGAGTTGGCCACCTTAAGGCTTTTTAGCGTGATTTCCTGATCGGTTTCGATAATATTGGCCAGTTCTTCAAATTTGGAGTTGGGATCGGTCAGCAGCTTTTGCGCTTTCATGATCACTTCGGGCAGCGGCAGCACGCGATCCAGACAGCGATAAAGCTTCTTTTTCAGAGCGATACCCAAAAGCGGTTTTTGGGGTAATGATGTGAATTCCATTATGCGCATACGCTCCCATGAAAAGCTATTTTTTAGAAATTCACTCTCATAAAAAGCAGGATTTATGCCACAAAGCACTGAATTATAATAAAGATATTAATATAATTTAATATCAGCAGGTTATGTCATGTATCCGGCAAATTAGATGTCGCAAGGCGTTTGATCACCTGTGGATTTTACCCCACATTTTATGGAAAAACACACATTTGAATGGGCTGAAGCCCATTCCCATTTCGGATTTTGGCTTGCGGAATTAAAGACCGTGGGAGCTTGGTCAAGGCGTGTTATCGGTGTGCTCTCGAACGGCTTTGCAGCAGGGCCAAAGTTTCGATAATGATGTAATTTGTGGTATGAAGATGAATTTCTTCTTCCAGGACGCATTAAAACAAAAAAATTCAAAAATGAGAGAGTTGAAGGATCATAAAGCGAGGGATGGCATTTCCGGGGAACTTCAGTCAATTATTCTGAATTTTTGGGAAAATAGTTGACGTTTTCCATATCCTGAAAATCCTGATTTTGTGTCCAGAGGACGGCTTCGTGGGCGAGCGCGGTGGCCAGAGTGATGCTATCCGCCATCGGTATCTTATACTCGAGGCTGATCTTTGCCGCCTGAAGCGCAAGGTCGTCGGTTAGATCAATGGTGTTTCCCTGTTTCATGAGGGCAACCGCCTGCAATGCAGCATCCTCGCCGCGTTGTCGTAAAACGGCCTTAAAGACTTCGTACATACATATCGTCGGCACGATTAAATTGTCGATGTCTATCAGCGGATCAGAAAAATGTTCCGCATGAGGACCGTCTGCAAGATATTCAAGCCAGGCTGAAGAATCAACGACGTTCATATGCGGTCCGACTCCCGTTTGACTTCTGTGTTGATTCCCTCGAGAAATCCGCGCATTTCCGAAATCTTTTTCAGAGGAATGAGCTCGATCCTATTGCCGTAAACCAGAACCTGAACTTTTAACCCCGGCTTCAATTTAAGCAACTCTCTGACCGTGCGCGGAATCACGATCTGGAATTTTGGGGATATGGTTACAGCGTCCATCTAACATTTCTCCATCGATCAATAACATGTTTTACAATAGTACGATCGAAACCCAATATCAACCGCTTTCAAACAAAGAACATTTGCTGTAACCCCTGAGTCGGAAGATTTCGTTTTCATACAGCAATCCGCAATCAAAAAGGTTCACAATCGAAAAATGAACAATATTGTATAAACTACGGGCAATTTTAGATCATGAGAGTAGTAACTTATTGCGGCGATAGCGGAATTTATCGCGGGTCAGGTTGAGCAGCAGGGCGGCCTTGCTTTCATTGCCGCCGGCCAGTTTGAGGGCTTCTTCAAAATAGGCTTTCTCGATGTCGGCGATGATGGCGCTCAAATCAATGCCCGAAGCGGAAACCGGCGGCAGGTTGTGCCCGTTGTCCGGGACACCGGCGCTGGCGCCCCCGGCGGTCGTTTTTAAGCCCAGATCTTCCAGGTTCAGCTCGGGTCCATCGGACAGGAGCACACCGCGTTCGATAATATTTTTGAGCTCACGCACGTTGCCGGGCCAGTCATATTGTTTTAAGACCGTTTCGGCCTCGGCGGAAATAGCGTTAAAGGATTTGTCGAATTTATCGCTGAATACCAGCAAGAAATGTTTGGCCATCGGAAGAATGTCGTCGCGCCGCTCACTCAGGGAGGGGACTTCCAGTTTGACCACCGCAAAACGGTGATAGAGATCGTTGCGGAACTGTCCCGCAGCCACCAGTGCGCTCAGATCGCGGTTGGTGGCCGAAATGATCCGGGTTTTGACCGCATGCTTTTGGGTCCCGCCGACCCGGTAATATTCACCGGTATCTAAAAACCGCAGCAGCTTGACCTGGGCTTCGGAACTCAAATCGCCGACTTCATCCAGAAACAGGGTGCCGTGGGCGGCCTTTTCCACCAGACCGGCTTTGCCCGAGCGCTCCGCACCGGTGAAGGCGCCTTTTTCATAACCAAACAGCTCGCTTTCAATGAGCGATTTGGGCATGGCGGCGCAGTTGACGGCCACCATGGGCCCCTTAAAATTGGGGCTTTTGTAGTGAATCGCTTTGGCAATGAGCTCTTTGCCAGTGCCGGTATCCCCCAGGATTAAAATGGGCGTATCCGGGCTCTGGGCCACTTTGGCGACCAGCTGCATGACATCCTGAATGGCGTTGCTTTCACCGATAAAGCAGGGCAGGTTTTCTTTGAGGTACTTTGCATGCAGGGCCTGAATCTCCTTGCGCATGGCGATGGTTTCAAATGCGTTGCGTAAAATAACCAGCAGGGCGTCCATCTGCACCGGTTTGACCACGTATTCATAGGCGCCGTTTTTCATGGACGACACCACGGTCTGCACGTCTTCGTAAGCGGTAATCATGACGACGATGACTTCCGGGTGACGCTGTTTGATTATTTCCAGGGCTTCAACGCCACTCATTCCCGGCAGTCCGATATCCAGCAGCACCAGGTCCGGCGGATCTTTGTCGATGGCGTTGATGGCCGATTCGGCCGTGCCGAATCCCTGGACGTTATAGTTCTTTTTCTTCAAAGCCAGCTTGAGGCCGTTGCGGGCAAGGGCTTCATCATCGACGATATAGATGGAATAAGAACTCATCGGGTATTCATCCTCCGTTCAATCGGAAGTTCTATGGTAAATTCAGCCCCGCCCCACCGGCTTTTACCCAGGGTGATGGTGCCGTTGTGATCGGCCACGATTCGCTGGGCGATGTTTAGTCCGATACCGGAACCGTCTTCTCTGGTGGTAAAAAAGGGATCGAATATTTTTTCACGCAGCTCAATTGGCACCCCGGGCCCGGAATCGGCCACCCGGATGCTCAGCGTGTTGTCCCTGGCGGACGATTTGATGTAGACCACTTTTGCATTGCCGTTGGATTTTTCCATTGCCCGGGCGGCATTGGTAATCAGATTCAGTACGACCTGCTCGATCAGCTGCGGATCGGCGTAGCATTTCGGTAAATGGGTGGCCAGGGATGTTTCAATTTTAATGCCGTTTTTGCGCATGGTCACGGCCGACAGTTCGATGGCTTCCTTCAGCGATGCGTTGATATCGGTGCGCACCATTTTAGGCGCGCCGGGTTTGGAAAAATCCATGACGCGCCTGATGACCGATTCGATCTTGTTGGAAGCCACCTGTATTTGTGTGATGATCTGGCGGATGATTTCCATGTCTTCTGCGCCCAGCCGCTCCGAACTGCAAAGATCCTCGATCGTATACAGGTAGGTATTGATGCCCGTCAGCGGGTTGCGAATTTCGTGGGCAATTCCGGCTGCCACCCGGCCCAACGAAAGCATTTTGTTTTTGATCAGCAGCTGGTGCTCGAGCTGTTTGGCTTCGGTAATATCGACCGCATTTAACAGCAGGGCATCCTGCCCCCGATACTGGAAGCGGGTGCCCCGGCACTGAAACCACAGCATTTTGCTTTGGTTGCCGTTGCCGGCCGGGGGATGAAATCGAAAATCGATTTCCACTTTATCGGTTTCTTCTGAAAAAATACGCTCATAGGCCTGTTTAACTTTTTCGACGTCATCCGGATGGACAAAATCCAGAAATTTAATCAGGTTGGTCGCCGAAGACAGGCTGTAGATTTTTTTGAGCTCCGGGTTTTCATAGACCACCCGGCTGTTTTGAATGATGGCAATACACACCGGCGAATTTTCAATCAAATCCCGAAATTGCTGCTCACTTTTACGCAGGGCCGCTTCGGTTTGCTTCATGTCGGTAATATCGGTCCAGGATCCCACCACCTCGACCGCATTGCTGGGATCCCCGAACAGCAGGCGCAGATCATCGCGCATCCAGCGGTAGCTGCCGTCTTTGTGCTGAAAGCGGTATTCCAGGACGTGGCTGCCCTGGTCCACCAGTTTGGCAAATTCCGCTTTGACAAACTGAACATCGTCGGGATGAATGTGATCGATCCAGAAATTCTGGTTATTGATAAAATCTTCTGCGGTATAACCCAGTTCATTTTCAACATTATTGCTGATAAAGGTGGTGGCGCAGTCACCGGTGGGATTACAGGAATAAATGACCGCCGGGTTGGACGTCAGGATATGCTGCAGGCGTTGTTTGGTCTGGCGCAGCTCCTCTTCTTTGCGGTGTCGCTCCGTGATATCGCGGATGGCACCAATTACCTTTTTGCGGCCGGCGGCCATAAAAGCACCCGCGCTGATTTCGGTTGGAAAGGTGTTTCCGTCTTTTTTGACCAGATAGCGCAGCGCCTCAGTTTTATGTGATGTCTTTCTGTCGTTGGGTCCACCGATGACCGTTTGAGCTTTGTCTTTTTCAGCGGAGATGTCCGATACAAAGAGCTTCTGAAATTCGCTTTTGGAATAGCCAAAAAGCTTAAGGGCTGCCTGATTGGCATCCTCAAATTGAAGGGTTTCGGCATCGAACACTACCACCGCGTGCGATTCATTATCAAATAGCTGATGGTAGCGCTCTTCGCTCTCGCGCAATTTTTCCTGGGCTTCTTTATGCCGGCGCTCCAGTTGTATACGGTCCAACGCATTATCAACCGTGTTGATCAGCTCGGTTGTTTCAAAGGGTTTTCGCAGATAATCGTAAGCACCGTGGCGCAGCGCCTGAATGGCTGATTCAACACTGACCTCTCCGGTCATGACGACCACCAGCGCTTCCGGTCTGGTTTTATGAACCTGGTCCATGACCTGATAGCCGTCGATGTCCGGCAGTCCGATATCCTGTAACACCAGATCGACGCTTTTGGCAGTCAAACACTGGATCGCCTGTTGGCCGTTGTGGGCCGTTAAAATGTGCAGATCCTTGTGGCGCAGCAAGCGCTTCAGATAACTGGAAAATCCGGGGTCATCTTCGACGATCAGAAGGGTATGCCGGTCGGACATCAATCAGGGGCTCCAGAATCTTTCCTCAAATTTTGGTTGAAAATCAATCATAGCGATAATTTCATACCAATAACGCGAAACACAGCTCAAGTTAGCAGGATTCATGCCAAAACAGAAAACAATTTTTTATTTTTAATTTCAACAGACTATGTCAAAATTGAAATCGATGTGCATTAAGGCTACCCGGTATTTTTTTCCGGTTTGCATATGATCTGCCAAAAAGCCGGCTGATTACTGCTGAAACGTGTCAAAAAACATCGCTCGGCACAGAGCGGGAAGAATTGAAAAAGGCAATTATTTTAAATAAATATCACATGCTCCCTTTTTGATTTCGACAGCGCTTTTTTACCATTTATTCTTGACAGAAATTCGCAAGTCGTTTATAAGGTGCCCTTTGACCAAACGCATACAATGATCGGCTTTGCAGGAGTTTTTATGGGGAGCAGTCTGAAAGGACTTATCGATAAGAAAAAAAAGGATATCGTCCAACTCTGGTTTGAAGCCACCATTCAAACCTATGCGCCCGATACCGCACGATTTTATCAAGGCCAGAAAGACCCATTTGCCAACCCTGTCGGTCATACATCATCTGAAAACATCCCCTTATTACTGGATCAATTACTTCATGATTTTGATCCGGATGCGATTAAATCCTATCTGGATCCCATTATCCGCATCCGCGCCGTGCAGGATTTTACCGCGTCCCAGGCCACGGCCTTTATTTTGAAATTAAAAGAAATCCTCAGAGATTGCCTGGCGGATGAACTCCAGGATGCTTCTCGGCTCAAAGAACTGTTGGCTTTTGAATCCAGGATTGATCAGCTCAGCCTGATGGCTTTTGACCTGTATATGAACTGCCGGGAAAAAATATACGAAATTGCGGCGCACGAGACGCGCAACCAGACCTTTCGGGCCTTTAAGCGGGCCGGCTTAATCGTAGACCCTTCACAGGCACCCCGAAAGCAAAAAGGCGTTAAACCATAATATTCACAACCCGGCTGCGGTTGTGCCGGCGGTGCCGGTAGCCAGTGGCCTTACAAAGAGGTGCTCTTCAATGAATTTAAGGTACATCGTTCCGTTGATTGCCGTTATCATCCTATTCTTGATTTCCTATCTGGGCGCCCAGGTGACAGGGCTGCAATATCTGTTTGGCGTGATTGTCCCCTATCTGGCGATTCTCACATTTGCGCTGGGGTTTGCCTATCGTGTGATCAACTGGTCGCGATCACCGGTGCCCTTTGCCATCCCCACCACGGGCGGTCAGCAAAAATCATTGCCCTGGATCAAGCATTCCAAGTTTGACAACCCGGTAAAGGGGTGGCAGATCGTCGTGCGGATGGCATTGGAAATATTAACCTTTCGTTCTTTGTTCCGAAACACCCGCATGAAGCTAAGCCAGGGCGGCCGTTTGTCCTATCAGCTGGAAATTTTCCTGTGGGTCGGCGCGCTGGCCTTCCATTATGCCTTTCTGGTGGTCCTTATCCGCCACCTGCGCTTTTTTACCGAGCCGGTGCCGTTTTTCGTGCAACTGGTTGAAAATGTCGACAGCTTTTTCCGGGTCGAGATTATTTATCCGTTTTTTAAATTCGGCGTGCCCGGCGTTTATATGTCGGGTTTTGTGCTGCTGGCCGCTGTCACCTATCTGTTTTTCAGGCGGCTGTTTGTGCGCCAGGTCAAATACATTTCGATTGCATCGGATTATTTTCCGCTGTTTTTAATTTTCGGGATCGCGCTCAGCGGTATCCTGATGCGCTATTTTGCCAAAATCGATGTGACCGCCGCCAAGGAGCTGACCCTGGGACTGGTTACCTTTCGACCCACCATTCCGGAAGGCGTCAGCCCCATATTTTTTGTGCATGTCTTTTTGGTCAGCATTTTGATCGCCTATTTCCCGTTCAGCAAATTGATGCACCTGGGTGGGGTATTCTTGAGCCCGACGCGCAATATGCCCACCGACACCCGCGCCCGCCGGCACGTGAATCCCTGGAATTATCCGGTGCCGGTGCATACCTATGAAGAATACGAGGACGAATTCAGAGATAAGATGGTTGAGGTCGGATTGCCGGTTGAAAAAATGCCGGAACCCGCAGCGGCCGAAGAAGCGGCTTCTGAGCCGGAGCAAGCAGAGGAAAAGGAGTAAACTATGGCAGACGAAACACCCAGACCGGAAGAGCTTATCCAGATCGATCACCGTCCGCCAAAAACGGACTGGATGGACGTTCCGGTCAATATCCGCAAGGGCATGTACTGTTATGCCGCCAATCCCAAAAGTGTCGAATATGTCGGTCTTCCCTATGCCAGACAATGGAACCCGCTGGACGATGACTGGCAGCTGCCCGAAAACTGGCAGGAAATCATCCATGAAGGTTTCAAGGAGCGGTTGGAGAGATTTCGGTCGTTTAAGGTATTTATGGATATCTGTGTGCGGTGCGGGGCCTGCGCCGACAAGTGCCATTACTTTATCGGGACCGGTGATCCCAAAAACATGCCGGTCTTAAGGGCCGAGCTGTTGCGATCCGTATACCGTAACGATTTTACCCGCATGGGCAAAATTCTGGGCAAAATAAACGGGGCGCGTCCCATGAGTCTCGATGTGCTCAAGGAATGGTGGTACTACCTGTTTCAATGCTCCGAATGCCGACGCTGCTCGGTGTTTTGCCCTTATGGCATCGATACCGCCGAGATCACCATCATGGGCCGGGAGCTGTTGAACCTGCTGGGACTCAACATCGACTGGATCGCCACGCCGGTGGCCAACTGTTACCGCACCGGCAACCATCTGGGCATCCAGCCGCATGCCTTC
>Ga0209536_100014137_pt1 | contig 11477 bp, 5 predicted proteins | sample DeeMarSeWOR28_12_FD_187461 | JGI IMG/M metagenome (GOLD analysis project Ga0209536, IMG submission 187461) | Marine sediment microbial communities from White Oak River estuary, North Carolina - WOR-2-8_12 (SPAdes) (version 2) | ecosystem: Environmental > Aquatic > Marine > Intertidal zone >... | reverse complement strand
TTGGTATGCCCGGCGATGTTGATGAGCTTGGCGAACGTCAGTATATCCGGATTGACAGGGTCACTTACAGTGACGGTTCGCATCCGGAGGATTGTCCCGGCGGTGTGGACCTCTGGCCTATGGCGGCCGATGGGCTTGGTAAATCGCTTTCTCGCAAGGTCTCGTCTGATTATGGCAACGACGTAGACAACTGGCAGGCGTCTACACCTTCGCCCGGAGTCGCCAATCCGTAATATAATATATGTTTTAAAGTCGAAAACATGAGCTTTGTAAAAACCGCTCATGTAAATGTTTGATATCTACTTCTTGGGAGTAAGGATCTGCACTGGTATGATTTTGTGACTATAAATTTATACCTAAATGTTTAAGAACAACATGCAGTGATTGCAAACTACTAAATCCCACCTCGTATATTTGTTCTTCAGTACTGGTTTACTTTACTTTTAATGTTTTGTCTGCGCTGCTTGTATATACTATCCGAAAGATAGATTTTCAAAGTGGATAAGTCGGACGTATTCCATTTTGAATAATTGAGGATTAGTGGCTGTCATGAGTATTTTTAACGCTCCCATCTGGATAAATTGGAAAGTTGTCAGGATCACCTTAACAATTCTTTTTGGGTATTCATGTTTGGTATCAGAGGCTTCTACAAGTTTTTCAAATGAGATTATAAGTAAGAATGCGCTTGTAATTACGGGTACTGAATTTTATCGGCGGAGCCGGTTCGATGTCGGAGAGATACGTATCTTCTTAAAAAATTCCGGCGAAGAGCCTATATCGGTTTGTCGCCCCGAGTTCAGCAGACTTATAGATATCAAAGATGGTCAATCGCATAAATACGGCATGGAGGTTGATTATTTGTATTCAAAGTTGTCGCCCCCGGTTTTAATGCCTGACCGGAATGGAGAACTTCTGGTTAAACTTTTGGAGACTACGCCGGATAATAGCAAGTTTAAATGTAACGTCTATGGCGAAATAGGTAGGCTTTCGGAGACGATTATTTCTATAAAAGAAGCTCCTGTCTGGATTTCGTATGCAGGTTTTTCTGAAGATCTTGACAAAATTTACGTGTATGGCCAAAACAACACAAAAACATCATTAAAAATCAAGCTTATAGAGGTGGCAGGAATTAGTGTGGGTGACAATTATCAGTCAGTCAATAATTGTCTGCAACCAGGTGACAAAGGTTGTCTCGTATTTAAAATGCCGAACCAACGAACTCTTGGAGAATACATCCATATAGTCGTATCTGCGAAATCGAAGGAGCGGGAATTTCAGACGCGTAGAATAATAAGGGCGGTAAACAAATTTCCTTTATCATCTGGGGGTGGTTCTTTCAGTCCCAGGCTGGGATTGGATTCCGAACATGCCTTTGTTCAGATAATGAGTTGTCCTGCTCACGCTCATGGTACCCATAAAGAGGCAGCCGGGAAATTCATAGATGACTGCTACCAAAGATTCTCGCAGGATCCATATTTTCTATCAAAAATGTGGATTTGCCGCTCCGATAAACCACGAGCCTGGTATACATTTGGGTCACTGCCGGACTCTGCTGTTATTAATCCTGTTTTGTTGGTATCACAGGCATATCAATCTAACGACAAAACTTGTGACCAATTTTGCCCGTTCTTCTGGCTTGCCACTAACGCAAAGAAGGCGCTGGAACCAAATAGATTCTTTGCCTGTATACCTGTTAATCCCGAAAATAATGTCTTCTCACATAGCAATCACACGCCTGACGAGATCAAATTCCTTGTTTATTGTGCCATTTCTGCCGGTGCCAAAGGGATATTATATCGGGATACACCCTCCTTTAGCCGCTTAAGTCAGGATAAGTTTGTACGATTAAACAGAGAGCTGCGGCTACTTAAACCATTGTTAATGATGGCAGAGCCTGTTAACTGGGCATCAACAGCAGATGATAATTATGTGGCCCGGAGCTTGCTGTGTGGCGATGAAGCTATTTTAGTAATAGTGTTCGACTGTCGATATTTTAGTGAGCAGCAGAACCGTATGTTACGCACACCTGCATTTGGAAAAGCTTTAAGGGTGGTAAAAACTCAAGTAAAAGTTCCTGAAGGTTTCTCGGTTACTGAAGTAAAATCCATGTATGCACCGCTTTCAACAAGTCGCTGGCGAATGGAAAAAGGCCGACTGGATTTTGAAGCAGATATGATTGACTCGGTGCAGGTGTATAAAGCTATTCTAAGATTCGAGAGTTCCATATCAGGTACAAAGGAATAACAGAACCATGCGAAAACATTGGTCCGAGATTATAATTGTTGCATTGATTTTGATATCGATCCGTGCTGGCCAAAGAACAACCTGTGATGCACAAGTAAAGCAGCAAAACCTGCATCTTGAATTTGAACAGTTGGTACAGACCGGACAAAATTCCAAAGCGATAGAAACCGGTCGTGTCTTGTTCGAAAGGATTGTATCTAAGTATCCTGATAACAACAGCCTGCACGAATTGCAGGAGAGGTTCAAAGTTGCCCAATATCTTGTTGAATTCATAAGCAGGAATCTTAAATACAGACAAAAAAAATCGATTGAGAATGCTATCAGTCTCGAAATAAAGTTAGAATTACCTTCTATTAGGACCAACGAAGAGGAACGTGGTTATCTTCTTGAGCCCCCTGAGCAGTTGTACTGGACTCACTTCAAGTCCTTTTCGCACGAACTTAGCATCCAGGGAGTGTCTACTGTGGATGCAAAATTTCTAAGGGGATACTACTGTTTAAGAATGCAAAGCTGGGTCAGGGAAGTTGCCACTGTCGTTAGAAAAGTGATTATTACTAATCCTGAATTTTCAGACCTGTCTTATTATAGTTTTGTACTACCTTTGTTGTATATCGACGAGCAAGAGAATGATTGGAAAGAACTGGAGTATTTGTTCGCTTTCGTAGACTCAGACTACCTCGATGCCATATCGGATTTTTGTCTTTTACGTGTGGACCGGCCGGGGGCGTCTTGTGAAATAACTAAATACCAGGCAAAATCCCGGGGTAAAAGCTTTTCTTCGATTGACTGGGCTCTCACTGCAAGCGCAAAGTGCGCTGAAAACCATCGGCTGGGTCTGGCTGAGAAAATATTGAACACAGCTATTGATGCGATTGGTGATAAAGAAAAGGTTGTCGAACTGAGATTGAAGATCGCAGAATATTATGGCAAATGCGGTGACAGTATTACAGCCGCAAAAAGATGCAAACAGATCGCCGGAGATTTTCCGGATAGCTTACTTTACGGCAAGGTGATGTCCTCTTATTTTGCGTATCTGGCCAGACAGCTAAAAGCAAAGCAAATCCTGACAGAAATTGATTCGGTATTGGAATCGCCTTCATGTCAGTGGTATTTATCGCAGTTAATGTATCTTAAATGGTGGGCACTGCGTAAAACAAATCAGCAGATTCTTGCAAAAAAGATTGGCGAACAACTTATAGAAGACCATGAAAGAAATCCGCATATTGCACCGATACTATTGGCCCATGCAACTGATGCGCTTTCAAATCAGCAATATGAAAAATGTCGACTTTTGCTTGTTCGACTTACAAAGAATTTCCCGGAAACAAATTCTGCCAGGCAGGCTCAAAAAATCCTGGTACGTCTGGACAGGAAATGAGATTAGTTAAAGTATGTCTACGGAGAGAATATCTGTCAGTTGATTCGGCGGGGATATAATCGAATCTTAAATACCGATTAAGCAGCATAAGGTTTACGATTCTTTTACTTTATTTCGAATGATTTTTGCTTTATACAACTTCCATACGTTATGAGTTTTCAAAAATTACCTCAAACTTCGGCAGTTGGAATATGAAGAATGTGAGGAACATTTCTTCTTAAGGGTAAAACTATGTGTTTTGGGATTGATGTACTGAGGAATTTTTCTTTAACTCTATACAATTATTTTCCGCCAGACTTGGACTGGCGGTTTATAGGCTATATCGATCCAAATACTATGCACCATGTATTTACGTTCCTTGCCCCGGTACTGGCATTTTTCGCCGTGATAGCGAGCGCAATTATTTCTGTTGTTTATTTCCTTCGGTATCGCTTGGTTGGTTGGTTTAGAAGATTATCCGGCGTGAAATTGGTCTTACTGTTGCTGTTGCTTGTATCGGTACTGGCCGCTATTGTTGTAGTTTCCTGTAAACTTTTTTTGTATCTGACAGCAAACTGAGATTAACAGTTGGCTTACTGTAAGAATTGGTCCTCAGGAAGTGAAAGTTACCCGTAGAAAATTTTTAGAAAAAACGGCGGCAACCGGCGCCGGCCTTGGCTTACAGGGCTTTTTAAACACGTTTGGTGGTTATAAACAGATGAATGATCCGACAAGTAACAGAGATTGTAAATGCTGCCTTGTTTTGGGCATGGATGGATTGGACCCGCAAATATTAACTGCTTTGATAAAAGACAATAAGCTTCCCAATTTTACCAGCCTTGCTAACGAAGGAACATTTCTGCCGTTACGTACAAGCAATCCCGTTATGAGTCCCGTTGCCTGGTCCGGTATTGCCTCTGGTGCCGGTCCCGAGCATCACGGCATCTTCGATTTTCTAAGCAGGGATCCCGCAAATTATACCCCTTACCTTTCCTTGAGGAAAAGCTCTACCTCTATATTCGGGACCAGCTATAAAAATGCACGACAATGCAGTTGTTTCTGGAGGTATACAAGTGATGCAGGAATACCTACGACTGTCATACGGTGGCCGGTCACTTTTCCCGCAGAAAAGGTAACTGGAAGATTTTTATCAGGTCTCGGTGTGCCCGATCTTTTGGGAAGCGAAGGGCAATACCGTTACTACACAACAGAAGTGGTTTCAAAGAACGATCCAAGTCCTGACAATGTGGTTCATGTAATTTGGGGTGAAAAGAGAATCGTCCGAACATATTTGCAGGGTCCTATGACAGGTCGGAACAGGCATGCCCGGTTACCTATGGTCATAAAGATGGATAATCCCGATAGGGTTACGATTGGCTTGGCAAATGTGCCGCTTATTGAGGCACATCGTGGCAGGTGGACGCAATGGATAAAAATAGCTTTTAAGGTCGGACTCCAGCGCATTCATGGAATGGTAAGATTTCTGTTACTGGCTTCTGACCCTCATTTAAAGCTCTTCGTCTACCCGATAAACATTGACCCGGCTGACCAGGCTTTTTCAATAACATATCCGCCCGATTTCGGCCAACAATTGGAAAATACCATAGGTACTTTTCATACTTTAGGGATGCCGGTAATGGTACATCCTTTAAGCCACAAGCGATATGGATTCCCTGAGTTTCTCTCACAGGTCGATACTATCTCCGGCGAACGAACTAAGATGTTCTTGAATGAATTGGACCGCTTTGATAAAGGCTTACTGGCTTTCGTATTTGACCATACGGATCGCCTCCAGCATGCACTCTGGGCCACAAGGGAACCGCATCACCCCGTCTATAATGAAAGGGAGGCCAAACAGTACCGCAATGTCATTAACGAGATGTACCGGCAAATGGATAATATTCTCGGCAGGGCCGTTGAAAAAGCAGATAATAAAACAACACTTTTCGTTGTATCGGATCATGGTTTTGCCGGCTTCAGACGCCAGGTGCATCTTAACCGCTGGCTAATTGAAAATAGATTCATGCACTTAAAAGAATCCGATGGCAGAGAAGCTTCGGGATTATTTCGGGATGTGGATTGGAAAAAGACCAGGGCTTATGCTATGGGATTTGCAAGTATATACATAAATCTGGCCGGCCGTGAGGGCGGTGGTATCGTCAAACGAGGCGCCGAATATGACCGGCTTTGTAAAGAAATCCCGGCAAAACTCGAATCCCTTAAGGACCCTGACAATGGGTGCTCCGTTGTTCATAAGATTTACCCCGGCAGTAAAGTCTATAATGGTGGTCCATTGACCGATAAGGCCCCCGACCTCTTAGCCGGCTTAAAGCCGGGATATCGCTTCAGTTGGCAAACCGCCCTTGGTGCGGCCCCGACTAAGCTGATTGAGGATAATACTTCCAGATGGTCTGGAGACCATATTTTTGACCCTACTTTCATGTCCGGCATACTGTTAAGCAATAGAAAAATCACCACAAAAAGTCCTCGTGGTATTGATATCGCGCCGACTGTTTTGAATTGCCTCGGCCTGAACCAGCCCGACCACATGACAGGAAAAAAACTCTTGTCAACGTAATTAATTTCACACCTCCCACCTGCGGCCGGAATTGTATCTGTGTTTAATGAACCGAAGAATCTCAAAAAATGAATCAATAATCACTTATAATTAATCATTTATATAGCGTGCCAATAATCCACTTTCCAAAGAATATTTCACAAGAAAATGAATATAGGCATGATTCATCGCATATATTATGTTAGAATAATATACTGTTATGAAGCGGTCTATATGGGTATCTCGATTTGGATAGATACGAGCCCGGCGCTGTAGCCTGGCTTGGAGATGAAAGAAACCGGTAAGATCTATAGGAAAGGAGCGGTTATGAATCATTCTAAAAGCTTCAGGAAGTGCGTAATCACCGTAATGGCGGTACTGATGACGTTCAGTAGTACCTGGGCAACAGACGCGCCAAAAAAAACGAGGGACCGGGCATTGCAGATACTTCCGGCCGAGACTCTGTTCTGTGTCAGGGTAAACAATCTTGAGAGCGCCTGCACGGCAGTGAATGAGTATCTTAAAGGCGTAGCCCCGGAATCGCTCGATGTCAAAGATAAGGTGCTTTCCAGACTGACAAAGAGACTGGGCAGCAAGAGGCTGAGGGGAGTTAATACAAAGGGAACCTTCGCGATATTCGGTGTAAACCTGCCGGGCAAGGAGAATGCGGCCAATCCTTTTGCAAACCTGTTTGTAGGGGGATTAGTACAGGTCAGGAATTACGAAAAATTCGTCTCCGGAAATTCAAACGTAGGCCAGGCCGATGATGATGGTATCTCCAAATTAACAGTGGACGGGAAAGAAGAAGCGATCGTAACAAGGAAGGGCCGGTTTGCGGTTATGTGTCCCCCCAGGTCCCGGGAAAAGCTAATACGCTTCAAGAAGATGCGCATTGGCAGGAAACGAGGATTGGGCGCCTTGCTGGACGAGAGCGAGAAGGAATTGTTGAGGGCCTCGCCTATCTGGCTGTACGGAAATGTACAGCAGGGTTCGAAACTTTTAGCACCGATGATTTTTGCGAAGATCGAGTCGATGAAGGCGGAGATTAAGAAGGCACAGGAGGAGGGCAAAACCGCCATGATGGATCCTGCCGCCATTGTCGACTTCTACATAGAGATGTTCGAGATCCTGCTCAAGGGAACCGACCGTCTCGGTATAGGAATTGTACCCACGGCCGAAAAGTGCACGTTTACGCTCCAATGCAAAGCCGTTGAAGGAACGCTCCTGGCGCAGTTGCTCTCGGCGCCAGAGGGTGGTAACCTCGATGAATTGATCGGCTATCTTGAGAACGGGGCATTCATGAATATTATCGCTAAGGTCGATCGTAAGGGTATGAACGTTGGCTACATGAAAATGTTCGATCTATTCACATCCATATCACCCGATTCCATCGGCAAAGCCGATACTGACAGGCTCAAAAAGCTGACCACCAGGTTCATAAATGCCATGGGCGATGGTATTGCGATAACGATGAAGCCGGGCGACGAGGAAAGCGGGCCGTTGTCCTTCAAGTACGTCATCAAAGTCAAAGACGAAAAAGCCTTCAAAGAGGTCATGGAAGAGGAAATCAGGATGATAAACGAAGGCATGTTCAATAAGATATATAAAAGCTTCGGCCTCGATATCAATTTGGGAATTGAGACCGAGACGGCTACTTACAGGGGCGTAGAAATAGGCTCAGCCACGCTGTCGTTCGAAATAGCCGACGAGAATTCACCCGATGCCGAAATGATCGATAAGATCTGGGGTGAGGGCCTGAAATACCGCTGGGCACTGCTTGATGGCTACTGTGTCTACGCGTTCGGCGGCGACTGCAATAAAAATATCCGCAAACTCATCGACCAAATCAAGGCCGGTGGGCCGGATGGATTAGCTTCAGAGATCCGGACCGCTATCGACGTATTCGAAGGCGACGATGAGAAAGAAGATGGGGAGTATGATTTTGGCGGTACGTTCAACTTCGTAAGGATGCTCAATATGTCGTCTGGATTCATCGCGGCCTCGGGTGGCCCTAAGATCAAACCTCTGGACTTGCCCACGAAGAGCAATATTGTTTTTGCCGGCCGGTCGAGAGATGGTAAACTGCTTATCGAGAGTGTGCTGCCGAAACAGCATCTGCTCGAGATCAAAGCTGCGGGTGAAAAGTTCGGCCAAGAGATGGCAAAAGGCGTGATGGAGATGCAAATGAAGGAGTTGAAGAAGAAAAAGACCGAGAACAATCCCGGCTCGTAGGACATACCATAGACCAGCAATATAGTATCAGACCCTGGAACAGGGAATATGGTATGCAGTAAGCTTGCTTAGCCTCAGGTACTTTCCCCAAGGGACTTGTTGCTCACGCGGAAAATTTAAGCGAAGAGATAGGAATACTGAATAAGATCCTTGACCGCATCTGGCAGTTGCGCTTTTTACAATACCTGAGAGGCCGGGATAATATACATAGCTCCTTAAAATCGACTCATGGAACTGAGGTGAACGGTGACGGTGTACCAATAAAAAGGAAAAAAGTCGATTCTTCACACAAATATCCTGCTTTTCTTGCTTTTAATGGCACCTGGTGTTCTGAATTGTCGAAAAGTTATTGAAAATGCGATGTAGTTTGGATATGATAGGATTTGAATTATACAGCAGTCTCGCAAGAGAAGTGACAAAGCGTGAAGAAATGACGGTTGCTGTTGTTATTCTATGTAATAGCATTCAAGGAGAATATCATAACTACAAGAAGCAGAATCACAACAGTTTTAGCCTTCACTGCCCTGGCGGTGGCCATCCTCGCCACCTCGGCCAACGCGGCGACCATGTCTGCCGGCCTTACTGCGCCCCCGGTCGACGGTGAGGATATTGCAAATTATGGAACAGTGACTGGTACGGACAAGTGGTGGTGTGATGCAAAAACTTCTGGCTACCCGAAAGGCCAAACGTTCACGACTGGCAGCACGGAAGTCATGCTCAGGGCTCTTACGTATCAGATCACCTCGACTCAAAAAGCAGAGCCTACCAAAACCTACGTCATTCGAGTTGGCACGGTCGATGTACCGGCAGCGACATTTACACAGATTTACTCCGAGACGGCCACTCAAAACTTTACCTGGAACGCAAGTGAGTACATGACCTGGACGCTTGACACACCTCTCTTGTTGTCGCCAAACACCGAATACGGTATTGATATTGGTATGACTTCCAGCACCTCTGCCTGGCAGACTGGAATTCCTTATATTAATCGTACCGCTGACGAATATGTCGGTGGCACGCGCTACATGTCCGGTACCGCCGGCATTGGCATTGGCGACGATACCATGAACAACATCTCCGGAGACATGATCTTCCATCTCGATTTGGTACATCCGTTGGATCCTTCTCCGGATGACGGGGCAACGGTTCCTGCCGGCAATGTGGAATTGAGCTGGACAAATCTGCCTCCGAATGTCGGTTCTGATGTGTGGGTGGATGTGTGGTTCGGAACCGATCCGGCAACGGATTTCACAAAGGCTGTTGAAGCAGGCTTAAATACGACTTCTGTTACGGTCAATGCGCCTGTTGCAGACACATACTACTGGCGAGTGGATTTTTATCTTGAAGGCAGTCCGACCGGCGATCCGATCCGGGGAACGGCGTTCATATTTTATGTAGATGACACTGACGGTGACGGCCTGCCGGACGCCTACGAACTGTTGTATACCAGTCCGCCTTCGCCCACCGCCCTGAATCCCGGAGACGACCTCGAACCCGACGGACTGACAAACATAGTCGAATACCAGCTCGGGACCGAACCCGACAATCCCGATACCGACGGCGATACGCTTCAGGACGGCGACGAAATCGCCGGCGCCGGATTGCGTCCTCCGACCGATCCGCTCGATACCGACACAGACGACGACACGCTGGACGACGGAGTCGAGACGAACACCGGCACCTACGTCAGCGCCTCCGACACCGGGACCGATCCGACGGATCCTGATTACGATAACGATGGACTGAAAGACGGGATCGAGACGAACACAGGCATCTTCATCGACGAAACCGACACCGGGACCGATCCGACGGTCGCTGACAGCGATGGCGACGACGCCGGAGATTGGTACGAGGTCGCCGCTTCCTTCACCGATCCGACCGATTCAAACGATAGTCCGGTGATTCCGTATCCTCTGCCCGATCCGGACACAACACCCCCTGACCCCAACAACCCGGTCAAAGTTTACATTATGTCCGGTCAATCCAACATGGTTGGATTCGGCATGGTCGGCGGATCGGAACCGGGAACCCTCAATACAATTACGAATGTAGAGAACAAGTTCCCGAACCTGGTCGATGAGGTGGGAGCGTGGACTGTACGCAATGACGTTATGTACCGCGGCGTGATTTCCGCCATCGGTGACGGGCCATTGACTCCGGGTTTTGGTGCGAGCAGCTCCGTTTCCGGGCCCGAACTTGGCTTTGGACACGTCATGGGATACTACCACGACGAACCGGTCCTGCTGATCAAGACTTCCATCGGCAATAGAAGCATCGGCTGGGATTATTGTCCTCCGGGCACTCCGCAGTTCGACTACGAAGGTTACACGTATGCCGCCTATGGGGAATCACCCGATAAGTGGCTCATAGGCACAACGCCGGATCCGATCAACTGGTATGCCGGCAAGCAGTACGACGATTGCTTCATGGACGAAGCCGATTGGGCTCCCATAGCCACGACCTTGGGTTTTGGCCCGGTCTTTAATGTGGTCGACATTCTGGACAACTTCGCCACCGAGTACCCGGAGTACGCCTCCCAGGGCTTCGAGATCGCCGGCTTTGTCTGGTGGCAGGGACATAAGGACCAGTACGAACCTATGGCAAGCCGTTACGAGCAAAACATGGTCAACTTCATCAAGGCGATACGTGCTTACTACGAGAACCGTTATCCGGCCAACACCAAGCCCAATGCGCCTTTCGTTCTGGCTACAGTTGCCTTTGACGGCGGCTGGGATAATACCAGTCAAAACTTTCTTACAATTGCCAATGCTCAGCTTGCCGTCAGTGGCGAAACGGGCAATTACCCTGAGTTTGCAGGTAATGTCAGGACTATGGAAGCCAGGGGCTACTGGCGTGACAGCACTGTCTCTCCGACCGGTACGGGCTACCATTATAATCACAACGCCGAGACCTATATGCTGGTCGGCGATGCCCTTGGCCGGGCGATGATCGAGCTGCTGACGACTACTTATTCCGTTTATGGAGACTGCAACAAAGACGGCAGAGTGGACTTCAAAGACGTTGCTGTCCTGGCTTTATACTGGTCGCAAACCAACTGCGGTCAATGTGGTGGTGCCGACCTCACCG
>Ga0209536_100014136_pt1 | contig 11477 bp, 13 predicted proteins | sample DeeMarSeWOR28_12_FD_187461 | JGI IMG/M metagenome (GOLD analysis project Ga0209536, IMG submission 187461) | Marine sediment microbial communities from White Oak River estuary, North Carolina - WOR-2-8_12 (SPAdes) (version 2) | ecosystem: Environmental > Aquatic > Marine > Intertidal zone >... | reverse complement strand
TGTTTTTACCGCCGCAGCGACAACCGCAACATGCTCACTCTTGGTTAATTTTGCCGACTCACCCGTTGTACCCGCGACGACGAGCCCATCGGTGCCAGCCTTTATATGAAGCTCAATCAGCCTCTCAAAAGCAGTAAAATCCACCGAACCATCGGCGGACATTGGCGTGACTATGGCTACCAGACTTCCCGTGATCATAATTAAGGCCCGTGCAGGGAACCGGGATGGTACGTGTGGTCTTGCCCGTTCGCAAGCCACGGCGCAGGGAGCTGGCGTGCTTGATGCAGGCGGAATTCACGGTACACTTTGCGCCCCACCCGGATAAGGCAAGTCACAGATGGAAAAACTGCTCGCGGTTACCGCTATCGGCGCTGACAGAACCGGACTAGTGCGCGACCTGAGCCAGGCGATCAGCTCGGCCGGCGGGAGCATACTGCAGAGTCGTATGACCACACTGGGGCAGGAGTTCGCGATGCTGGTACTGGTCGCGGCTAACTGGCATACCCTCCAGAAGGTTGAGGATGCGCTGGCAGAGTTGCAGCAAAACTCAGGTCTTGCCATTAGCACCCGGCAAACGGAACGAAGGGCAAAACAAGCTCCCGCGGCGCCCTATAACGTCGATATCGTTGCTATCGATCAGGAAGGCATCGTTGCTGGTCTCGCGAACTTTTTTGCATCTCGCGGCATCGAGATAGCAGACCTGAATACGCGTCAGTACAACGCGGCGCATACAGGCGCAGCGATGTTCTCTATCCAGATGGCTATTAATGTGCCGGCGACCATGCACCTGGCTGCGCTGCGGGAAGAATTCCATGAGTACTGCGAAGAGCAGAATCTGGATGCAATTATTGAACCAATTCAGCGATGATAGGTTCTACTTATACTTCGAGCTATGGTCTCCGGAGGAAACAGATCAATGAGCACAGCTAAATTAGGCAAGGTTATTCCAGCACTTAAACTGCCGGCGACAGGCGATCAGACCATCGACCTGAAATCACTTCGGGGCAACAATATCGTCCTGTATTTTTACCCGAAAGACAGCACCCCGGGATGCACGACCGAGGGCCAGGATTTCGCGGCAAACCACAGTAAATTTAAGCGCAAAAACACTGTGATACTCGGTATCTCCAGAGACACTGTCGCATCGCATGAGAAGTTCAAAGCGAAATTCAGCTTCCCCTTCGATTTGCTCTCGGATGCCGAAGAAGAAGCCTGCAAAATCTTTGACGTCATCAAAGAAAAGAATATGTATGGCCGCAAAGTCATGGGCATAGAACGAAGCACTTTCTTAATCGATGCCACCGGCAAACTCCGGAAGGAGTGGCGCAAAGTCAAAGTAAAAGGCCATGTCGACGAAGTACTGGAAGCCTTAAAGGACTTATGACTCTAACCGCAGCCACTCTGCGCCTGTGCGCGTTGCGCTGCGGGTTAACGGCTGTCGCGGCAATAGCCGTATTGCTGGCCGGTCCGGCGGCCGCGGATATCGATGATCTGCCTGACATAGGCAGCCCGTCGGACGCTATTCTGTCGCGTAAACTCGAGTCGCAAATCGGTCGGCAGATTTACTCCAATCTCGTGCAATCGGGAAGCGTGGTTACCGATCCGGAGGTGCAGGAGTATATTCAGGACACCGGCATGCGGCTTGTGTCACATGCCGGAATCGACGGCCAGCAGTTCCAGTTTTTCGTCGTCGACAGCCCGGTAATCAATGCCTTTGCGCTACCGGGGGGCTACATCGGCGTGCATACGGGTCTGCTGCTGGCCACCGCAACGGAAAGCGAGCTGGCCGGCGTGCTGGCCCATGAGATCAGCCATGTCACCCAACGCCACATTTCGCGAGCCGTGTTTGCCAACCAGCGCGCCAGCACACTTTCGCTCGCAGCCATGCTGGGAGCAATACTGGTCGGGGTCGCGACGGGCGCCGACCCCGGGTTGATACAGGGCGCGATAGGCGCAACCCAGGGCATGGCGCTGGAGCAGCAAATAAGCTTTACGCGCAGCAATGAAATGGAAGCAGACCGGGTAGGACTCAGTCTGCTCGCCGATGCCGGGTTTGATCCTATGGGCATGCCTGATTTTTTCGAAACGATGGGCCGCTCAACCGCCACACTCAGCGAAAACAAGGCCCCGGAATTCTTGCTGACCCACCCGGTCTCCACGGATCGTATGGCCGAAACGCGCGAGCGGGCAAAAAGCTACCCAACAATCGAGACGATCGACTCGGGCGGATATTCGGTGGCACGCGCCCGCATCAAACTACTGACCAGCAGCAGGCCTGAAGTCGCGTTGGACTACTTCAAGAAGGAAGCGGAAAAACCCGCCAAAATCGGCAGCCTGGAAACCGAATACGGGATCGCCCTGGCTCAATCGGAACTGGGAAATTACGAAGATTCTGCCCGCCGCCTCGACTCATTGTTGCGAAATAACGAGGAAATAATTCCTTTCCATTCCGGCATGGCCATTGCTGAAGCCAACCTGGGGCAAAAAACGGAATCACTGGCAACCTTTGAGCGGGCCATGGAATTATTTCCTCGCAATGTCGCACTTACCGTGCGTTATGCCGAAACATTGATGCGCTATGGCGATGCTGACAAAGCCCACGCCATACTGCTGGATCTGCTCAACCAGGTGCCGCCCACCCTGGAACAGATACGCCTGATAGCCCTGGCCGCCAATGCAGCAGGAGACACAGCCGATGCGCATTACTATATGGCTGAATACCATGCGATGAGCGGTAGCCTGCAGCTGGCCATAGACCAGCTGCTGCTGGCACTGGCAACGCCAAGGCTTGATAGCGTGCAGCAAGCCCGCTATACAGCTCGGCTGGACCAGTTTCAGGAATATCTCGCGCGAATGCGGGATCAGGGCCAAGACTAGAATGGAAACGGCGGCTAATTGATGTCTCTTGCGAACGACCGTGCCCAGCGTCGAATCGAATCGGTGTCGAAAACAGCGCGAATAATAATTTTGATCTCGACGTTGATGGCCAGCCCGGTCTTCGCCGAAGAGAGCGAAAGGCAAAACATTGATCCGTTCGAGGCTATCAATCGCCCAATATACAAATTCAACGATATAACGGATAAGTTCCTGCTGCGCCCATTGGGCAAGGGCTATAACTTTATTACGCCCCGCCCGGTGCGGACCGGCATCGGTAATTTTTACGACAACATCACGTACCCCGTGACCATCGTAAACAGTTTGCTTCAGGGCAAAGGCACGCAGGCCATTTATGACCTGAATCGCTTCCTGTTTAACTCAGTTTTCGGTGTGCTGGGTTTCGTTGACGTGGCATCCAGCCGGGGCTTTCCCCGTCACGATGAAGACTTCGGTCAGACCTTTGCAAAATGGGGCATTCCGCAGGGTCCCTATATCGTTATTCCCCTGCTAGGCCCGAGCACCGTGCGCGACGGTATAGGCATTTTGGGCAATGTGCGCGTCAACCCGCTGATTCAGATGGATAACAGCAGTGTGCGAGACAAGCTACTGATCCTCTGGACGATAGAAACCAGGGCCGCATTAATCGGGCCGGACGAACTCGTCCAGGACGCTTTCGATCCGTATTTGTTCGTCCGCGATGCGTACCTGCAGAACCGGCAGTTCCTGATCAATGACAGCTCTACGCCAACTGAAGAGTTTTTCGAAGACTTCGAGGAAGACTTCTAAAGGTATGCCACTGGCATTACATCGACCTCAGATCGCCTGGGGCTGGTCACTTTTGCCTTCTTTCTCGGCATTCATGATTTCCTGCTCGAGCCTGACGATAACCGCCTCGATACCCTGTGCAGTTATTTCGGCGTCAAATTGGCTGCGGTAGTTCTGAATGTAGGAAACACCGTCGACCCGAACGTCGTAGATCTTCCAGCCCTCTTCGATGCGGCGCACCGCGTAGTTGACCTGTACGTTGTCACCACCCTCCACCGCAAACTCGGTGCGCACCATCGCCTTCGCGCCGTCCTTCGAGTATGACGGCTTCGGCGAAATGGTCAGCTTACTCTGATCGAACTCAAGCACGCCCTTCGCATAGGTTCTGACCAGAAAACTGTAAAAAACTTCGATGAACCGATTGCGCTGTTCTTCCGTCGCAGCCAACCAGTGCGTTTTACCCAGGACCAGCTTGCCGGCGTAACGCACGTCGAATTTAGGCAGCATGATTTCATTGATCAGCTGGTAGAGCTCGGCGCGATTTTTTGCGAAATACTCCTGACGCCCCTCCAGCTTCTGCTGCAAACTCGCGGCCGCCTGCTCGACCACGGCTATCGGCGGTGCAACGACCTCTTCGGCTGCGGTCGATAGGGTTGGCACTGCTGCCATCAGCAGCAGCACGATGCCGACAGGTACTGTTCGACTAAAATTCTTGATCATCATATTTTCAGCTTCAGCTGCCGTTCACACCCGGCAATGATAATGGAAACAACCTACTCCGCCAGCCCTCGAATGGTGCGCCGCGACAAACTCCTATTAAGCTCGGGCTTCGCACCGAATTCCAATGCTGGCTTGATTCTGAACCATATTGGACTAAAATAGTCCTATATCGCGTTTGGTCAACTTTATCATGTTACGCATTAGTAAACTTACCGACTACGGCACACTCATATTGGTTCACTTGGCAGGTTATGAAAAAGGCCGCCTGGCGCCGGCAACAGACGTTGCTGCCGGCACCCACCTGTCGCTGCCCACCGTCCAAAAAGTACTCAAAACTCTGGCGCAAAGCGGCCTGGTTGAATCGGCGCGCGGTGCCGAGGGCGGCTATCGGCTCGCCAGATCGCCTGATGCCATCAGTGCGGCTGAAATACTGCATGCGCTGGAGGGCCCGCTGGCGATCACCGAATGCAGCGACCATGACAGCCACTGCGAGCTGGAAAGTGACTGCAAGGTGGGAAGTGCCTGGCAAAAAATCAGTACCGCAATCCGTGCGGCGATGGAGGAAATCCGTCTGACTGATCTGTACAGGCCTCCGGCTGAATTCCCTCTGCGCTATACAATACTTAGCAAGAGCGGCCACAGCGCCGATCCGGTCAAGTAATCGAGACGACAACATATGGCTTCCAAGCAAACAGATGTAAAAGATCTGGTCGATCGAAAGTACAGGCACGGTTTTATTACCGACATCGATGCCGATACGGTTCCGCCAGGATTGGACGAAAGCGTCATTCGCCTTATTTCCGGCAAGAAACGCGAACCGCGATTCATGCTGGATTGGCGGCTGAAGGCTTTTGAACACTGGCTAACGATGAGGGAACCGAATTGGGCAAAACTCAAGCTTGAGCCGATCGATTACCAGTCGATTTCGTATTATTCGGCCCCCAAACGGCCCACCGACGGCCCCAAAAGCCTCGACGAGGTGGATCCGAAACTGCTGGAAACTTACGACAAGCTGGGCATTCCGCTCCATGAGCGCGCCCGGCTGGCAGGCGTCGCCGTCGATGCGGTGTTTGACAGCGTATCTGTCACCACCACGTTCAAAGAAAAGCTGGCTGACGCAGGCGTCATCTTCTGCTCCTTTTCGGAGGCCGTGCTCGAACACCCCGAACTGGTTGAACGATACCTGGGGACGGTCGTACCGCAGCGGGACAATTATTTTGCCGCGCTTAATTCAGCCGTCTTCAGCGACGGTTCCTTCGTCTATGTTCCTAAAGGCGTGCGTTGCCCAATGGAGCTTTCGACTTATTTCCGAATTAATGCCGCCAACACCGGTCAGTTCGAGCGCACCCTCGTCATAGCCGACGAAGGCAGCCATGTTAGCTACCTTGAAGGCTGCACCGCCCCTCAGCGCGATGAAAATCAACTGCATGCTGCAGTCGTCGAGCTGATCGCGGAAAAGGATGCCGAGATAAAGTACTCGACTGTACAAAACTGGTATCCGGGGGACGAAGAGGGTCGTGGCGGCATTTATAATTTTGTCACGAAGCGCGGCGATTGCCGTGGCGATCGATCGAAGATTTCCTGGACCCAGGTCGAAGCAGGTTCGGCTATCACCTGGAAATACCCCAGCTGCGTATTACGCGGCAACGACTCGGTCGGCGAGTTTTACTCGGTCGCCGTGACAAACAATCATCAGCAGGCCGATACGGGCACGAAGATGGTGCATATCGGCAAAAACACCAAGAGCACCATTATTTCCAAGGGCATATCGGCCGGACGCGCGCAAAATGCTTACCGCGGGCTCGTCAAAATATTCCCCACGGCCGATAACTCGCGCAACTATACCCAGTGCGATTCACTGCTGATGGGCAACCAGTGCGGCGCACATACGTTTCCATACATGGAGATCAAAAACCCGAATGCGATCGTCGAGCACGAAGCGACAACGTCAAAAATTTCGGAAGACCAGTTATTTTATTGCCTGCAACGCGGACTCACGGAAGAAGACGCGGTCAACATGATCGTTAACGGATTTTGCAAAGAAGTTTTTCGCGAGCTGCCGATGGAGTTTGCCGTCGAAGCCCAGAACCTAATGAATGTAAGCCTTGAAGGCGCGGTGGGCTGACTATCGCCCTTCGTAGCACAGGAAACCAGAGAGACAACATGTTACTCGAGATCAAAAATTTGCATGTTTCGGTTGGCGGCACCGAAATTATCAAGGGCCTCAACCTCGCAATCAATGCCGGCGAAGTCCATGCCATTATGGGTCCTAACGGTTCGGGCAAAAGCACACTCGCTCAGACGCTGGCAGGAAGGGCCGATTTCACGGTGACGGGCGGTGCGATCATTTACAAGGGAGAGAATCTCCTGGAAATGGAAGCCGATGAGCGGGCACGCGCGGGTTTGTTCCTTGGCTTTCAGTATCCGGTGGAAATTCCGGGCGTAAGTAATGTCTACCTGCTCAAGGCGGCCCTCAACGCGCGGCGCAAGGCTTCAGGACAACCTGAAATCGATTCGGTCGAATTTATGCGATTTGTGCGTGAAAAAGCAGCGTTGATGGAGCTCGATCAGAAATTTTTGGCGCGCGGTGTTAACGAAGGTTTTTCGGGCGGCGAAAAAAAGCGCAATGAAATATTCCAGATGGCTGTGCTGGAACCTGACTTTGCTGTGCTGGACGAAACTGACTCCGGCCTTGATATCGATGCGCTGAAAGTCGTCGCCAATGGTGTAAACAAGCAGCGGGACGGCAAACGCTCATTTTTGCTGATAACGCATTATCAAAGGTTGCTGGGTTACATCCAGCCCGACCATGTCCACGTGCTGGCGGGCGGCCAAATCGTTCGTTCCGGCGACAAAAGTCTCGCCCTGGAGCTCGAGGAACATGGCTATGACGACATTCTCGCAACCGCCAAAGCCTAATCTTCGTTTACGACAACTCATATCAGACCATGACAGCGACAAGTCAAAATCAGCCTCAGGCCAATACGTTTCGAGGGCTCTGGGACATGCATTCTGCAGCGAAAAACGCAGCGGTTCTGGCGCTCCAGCAGCAGGCTTTGGAATCATTCGTTAATGCGGGATTCCCCACCACCAGGCTGGAAAGCTGGAAATACACGGACGTACGAAAGCTGGCGGCGGCTTACCCCGACTGGCTAAACAATATTCCGCCAGTTGATACTGCCGGGCAGCCTGAGCTGCTGGATATACCAAACGCCATACATATTGCGTTCGTTGATGGCAAATTTCGGCCGGAACGATCGGCTCGCACGCTGCCTTCGGGCCTCCTTGTGGGCTCTCTCGATGAGCTCGCCGAAGCCGAACCCGACCTCGTGAATACGCAGCTGGGCAAACTGCTGAATGCTAATAGCTCGGGCATGGTCGCGCTGAACACCGCGTTTACAGAATCGATAATTGCGCTCACCGTGCCTGAAAATGCGAGCTTCGATGGGCCCTTGTATATCACCCACTACTCATCTACCGCCGAAACAAGTTCGCATCCGCGGCTGCTCGTCAATATGCAGGCCAACTCGAAGCTAACAGTCGTAGAGCATTTCTCCGGGGCTGTGCCGGCGATCGTAAACTCAGTCAGCGAAGTGTATTGTGCCTCGGGAGCCGCAGTCAGCTATTACAAGCTGCAGCAAGAGCATGCGGACTCCTGGCATCTCGCGGAGCAGTCAATTCGCCTCGAGCATCAAGCGACCGCCAACACGACGACCATCGATTGCGGAGCGAAACTGGCACGCAATCAATTGACCGTAGATCTGGCCGGCGAAGGCGCTTATCTGAACGCTAACGGGCTGCTGCTTGCCGATGCGGCCCGTCACATAGACTCACGCATCAATGTAGAACACAACGCACCGAATACCCGCAGCCGTGAGCGCTACCGCGCTATTCTGGCCGACAAGGCAAGGGGCGTGTTTAACGGGCGGATCCTGGTCAACCAAAATGCACAGAAGACAGTCGCAGAACTCACCAACCGAAACCTGCTGCTGAACAAAGGCGCAGAAATAGACACCAAACCGGAGCTGGAGATCTATGCCGATGACGTCAAGTGCGCCCACGGCTCGACCACCGGGCAACTGGATCAGAATGCACTTTTCTACCTGCTCGCGCGCGGAATCGACAAGCGTGAAGCCCGCAACCTACTGGTGCGCGCTTTCGCAGCCGAATTATTGACTGGCATCAGCGTGCCCGCCATTGCGGAACGCACCCAAACGGCCCTGCAGGGGCTCTCTTTCGGTGACACATGAGCCAGGCCGTGGATAACAAGGTCGAAATGAGCAGCCACTTCGACGCTGAGCGCGCGCGCGCCGACTTCCCTGTTCTGCAACAGCAAATCCATGGCAACCCCCTGGCGTACCTGGACAATGCTGCATCATCTCAGCAGCCACAGCAGGTTATCGATGCGATAAGCCACTACGCTGAGCATGACCATGCCAATGTCCACCGTGGGGTGCACAGCCTCAGCCAGCGAGCCACAGATGCATTCGAGGCGGCACGGGAGAATATACGTCAGTTCATCAATGCTGCTTCAACCAGCGAAGTTATTTTCACCCGGGGCACGACAGAGTCGATAAACCTGGTTGCCGCTTCCTTTCACGAGATGGTGAAGCCCGGCGATGAAATATTGATAACGCACATGGAACACCACTCGAATATTGTGCCCTGGCAAATGCTTTGCAACCGGACGGGTGCCCTGTTGAAGGTAGCACCTATCGACGAGAATGGTGAACTGCTGCTGGGTCGAATGCTCGAAATGCTCAACGTGCGCACAAAACTTGTCGCGCTCGCGCATGTATCGAATGCTCTGGGGACAATCAACCCGGTAGAGCAGATTATTGCCGCCGCTCATGAACGAGATATTCCGGTGCTCGTGGACGGCGCCCAGGCTGCCCCGCACGCGTCCCTCGATATGCAGGAACTCGACTGCGACTTTTATGCTTTTTCGGGGCACAAGATGTGCGGGCCGACCGGCATAGGCGTCCTGTACGGACGAGAGCGATGGCTGGAAAAGCTGCCTCCCTGGCAGGGGGGCGGCGAGATGATCCTGACCGTCGATTTTGAAAAAACGGTATATAACTCGCTGCCATTCAAGTTCGAGGCGGGTACACCCAATATTTCTGGCGCAGTCGGTTTATCGGCTGCGATAGATTATCTCCAATCGCTGGGAATGGACGCCATTGCGGGCTACGAATCAGAACTGCTCAATTACCTGACACAACAACTGTCATTGGTTAATGGTGTGCGACTGATTGGCACAGCGCGAAAAAAATCGTCGGTGCAGTCTTTTTTACTGGACGGCGTGCACCCCCATGATTTGGGAACAGTACTCGACCATAAGGGCGTGGCTATCCGGACCGGCCACCATTGCGCAATGCCGCTTATGGAATTTTACGGACTGCCAGGCACCGCAAGAGCATCGCTCGCCTTCTATAACAACCGAAGAGATATCGATCAACTGATAGAGGGGCTGGCAGTAGCAGCCGACATGTTTGCATGATAGATACGGCGGATAATTCGGCTACCGAGCTGCAGTCTATCTACCGGCAGCGTGTTCTTGACTACAGCCGCAACCCGCATAATTTCTATCGGCCGGCCAGCCCGGATCGCCAGGCGACGGGTTTTAACCCGCTCTGCGGCGATAAAGTGACGGTATATATCAATACCGTCGAAGACCAGGTTGAATCGGTCGCGTTCGAAGGAACCGGCTGTGCAATCTGTATAAGCTCAGCATCGATGATGACCGATGCTATAAACCAGAAGTCAGTCGGCAATGCGTTGCAACTCATTGCTGACATAAAGACGATGTTCAGCGAGGGCACGGAACCCGAAGACCCATCACTGCAGGAGATGTTGGCCCTCACCAATGTTCGCAGCTACCCTTCGCGAATAAAGTGCGCAACACTTGCATGGAATACGGCTGAAGCAGCCCTTAAAGGCGACAGCAGCCAGGTAAGCACCGAAGATCAGGATAACTAATGTTTTCACAGGACAGCGAACCGGTCGTACTGAAGCGAGATGTACAGGCAATAGTCGTGCCTGCCGGTATGCAAATTGACTTACAAAAAGGCGCCCTCGTTTACATCACTCAGGCGATGGGGGGCAGCTTCACCATTTATCATGAGGGCAATCTGTTTCGGATCGCCGGTGAGGATGCTGACTCGCTGGGCAAAGAGCCCCTGACCCCGCCCGTACTGCCCGAAAATGCCACGGATGAAGAATTCACCAAACTGGTATGGGACCAGATGCGCACCATTTACGACCCGGAGATCCCGGTTAATATTGTCGATCTGGGGCTTATCTATGACTGCAAGGTCGCGCGCGACACCAATGGCGATCGTTCTGTAACGGTTATCATGACGCTAACGGCGCCCGGCTGTGGCATGGGCGAGATTCTGGTCGAGGATGTGCGTGAGAAGGTTTCGATTATTCCCACGGTTGCGAAGACCGAGGTCGAGCTTGTATTTGATCCGCCGTGGGATCGCGACATGATGACGGAAGCGGCACAACTCGAACTCGGTCTGATTTAGAGAACCAAAATGCGCAGTATCATCCTGCTGCGCCACGCGAAGTCGAGTTGGGACAACCCAAGCCTGCCCGATATCGAGCGGCCTCTCAATAAACGGGGTCTGCGCGATGCGCCTGAAATGGGCCGCCGGCTCAAGAGCCGCGGCATCAGCCCTGCTGCGATACTGAGCAGCAGCGCCGCGCGCGCCATAACGACGGCCCGCTTGGTGGCGGCTGAAATAGGTTTCCCGTCGGAATCAATCCGTGAAACACCCGACCTTTACCTGGCATCAGCCAGCGCCATCGTCGCCCTGCTCGACCGTGAAGCAGCAAAATACAGCGACGTCCTGCTGGTGGGTCACAACCCGGGAATATCGGAACTGGCTGATCGCATCAGCGACTCAAGCATCGACAATTTGCCTACCTGCGGAGCGTTTGCCGCAACTTTTACTTGCAGCGACTGGGCAGACATTCTTCGCCACCCGGGTGCGATGGACTGGCACGACTACCCAAAAAAAGTCGCACCGCCTCGCTAGCGCAGTTCGCACATGCAGTGATAATAAATGCCGCGCGGGTCATTCCAGCGATCCAGAAACGCAAGCTCTTGG
>Ga0209536_100014135_pt1 | contig 11478 bp, 10 predicted proteins | sample DeeMarSeWOR28_12_FD_187461 | JGI IMG/M metagenome (GOLD analysis project Ga0209536, IMG submission 187461) | Marine sediment microbial communities from White Oak River estuary, North Carolina - WOR-2-8_12 (SPAdes) (version 2) | ecosystem: Environmental > Aquatic > Marine > Intertidal zone >... | reverse complement strand
TCTCTTACTCTTTCCCAAGCCCGATAGATAGGCATTCGTATGCCGGCTCCTCTTTGCGGCGTCCATCTGGAATATACCCTTGAGGGTAAACCCTTCATTTTTTGCAAGATGTTCTATTTTCTCTGAAAGATCGTCCTGATCAAGGGGGGTAAACTTGTTGAAAATTGGAGCTATTACTGTGGGGTAGATGACCGCCATCAGTATTTGAAAGGAAAAGAAAACGAGCCAGGCCCAAATCCACCATCTGCTGCCCGCATAACTGACCATAATGAGAAGAAGGGATAGAAGCACGGTTCCGATAATCACCATTATCACCAGCGACTTGAGCAGATCTGAGAGCCAGGTTTTCAGGGTTCTCGTATTAAAGCCATATTTCTCTTCGATTACGAAGATGTGATAATAGTCGAATGGTAGGTCCACACTGGCCCCAATCAGACCAGGAATAGCGAAAAATACCAGGCCGGCCAGCACGAAATGGACATCTTTCAAGCTATCAGCCAACCAGGGCAACAGGCCTGAGAGGATTATGAAAAGAAAGACCACCTTTCCAACGATCGTCTCCACATGGGAAAAATTTATCTTTTCGATCGTGTATCGATTGATGTTTCTTAATTTGTCCGCATCTATTATTCCGCTAAAGGGCTCAGGCACCTGCTCTTTGTATTTTTTTAGGTTTCTTGCGTTGATTACCTCGATAATAATATCGGTCGTGGACGTAAAAAGATAAAGGGCCAGATAGGCGATTAAGAATGTATTTATAGGTATCATGTATCAGTTCAAAGGGGCTCTGCGGAAGATCCGTGCCATGGGGGAATCCCAACCTATTTACTTCTACCTTATCATATTGTAAAAGTATTGTATTTCATTTTCTAGCCCAAATGACAGGAATCCAGGTGTGAAGCACAACAAACTTTATATCGTCATGGTGGGACTTCCCGCAAGGGGAAAGTCCATTACCGCCACCAAACTCAAAGAGAACCTTATGCATGACTCTATCAGAGCCAAGGTCTTCAACAACGGTGATTTGAGGCGCAAAATGATTCCCCAGAATACTTCTTATGCCGGATTCTATGACCCCAAAAACAAAGAAGGCGTGGCCCTTAGGGAAAAGATAGCCCTTATCAACATCGACAAGGCACAAGGCTATCTTAGAAGAAACGGAGATGTGGCCATTTTGGACGCGACGAACGTGAGTTTGAAACGCAGAAACACCATTCAGAACCTGCTGAAGGACCACCCCATACTCTTCATTGAGTGCATTAACAACGACCAGGAGATCCTCAATGCCAGCATACAGCGGAAGATAGCCATGCCAGAGTTTGACCATCTCAGTCCAGAAGAGGCCATGGAGAGTTTTGAGGAACGAATTTTCTATTACGAATCTATTTATCATTCGTTGGGTACAGAAAGAAATTTCATTAGACTGGATTCATTACACACCCGAATACTTGAAGAAGAGATAGGTTCTGATATCCCCTATTATGAACAGATAAGGGATTTCCTGGTCACAGACTCTGTGAAGAACCTCTACCTCATTCGTCATGGAGAGACCTATTTCAACCTTGAAAACCGGATTGGCGGGAACGCTGACTTAACAGCGAAAGGCAGGGAACAGGCCAAGGCCTTGGCTGAGCACTTTGCAAAGAAAAAGATACCGCGCATTTTCACAAGCCAGAAGAAGAGAACGATTCAAACGGCAGAACCCATCAAGGAAATTCAGGAAAACTGTGCCATCGTCCCCTTAGCCGAATTCAATGAGATCAACAGCGGTATTTGTGAAGGGATGAGTTACGAAGAAATCAGGAAAGTCATGCCCCACGTCTACTTTGCAAGAAGAAAGGACAAATACAATTATATCTATCCCGAAGGCGAAGGCTATATTTCCATGGAAGAGCGAATCGATCGTGGCATCAAGAAGGCGCTTTTTCTGAGTGGGCCCTCTGACAACATCATGATCATTGGGCACAGGGCGGCAAACCGAATGATCCTTTCCCATTTCCTCTATCGTCGAAAAGAGGATGTTCCCTATGTCTATGTTCCCCTGGATAAGTTCTACTATATCTCGACCACTCAAAACAAAAAGGTGTTTCAGTTAAGAAAATTCCAATAGTCAAGATCCTCGCTCTTTTATCCCTCCTTTCTATTCGTGACTCTCATCTCTCTCGCCTTGGCGTATTTTAAAAAGGATCCCCCCGCATTCGTGGTGGAGATGACGAAGCCGTCAAAGCCATCCAGAACTCCCAATTCCAGAAGGTAGGTTCTCAAAAACATCCACAGCCCATGAAAAATGGGCGTGGCAGCATTCACCTTGGCATCTTTCTCAAACAGTTCTTTTGAAGCGAGGTTGGAGTAGTTCTCCATCTTAGCCAGAAGTTCGGAATAATTTCTGAAGCTGATGTGTTCGATAAAAGCGTCAAGTCCTTTCACATTCCCCTGAGTCACCCATTTTTCATGAACCGGCCTGCCATCAAATGCCCCTGCCCTTCTGTTCACAAGGCGCACAATGCGATCAGGCCACCAGCCGCAGTGCTTGATCCATCTGCCGTGCAGGTAATTCTTGCGTCTAAAGCCATAGGCAGAGATTGTGGTATCGTTTCTGGTCAGCTCTCGCATGATGCTCTGGGCTGTCTCCTGCGGTATCCTCTCATCGGCGTCGAGGATCAAAACCCAGTCATGAAGGCACTGATCAACGGCGAACTGTTTCTGCCCCGAGTAACCTCTCCACGCTTCAATGAGCACCCTGGCCCCGAAGGATTTGGCCAACGCCACCGTCCCATCCGTGCTGCCAGAATCCACCACCAGTACCTCGTCTGCGAAGGTGACACTTTTAAGACAATCAGGAAGCCTTTCTTCCTCATTTTTCGTAATAATGGCAACAGATAGTGGGGTCTTTTCCTGTGCTTCCTCTTTCATAAAACTTCACATACCACGAAAGTGCAGGTTTGTAAAAACCCGGATCTTATGTGAAGACCCTCATCATGAGAGGAATGGCCACGAATGTTCCCAGAGAACTCCCCAGGTTCGTAAATACCACCACAAGTAGAATCCGGGTGATCTTATTCTTCCAAAATCCTTTCAGCGTGGAGATGTCTTCAGGCAGGTTCTCAAAATCTCTCACTTTCGGTTTACCCAAAAAGGCCTCCACCAGGCCGGAAACCCAGCCTGCAGCAATCATGGGATTGAGGGATGTCAAAGGAGAGGCAACAACCGCGGATAGGACCGTCAATGGATGGGCCAGGGCAATGGTGGCCCCAAGACCCGCCAGCACAGCATTGGCCAGAATCCACCACTTGATCATGAGGGCGCCCCCACTGGTTCCAGCCACGAAGAAGCCGAAGATGATAATCCCCAAAATGAGCGATGGGATAGCCCACTTGAACGCGCGGGACAGCTGGCCTTTGGGAGGGATTTGCTCCAGCGCAGCCACATCCACTCGCTTCTCCCAATTGGCCTGAATCCCAGGAACATGTCCGGCACCGACTACGGCCACAATCTTCCCACCGGGTGCCGTTCTGATCTTGTGGGCAAGATACTGGTCTCTTTCATCAATCAAGATACGTTTAATTTCTGGGAAGGATTCCCCAATTTCTGAAAGAAGCGTCTCGAGGACATCCTTACTTTTTATCTTCTCTATATCTTCCTCTTGGATAGTGTCTATTTGCCCTGCGGACGTAATGAGCTGTGCTAGCAGCTTTATCTTTCGCCAAAAACCCATGATGCGCCATGTCCTGGACAAGGTGGTTCGAATATCCCTGTCCGCCAAGTGAACACGGGCCCCAATGGCCTCTGCTGATGCAATGGCTCGCAGGACCTCTTCCCCAGGCCTTATTCCCAGCTTCTTTCCGATCTTCTTCTGGAAGTAGGCGAGCATGAGATTGGAGAGGAGCAAAAAAGCCTTCTTCTCTCTGATAACTTTGAGAAGATCCGTGTCTTGCCATTTCTTCTTCTTTGTAAGGGATTGAAATCTGGACTCGCAGAGTTCAATACAGACCGTTTCGGGTTTCTCCTGTTCAATGACCTTTGCAACAAGGTCAGCGCTCTCCCTGGATACGTGGGCTGTTCCTAGGAGGGTGATTTCTTTATCTTCAAAATTCAACCGGTGCCTGTGTGAATTGTTCTTCATGTGTCACATTCTAGACCTATTAGAACATGCAGATTCAGCGCAGCTCAATTTCAGTGTAAGGAATGCCCAGGCTCTTTGCCAGATCCTTCAGATCCTGCTCAAGGGTGATCCGTTTCCCATCTTTGCTTCTCACGCTGGTCGTCTTATCCGCCACAACAAACACCTGGAGCGTTTCCGGCCTGAGAAGTTTTCCTGCTAAAGCCCTCAGTTCCTCCCCCGAGGTGCTCATGTAGGCATCCTGGATTCTTTCGAGGGTATCGAGAGGCTCCTTGCGCATGTAATAACGGCCATAAACCTCCACCAGTTCCGCTGGCGTGTCCACATTAAAGACAAAACTGTTCAGGGCATCCAGCCGTTTCAATTCCAGATCTTTGCGGGGAACCTGTTCCCGGAGCCCCTTCATGATTTCCACCGTCTCCTGAATCGCCCGGCCTGTTTGGTCAGTTTTGCAGCCAATGTATCCCACGAGCATTCCCGCCTTCCACCTGTACGTCTGATAAAACCACGCAGCATAGACAAACCCCAAATCGTCTCGCAAGCGGGTATACAACAGAGAATCCTTTCCGCCAAAGACATTCATGAGGAGACTCACTTTCCAGTAGTCTGGATGTGTACGCTTTACACTGCTGAGGAGAATTGCCGCCTGGGATTGAACCTGGCCGGGCTTATGGATCAAGGCCAGGATGGGCGGGGTCTCGGGTGGCTCATCCAATTGTCTCGTGGGTGCCTTTTTCTCAGGGAATGCCTGGAAGAGTCGCTTTAAACCTTTTGTGGCTCTGCCCCTATCGATGTCCCCTGAAATGGCCACCACCATATTGGAGGGGACGAAATACGCTTTTATGAACCCCTTTAAATCATCCGGCGTGATGGCCGGGATCGTCTTAAGGCCTTGGAGGGGATCGCGACCATAGGGATGCCCCTTGAAATGCCAGATCTTGGCTTCGCGGCTGCTGACGGCCTGTGCGTCACCGCCCTGACGTCTGAGTCCGATCAATGCCCGCTGCTTGACCACGTCAACCACCCGGGGATCGAACCCGGGACGCATCAGGACTTCCTCCAGTAAGGCCAACCCCCTCTCCCAGTCATCTTTCATCACCGAGAGGCTTACAACCGCCTCCTCTAAGTGGACTGAGACGGAGAGCTGGATCGCGTTTTCGTCCAAAGCCAGCGCCAATTCAGCTGGCGAGTATTTCTCAGTCCCACCACGGATAAGGGAACCACTAAGCACATGGTCCAAGCCGATTTTTGTATCGCTCACATCCACTGCACCGGCCTTCACAAGGAGCGTCAAATCAATCAAAGGTAGTTCCCGGTCAGGCAAATAGAAAAGGGTTGCCCCCTCCACTTGGGCCATTTCCGCTTTTGGGTATTCAATCTTTTCAGGGTGCCGTTCAAAGGAGAGAGGATGCTCCCAGCCGAGAGGCGTAGGATAGATTGAGTGGTTGACTAGCGTCCTTGGCCTGAACATCTTGGCTGAGATCGCTCCACTTACCGCCCTCTCCTCGGTATATGTTTCAGGAGGACTCTCAGGCCTGCCACCAGGGATGATATAGACGCTGTTCTGATTACTCGTCTGGACAAATTTGTTCGCCACACGCCTGATTTCCTCCGGGGTGACTTCTGCTATTTTTTCCAGATAAGTCTTCAGATAGCGCCATCCCGCCTGGACTTCTAGAGTCGCCAGAGTACCTGCCAACTGCTCATTGCTACGCATCCTGTCCAAGAAATCTCGCTGGTTCAGTTTCTTGATCCTTTGGAGTTCTCGATGAGAAACCAATTCAGTTTTAAGTCTTTCAACTTCATCGAGAAGAATTCTTTGTACCTTCTTGCAGGCCTTCAGGTAGGCCTCCCGCTTTTCTTCATCGCTAAGTGCTTTTTCCTTCAGTTCCTCTGGTTCAGTGGGTGAACCTCCCAGAATGAGCATCCCCCCGTAGCGGTTATCAGGGTTATAGGCCCATGCCTCAACTGCGAGCCCCTTGTTGACGATGTTCTGGATCAGACGGGCGCTACGACCCTGGCTTAAGATCATAGTCATGGCATCCAACGCGTAGAAATCCTTTGTTCCCATACGGGCAGCATGGAATCCAATCCTGACAAGGGGTGTCCTGGCCCCCTTCAAGAAACGGAGGCTCTGACGCGGACCGTTTTGAAGGGGTTCCCTTGTAACCTCTTCTGGCGCGCGGTTGCCTGCTGGATAGCGCCCAAAATAGATTTCTGCCAGGCTCCTAGCCTGCTCCAGCGTCAGGTCGCCTACCAGCACACAGACTGCATTTGTGGGGTTATAGTATCTCCTGTGGAACGCGATGGCGTCTGTGGTATTATACTTTTCCATGTCAGGTTTCCAGCCGATGACCGGATTGCGGTAAGGATGAGCCATGTAAGCGGTGGCATCCAAGTCGAGCCAGGCAGCACCGCTTGGATTATTGATGTACCGAAAGGCCCACTCCCGTTGCACCACCTCTTTTTCCACGTAGAATTCGCGCCAAGAGGGCTCAAACAACTGTTCGCTGACGATTGAAAACCATTGCTCCACCATGTCTGATGGCACTGACATGACGTATTGGGTCTGGTCTTTACTGGTGTAAGCATTCACCCCCACAGCGCCGTTCCTTCCCAGCTGTGAAGAAAAAGCCTGCGGGACATAGATCTTTTGCACCTCAAGCCGCAGTCGCTCCATCTGTTTGAGCTTGGATTCGATCAGCGCCTGGTCAGGATGACGTTTAGCTTCCTCTGCCAAGACCACCTGATAAGCCGACTCAATCTGTTCCTGCAGTTTCTGGTCTTTTTTGAAATCTAAAGTACCGAAGTTCTTCGTACCTTTGAACATCATGTGCTCGAGAAGATGCGCAATGCCCGTTTTGCCCGTCTCCTCAAGGGCAGAACCGGCGCGGATAGCAACCCGGCAAGCAACCTGCGGTGTGGTTGGGCGTTCCACAATCAAGAACTGCATGCCGTTTTTGAGCTTGAACTCCTTCACATCCAGCCTGATCGTGGAGGCTGCATCCTCAGCTAAGCAGACAGCTACACCGACTGCCAGAACAAGCCATCCCACAAAAATAACCCTAAAAAGCCTCACGATTCATTCCTCCCCTACTCATATGATTCTATCCCTCTACCTCCCTTCAATAAAGAGGGGCATTATTTCCCCATTACTTGATCCGATACAGTGGCCATTCTAAACGTGCCTTCTTGCAACGAGGGCACCTACCAGGTCGCGTGAACCGCCTTCTTTCTTCAAAGACATATCCACAGGCCAGGCACTGGAAAGGCAAGACCACAAGCTTCCTTTTCTGGGCAGCAAGAGAACGGGCAATGTGAGGTAGATGCTCATAGACCTCCTTTTCTCGAATTCGGATCGTTTGGGAGAGTTCCCTGGCGCTCATTTCCTTGTCGCTCAAGAGCTCGATCATCTGCTGACGAATGGTCTGCAATTGATGTCTTTCCTTACTTTCCTGGAGAATTCTTGAAAAGAATCAGAGTAGAATGTTTTAGGGGTTAACCCACTAGATGGCAGGTTTAACCCCTTTTATTAGCATGGCGCGCCTGGCACGACTCGAACGTGCGACCTGCGGATTAGAAGTCCGCTGCTCTATCCAGCTGAGCTACAGGCGCTCTTGTATTTTCAATGACTTAGGCGACGTCTCGGCCCCCAAATCGTGAACTGTGCCCGAAACTGTGCCCATTTGGGTCCTAATATACTCTTCCTGTTTATGCGCTGCAAGTCGTAAGTCCTGCTCGCTCGCAATGTTATACCTGTCAAAGACGCTCCGGGTATTGTGGCCTGAAACCATCATTGCCACACGCTCAGGAATCCCTGCCCTAACCATATTTCTGACCGCAGTTCTCCTGAAATATAGTTACTCTATATAGATCATAATCATTTTGTTAAGTTCTTTTTCAAAAAAAGTGACCCGCTATTGATTTCTCTCCTATCAGAGTTAATTTAGACAATAGATGGATCTTCCCTGGCCGATAACATATCCTGAGGGGCCAAAAATGAGGGACTTAAAGAGCCTATTTATAAATTTGGTGCTGTACTTGGGGGTCCTAGCTTGGCTTATGGCCTACATACTTTGGTTGGAGAATTCAAGCTTACCATGATTCTACGAGGAAAACTGGCCAAAAATAGACGGTCTGGAAAAGACCGCAGAAAGTTTTCGTATGCAGCTCACATCCCCGAGAGAAGATCTGGAAAAGAACGGAGAAGTTGAACTTTTCCTATTTCCACTTACAATCAGCCTCATGCAACTCCTCTAAAGACAGTTTCTCCCCACACTTAGGGCACTGCTCCACCCATATCCTCTGGCCAGGTGGACCAATATAGAATATCGTCCTTCTTTCAATCCAACTCTTCACCCAGATGTTTTGACCGCAAATACGGACTTTTTTGATTTCGCCTTTCATTTTTCTAACCGAAAACTAACAATCTCAAAATTAGGTTAAGGTTATTTACCTTGTGTTAAGCCCCTGGGTGTCTTCCCCGACAATTCTGCTTCAGGGGCTTTTTTTTGACCTCGAAAACATTGACAACCCCGCTGATTTCCGCTAATTCTTGCTCAGGTTAGAGGATGATTGTTAACGCTTAGTCGGGGGCGTTATGAAGTATTGAGCAAGGCCCTATTTCTCATTTTGGAGAGGTGGGGTTTTGTTCTTTAAGAAGGGAGGTGAAAATGAAAGAGGCCATAATTCATATCGTTACTCCTACCCTCCTATTTACTTCTATTTCATGCGGAACCCCATTGAGCGAGTATGAGCCTAAGAATCAAGCAGAACAGGAAATTAAAGCCCTACTAATTGAATATCTAGATTGTAGGAATAAGCATGACCTTGATGGCTTATTAGCGCCCTTTTGTGGCGATGCAAAAGTAATGCAAGGAACATATGGGAACCGCAGGTATGTAACAAAAAAACAGGCTAGAAAGACATGGCCTGAATTATTTGAATCATTTCCTAGAATGAAAATTACCAATCCTAAGATGGAAATCACTGAGAATAAGGCGGTTGTGAAATTCAAATTCACTGCTAATGGGGTGACACATAAAGGGACTCAGCATTTGGTTAAAGAAAATGATAGATGGCTGATTATCAAGAATACCTATGGGGATTAGCATGTTTCTTCATATTGATTGCCACCCTTTTTGATGGCATCACCCTTCCATATTCAATTCTCCAAGAGAATAAAGAAGGCAAACCCTGAATGAAAAAATGCCTCACCCAAACTGCTTTTTTGATTTCCCTGCTTTTACTCCTCCCCACCCTCTCCCTAGCTGGCGATTTCATAGTCACCAGAGTCTATGATGGCGACACCATATTGGTCACAAGAGATCGTACCGATACTAGGAAAGTGAGATTAGTAGGGATAGACGCACCTGAAACATCCAGAAAAAAGTATGAACTAGGGCAAACATATAGCCAACAATCAAAGAAATATCTTACTAGCCTAGTATTGAACAGGACTGTGACCGTAACGAGCTATGACCTTGACGTTTATAATCAACTGCTAGGGGTAGTCATTTGGGAAGGTATAAACATTAACCTTGAGATGGTCAGATCGGGACTTGCAGAGGTCTACAGGGGCAGTCCACCAAAGGGTTTGGATATTGAGCCTTATTGGAAAGCTGAGAAAGAAGCTAAAGCTGCCATGCGTGGGATGTGGAGTTTAGGTGATAAATACATAAGCCCGAAACAGTGGCGGAGGATGAAGAGAGAAAGGTAAAAGCATAATGCAGAAATTTTTTCCTCTGTTATTAATCCCAATTTTCCTATGTTCTTGTATTGACGAAGTCTATTGGACAAAACCCATTTCTGAGAACCAAAATGCTCAGGTGGATAAGAGGCTATTTGGAACGTGGAGATTGAAAAATATGAAAATTTATCTCCACATTGATAGAGGGGATAAGAACTCAATGAAGTACATTTGCCAAGAATTTGAAGGCGAATCAAAGTCCATATCTGGCATCATGCATGTATCGAAGCTATGTGAAAGAAGGTTTCTGAACATAAAATTGTTTAATCCTGACTTGAGAGGGGTTCCAGAGGCATATCTTATCGCTGAATACGAAATAAGGCGGAATGACAATCTAACTATGTTTTTCCCTCGCCTTGATTATATACAGGAGGCGATAGAAGATAAGATGTTGTCGGGAGAAATCGGGACTGGTTCTTCGGGACCTATAATTGTTCGATCTGACTCACCAGAGATAAAAGCGTTTTTAAGAAAATCCCCGCATTGGATATTTTCTGACGCTAAAGAATTTGAGCGACTTGATTTTTGACGTTTTTGCAGCTGCGATCGAAAAATTCCAGGGATTGATTAAGCAAAGTAATGAGGCTTTTGGAACAGGACCACCAGTTCAATAATCGGAGTATCTTAATGGAAGAAGAACATGAACAGGAAGACAGCCTAAACCATGAAGAAATCAAAGAAGTAGAAGCTTCAATCGTATCTGCTGATGAATCAAAGCCAGAGGTAACAGAAGGGGAATTTGCTGAGTTTATCGGTGATAAAGCAGAAAGGTATTTTCGGAAGTTCAAAAACTTCAATATCACGAATCCAAAGAAGGTTGCGGTCACGTGGAATTGGACAGCATTCCTATTCGCCTATGTTTGGATGGCCTATAGAAAAATGTATGCTTGGGCTGTCTATTCGGTCGTCATTATTCTTCTTTACTTCACGGGGCTCTTCCTACTGTCCTTTCTTCTATCATATCTTCCTTTTTCCGTAAGAGAGTTCCTTGCTTATACTATATTGCCGTTTCTTGTGCTTATTGGCTTCGCCCTCCCTGCAATTGCCTTTGGAATTGCTGGGAACTATGTCTATTTTAGATTCGTTAGGAAGAAGATCATTCAATGGAAAAATACAGATAAAGCAATTCCCCTGAATAAGATAGGTGGTGTGAACCCTTGGGCAGCGGTTATTGCGTTTGTTATTACCCTTGTCTCAGGGCTATTTTAGAGATTTTGCTATCCGAACTAATTGGGGTATCCAATGGCAGAAAAACTTAAAGAAAAAGAGTTGGTGAGCTTCAAAGAGCTTTTAATGTCTAACACTATCCAAGTAGATGCCGTCACTCAACTGCTTATGGACAAGGGAGTATTCACAGAAGATGAGTTCTATGCCAAGTTGAAGGAAGTTGGGGATGAATATAGAGAGAAGCTGGGGGATAGGTAGAATAATATTTATCCCAGCTACGATCAAATTTGACACCTAGTGCTTGCCATTTTTTGGTTTCGCCTGCTGTAGATGTTTTGATTAGCAGATGTAATGTGCAATATGGCGAGATTGCACCTTATGGCAACTATTGTGGGATTTTCGATCCTAGGTTCGGACCCCAATATGTTGTGCTTCCTGCTTT
>Ga0209536_100014133_pt1 | contig 11478 bp, 10 predicted proteins | sample DeeMarSeWOR28_12_FD_187461 | JGI IMG/M metagenome (GOLD analysis project Ga0209536, IMG submission 187461) | Marine sediment microbial communities from White Oak River estuary, North Carolina - WOR-2-8_12 (SPAdes) (version 2) | ecosystem: Environmental > Aquatic > Marine > Intertidal zone >... | reverse complement strand
TGAACGCGCGATACAGAGATACGCTGACGATTCTTATTGAAAGCCCTTTCTGGGAACTCCTTACGCCAGGGGAGAAGCTCCGTTGTCTTAAGAATACGGAGGACCTTCTTGATCAGAGCAGGGAACGTCGTAGAAAGGGAATAGCGACGCTTGACTTGAACCCCACCGGTTCAGACTCGGGCTTCGTGAAGTAAAAGCGGGAGCGTGTATAAGGCTCGCTCCCGTTGAGGGTCTAAGTGAAGGGAACCCCTTGGTTTGGAGGAGGCAAAAGACGTTCCCCTTCACAAATAAATAACACTACCTGCCTGTGAAGGTCGTATGAATGGCAACTCCAGCCGTACCCTTTCTTCCTCATTAGTCATCATCGATTATCAGAACTTTCTCGCGAACCTCCTGTAGTAGCTGCAGTGTCGACAGTGTTCAATCTTCTGATCACGCGTTGCCTTCTGGATCCTTCCTCTGCCACAACGCGTTCCGGTTACTTTCCAGCATTCGTGACCCCGCCGGGGGTATGCAGGACACATATCTCGTGTCTCCGACGGGCAATCCATGAATTCCCAGCATTCTAGCGACGTGTCTTCTTTCGCCCCCGTATTCTCGAGGCCAAGGTCGTAATCAAACCCCTCATTCTTTTCTTGGCCTTTGCTCATCGAGTCGAATGAACTGTTTCTAATCGGCTGCATGCGAGCTCCAACAATTTCGGACGATACGACCTGTAGCTTCAGTATACGCGCAGACCCACTCTGAAAGAATACCGTCCCTCCAGGCGCTTTTCCGAAACACACCCAGTCGCGCCCTGAGTACAGGGCAGAGTGTGGCCCAATGCAGCGGCCTACCTGCGCCGTTTTGATACAGCTCGTGATGACCCCAACTTGTCTCCCTCGGCGGAAATGTGCGTATTCCGACATTTTTGTAGGCCGGGCTGCAACTCTGAATCGCGTAACGCGGCGAATCAAAAGGGATATTGTGTTGGCATGCCGATTGCCGTATAAGTGTCGAGCCTATCTGGGGCCGGGTACGCCAGGAACGATATCGTGTCTGGCCAAGAAGGATTAGGCACGTTTGAAAGGAGAACGAAATCATGAAACGGACCAGGTTCATTACCATGTGTATCATTCTTGCGGTTTGGGCGGGCCCTGCCCTGGCCGCTGACTCGCTCCCACCCAGCATTGAAGGCAATGCTGCGGCCATTGTCGATGTTCAGAATCACGCGAACTACTTGTGGACGATTCTGGCAGCCATTCTGGTTTTCTTTATGCAGGCGGGTTTTGCCATGGTGGAGAGCGGTTTCACCCGTGCGAAGAATGCAGTGAACATCATGATGAAAAACCTGATGGATTTTTCGATCGGTTCACTTTCCTTCTGGGCTCTGGGGTTCGGTCTCATGTTCGGAGCTTCCAAGGCCGGACTCATCGGCACTTCCGGTTTCTTCCTGAGCGACTTTGGGCTGGACAGCGACCCTTGGCTTTATGCCTTCTGGCTCTTCCAGACGGTGTTCGCGGCCACGGCAGCCACCATTGTTTCCGGGGCCATGGCCGAACGAACCCGGTTTACCGGATACCTTGCCTACAGTCTGATCATATCGGCGATTATCTATCCCGTATTCGGATCCTGGGCCTGGGGAAGTCTGTACAAGGGTTCCGGCTGGCTCGAGGCCCTGGGTTTTATTGATTTTGCCGGGTCAACGGTGGTGCATTCCGTGGGCGGATGGGCAGCCCTTGCGGGCGCCATCGTGCTGGGGCCCCGGATGGGCAAATACGCAAAGGATGGCCGCGCAAGGGCCATTCCCGGCCACAACCTGCCCATGGCGGCCCTGGGCGTCTTTATCCTCTGGATGGGCTGGTTCGGTTTCAATGCAGGCAGTACGACCGCAGCCAATACGGACATTGCGCTTATCGCTGTCAATACCAACCTTGCGGCAGCAGCAGGGGCCGTCGCTTCCATGGCGGTTGCATGGATGATGTTCCGGAAACCTGAAGCCTCGATGGCCCTGAACGGCGCCCTCGCAGGTCTCGTGGGCATCACGGCCGGATGCGCAAACGTAACCCCGGCCAGCGCGGTCTTGATCGGGCTGACCGCCGGCATCCTGGTCGTCCTTTCGGTCGTGTTCGTGGATACGAAACTGAAGATTGACGACCCCGTTGGCGCCGTATCCGTGCACGGTGTCTGCGGCGCATGGGGAACCCTTGCGGCGGGCCTGTTTGACGTCGGCGGATTGTCTGCCAAGGTTGTGGGCGTGCAGCTGATTGGGATCGGTGCCGCCTTTCTGTGGGTATTTCCCACCGCGTTCGTTATGTTCAAGACCATCAGCGTGACCATGGGTCTCCGGGTCTCCGCTGAAGAGGAACTTGAAGGGCTCGACCATACGGAGCATGGTAATGCAGCTTACCCGGACTTCCAGGTTCACCAAGACATCTCCACACGGGGTTCCTATGGCACACCTGACGCCGGAGGCGGCCTGCCTGAAAGCGAGGACATGCGGTTAAGCGACAGGCTCTCCGAGAAGCCTGTCTAGGAAGCATCCCTTCAGAAAGAAAAGCAAAAGGGGGAGCTGTAAGGCTCCCCCCAGGCTTTCAAGCAAACGGTGGATGTTTAGTTGGATGTCGTGGCTGTGAAGGCCAGTTCAGAAGCAAAGGGCTGTCCTTCTTCTACTTCGGTTTCCCAGGGAAGGACAGGATGATCATCTTCCTTGAAGCGATTGACCAGCCAGGTACAGACTTCGTGGAAGTCTCTTGCTCCGTTGGAAGAACGTGCAAAAAGATGTATGGGTTTGCCTCTTCCAGGGGCTTCGGTAAGGGCCACGTTTTCTCTTATCACAGGGGTCACCTTCTCGGGGAAGTCCTGTTCCAGGCGGAGCATGATCTCCCAGTATATGCGCCTTCTCGGATGAATCCGCGATGGAATTACGGCTTCAATCTCAAGGTTGGCACCCTGCTCCTTGAGCTCGGAAACGGTTTGTACCATCTGCTCGAGGCCGTGAACCGAAAGCGGGCTTCCCTCAACCGGGACAAGGACATGCTGACCGGCCCACAGGGCGGCCAGTGTGATAACGTCCAGACTGGGCGGGCAATCGATGAGGACCCAGTCCCAGTCGCCCTGAGTCTGTTCAAGACAGATGTTCAACAGATCCTGGGCCATAGCGAGGCTGAACTGAAACCGGGCTGCAACCAGATTGCGGCCCGACGGGACGAGATCAACGCCTGGATATGGGGTTTCAAGCACGGGCAGTGGCGAGCAGGTTTCAAGTGCCCTCAATAGCAGCGACCCATTGTCCGGCATTCCAAGCGAGATGCTTGCACTGCCCTGTGGATCGGCGTCCACAACAAGCACCTTCTTTCCCACGGAACCGAGGCCCGCGGCCAGGTTGACGGTTGCGGTGGTCTTGCCAACCCCGCCCTTCTGGTTTGCAATGCAAAACACTCTTCTCATTTCTTCCCTCCGTCTCTGTGTTTTTGTTCCTGATGGCCCGGCGTCTTCCGCGCCGCTGATGGCCCTATCCGGTTGTTTACAAAATTTAAACAATTTTTGTGGGAGGTTGCAAGGCCTACTTGGCTGGAGCAGAAGGAAATCCGGAGATGATTGCTATTTGACGGCTTCGATAACCTTCATGATGGCAGCAAAATCCATCTCCGACAAACCTGAGGAAAGACCTGCTTCAAACAACTCCATATTCGCGCGGACCAAAGGCACACGGGCATCATAGGTGTCAGCGGTCGCCAGGACAAAACGGAGGTCCTTGGCCATATGTTTGAACGGGAACTGAGGAGGGTATTCACCGGACATCAGCATTCCCGCCTTGAGGCTGAAATAATTGCAGGCCATTGGTCCGGCCATGATGGTATCCAGAATGACTTCGGTTTCCAGTCCGCATTTGCGACCCAGATTGACGGCCTCACAGAGTCCCTCCATCATTGTCGCAAGCAAGAGATTAATGCTCATCTTCATGGCTGAACCGAGCCCTGCCTCTCCGCAGTAGACCACCTTTTTTCCCATGGATAGAAACAGAGGTTCGAGCCGAGTCACCGTGGTCTTGTTCCCGCCTGCCAGAATGATTAACGTCCCCTCTTCGGCGGGTATTCGTGAGCCGGAAACCGGAGCATCCAAAAAATCGATACCTGACGGCTTCAATCGGGCGGACAGTTCTCTGGAAAAAGCCGGTGGAACAGTGCTCATATTGATGAGAATCTTGCCGGCCACATTTCCGGCCAGAAGCCCGGTCTGGCCGGGAAGGATCTCGTCAATCGCTTCAGGGCCGGTTACCATCAGAATAACGATGTCGGTGGCAGAGGCCAATTCGGCCGGTGTGGAGACGGTTTGTGCACCGGCGGACTCGAGGGCGCCACACTTGGAGGCGTCCCGGTTCCATATGGTTACCGGATAGCCGGCCTTAAGGAGGTTTCTGGTCATAGGAACCCCCATGATGCCCATCCCGATAAACCCGACCCGTTCTCTCATCTCATCTCCTCCGCGCCCTTCTCCATAAAGCTTGTATCCAACCTGTTATGGTGGCAAAGAAGCACACGACAATAGGCTGCGAGGTCGCCCCATGTGTTATGCCGGACGTACATTTCAAAATACACGCGTCCGACCCGACATTGTTCACAGCGCTCAAGACTCTGGTAAAGCATCTGCTCCATATGCCGCTGTCTCCTGATACACGATGAAAGCCAGAAGTTAAGCATATGCGGTTCATCCTGACAACGCGCTGCTGGACAATAGATATCGTAGTGCATGGTTTTCACGGGCGCGACAAATGCAGCCTCGCACCTACTCTAACAAATGAGGCACTCCCGCTGTTTCTCCTGGATCCAGGGGGAACGGTTGACAAAATCCGCCGGACCAACGGTCCGTCCCGTGAACCACGGTTTGTGGTTTAATGAGCCATGCGTGTAACCGTAAGAGAAGACTGTCGTCTCAACGCAGCGTCCCTTCCTCCCCCGGTCATGAAAGGGCTGAAGGATGAACTTGAATTTGTGAACCCGGAATGGGTGCGCAAGAAGAAGTTCAGTCGCTGGATGGGTAAGACCCCATATATGCTGTCCTTCCTCAGGCTGAATCAATCCGGTGACCTGATCATTCCAAGGGGGTTTACGGGGCCTCTGATCGGCATACTCAGAGACGCAGCCGTGTCCTATGAACTGCGGGATGAAACGCGTGTGCTTCCAGATGTGCCCATGACCTTTACCAAAGCGCTTCGTCCTTACCAGGAGGGAGCCCTGCAGGCGATTCTGTCCCGGCGTTTCGGCGTACTTCAGGCCCCCACAGGAAGCGGAAAGACAGTTGTGGCGCTGGCTGCGGCCGCCGCCCGGAAACAGCCGACGCTTGTCATCGTTCACACCAAGGAACTGCTCTACCAGTGGCAGGCACAGGCTGTGGCCTGCCTCGACATGCCGGCCGATGAGGTCGGCCTTTTGGGTGACGGGCATTCAAGGGTCGGCACGCGTCTCACCATCGCCATCGTGAACAGTCTTTACCGAAAAGTGCAGGAAGTGCGCGACGGAATCGGCTTCCTTGTTGTGGATGAGTGCCACAAGACGCCTGCCCGAACCTTTACCGGGGCGGTCTGCGGCTTTGACTGCGGTTATATGCTGGGCCTTTCTGCAACGCCCTACCGGAGCGACGGGTTGACGAAACTCATCCATCTCTATCTTGGTGAACAGGTTCATCAAATCGGTCACGTCAGTCTTCAGCACGAAGGTCAGATCATGACCGGGAGCGTATGTGTCAGACCTACCAAATTCAACTATGCATTTCGCGGGAACTATCAGGAAATGATCAACCGACTGGTTCAGAACCAGGACAGAAATAGAATCATCGCCTCGGATGCGATATCCGAAGCCCGTAAGGGTGGGGGAATCGTTCTCGTTGTATCTGACAGGAAAGATCACTGCGAGCAACTCGAAGGCATGATCCGGGCTTCAGGAATATCGTCGTGTCTCCTTACCGGCAGCGTTCCTGTGGAAGACCGGAAAAGATTGATCGACGACCTGCGGTCCGGGGGCATCCAGGTGGTCGTGGCCACCCTCCAGTTGATAGGCGAAGGCTTCGATCTGCCTGCGCTTTCCAGCATTCTTCTTGCCACGCCCATTCGCTTTTCGGGCCGGCTTATCCAGGCCATTGGGAGGATTCTTCGGACGCACGCCGGAAAGGAAGAGGCCCGCATATATGATTACGTGGATCAGGCCCCGGTTCTCCGTTCCGGGTTCCGTGCCCGACGGCAGGTCTACCAGGATTTGAAACTGCATGTCGACGGGTCTTGGGATGTTTAGAAAAGTCTTCTACCTCAGGGGCTTGCGGGAGGCATGGGCGACCTGAAGGACCACGAATATATGGCCCCGGGATCAGGAAACAGAATTAAAGTTCCTACCGGGCGCGCCGATAATACAAGTACACACCCAGTGGTGCAGATACCCCCTCCATCTGCACTGCTCATCCTCAAGGCTGGATCCATTGGATCCAGCCTTCGCCTTTATTGCAACCCGCCTTCGACAGTTACAGGAAACACCATTAAGATGGACACATGGCAGCCTGCTTTTGGATGGGCCTTTATCCAAAACTTTACCGGAAAGGAGAGCATCATGAAACGCACTATGTTAATCGGGGTTCTGTTACTGACAGCCGTCGTCCCTGCGCATGCAGGTGAAGGCATGGTCAACGTCGAAAGTGCTTATGAGGTTTCTGCGACCGCAGACCGTTTTGAACAGATCTTGAGCCAGAAGGGAATGACCCTGTTCAACCGCATAAGGCACTCGGAAAGTGCTGAAAGCGTCGGGGTGAAGCTGAGAGACACTGAACTTCTCATCTTCGGGAACCCGAAGGTGGGGAGTCCCCTCATGGCCTGCGCTCAGAGCGTGGGGATTGACCTTCCGCAGAAGGCACTGTTCTGGAAGGACGAGGCGGGCAAGGTCTGGATTTCATATAACGACCCGAGGTACCTGGAAACTCGGCACAGCATCACGGACTGCGACGAGGTGATCTCAAAGATAAAGAATGCCCTGGAGGGGATGGCCCGTATGGCAGCAAAGCAGGAGGCTCCTGTTTCAGCCCCTTCGGGTTTTCAGGTTCAGTGAGTCGCGCATCATCACGGCCCAATCCGGTGTCGCCCAAAGAAAAGCCCCCGGCACGCGGCCAGGGGCTTTGGATTGGGGTCATGCCGGCCGATGATCAGACAGGGGCCGGTGAAGTAATGGCCTGCAGGTCCTCCTCCACCGTTCCAATCGGCTTGATGTCGAAGGTATCCATGAGCACCTTAAGGACATTCGGCGTCACGAAGGCAGGCAGTGACGGTCCGAGGCGGATGCCCTTGATTCCGAGTGAAAAGAGGGACAAGAGTATGGCCACCGCTTTCTGCTCATACCAGGAAAGGACGAGAGAGAGGGGCAGGTCGTTCACCCCGCAGTTGAAGGCCGAGGCGAGAGCCTGCGCGATTTTCACGGCCGAGTAAGCATCATTACACTGACCAATGTCCAGCAGCCTTGGAATCCCATCGATGGTTCCGAGGTCCAGGTGGTTGAAGCGGAACTTCCCGCAGGCAAGGGTTAGGATCACAGTGTCTTCAGGGGCTTTTTCGACGAGTTCCGTGTAATAGTTTCGGCCGGGTTTCGCGCCGTCGCATCCCCCGACCAGCATGAAATGCTTAATCCTGCCGGCTTGCACCGCCTCGACGACCTTGTCCGCGACGCCGAGCACCGCGTTTCGGGCAAAGCCGGTCATGAGGATATTGCCTTCTGTGGCCTTGAACCCGCCGAGGGCCTTGGCCTTTTCAATGACGGCTGAGAATTCCCTGTCCGCGACATGGGTGACGCCGGGCCATGCCACAAGGCCGGTCGTGAAGACATTCTCCTTGTAGGACGCTTTCGGGTCCTGGATGCAGTTTGTCGTAAAGAGAATCGCCGCCGGTATGCCGTCAAATTCCTTCCGCTGATTCTGCCAGGCGGTGCCGAAGTGGCCTGCCAGGTGGCTGTATTTCTTCAGGCCAGGATATCCATGAGCCGGAAGCATTTCGCCGTGCGTATAGACGTTCACACCGGTACCTTCGGTTTGGCGGAGCAGTTCCTCAATATCCAGCAGATCATGTCCGGTCACGATAATGGCCGGTCCTTCCCGCAGGGCCGTCGATACGGTCGTGGGCACGGGATGGCCGTAAGCGGACGTATTGGCGGTATCGAGAAGTTCCATGGCACGGATATTTGTGCTGCCACAGCGGAGGTTCAGGTCGACCATGGCCGAGACATCCAGCCTATCGTCCGTAAGGGCGCTCAGCGCTTCGTGAAAGAAGGCATAGACCGTTTCGTCTTCCTGACCCAGTATTCGGGCATGGTCTGCATAGGCCGCCATGCCTTTGAGCCCGTACAGCAGGATATGGCGGAGCGAGCGGATATCCTCATTCACCGCCTCGGTATCGGGCCGGATTCCGGTTACTGAATCCGCATCACGTGTAACCGCCTCATCTGTGTTCCCCGGTATGTATGTGGCGGCGACAGGCCAGTCATTGATGTCAAAACCCACCTGCTTTCCGTCGAAGGTTCTTCTGAACAGGTCTTCTGCCTCCTGCCGTACGGACCCTGCTTTCGTAATCCAGCCCATGAGGCGGTCGGTATCGAAATTCACGTTCGTCACGGTTGTGAAAAGCGCTTGCGTGACGAAGCGGTCAATCTCGGGATCCACGGCACCTAGTTTTCGGGCCTCGTTGGCAAGATAGCCGATTCCTTTGGCCTGGAACACAAGAACGTCCTGGAGGGCGGCGACTTCGGGGTCCTTTCCGCAGACACCCATCTTGTTGCACCCCGTCCCGCTGGCCGCCTGTTCACACTGGTAACAAAACATACTCATTGGTATTACTCCTTTTCTCTTTGTTTTAGTCATCAAATTATGTTGATGTATTTGCCGCCATCGGCATTGGGGGCTATGATACGCATGTGTGGGGGGCTGCACCATGATATGGCTCATAGTCGAATGCCGCCCCGGCCCGCTCGCAGGTATCAGCCGCCATAGAAAGTGGAGGTGGGGTTGTAATCGAAGCCAGAAGGCGGGGGCAGGCGAGGGGGCAGCGGCGGGTTATGCGTACGAGCCCTTTTTGCAGTGGCCCTGAGAATTGCAGTCTGGCTTCAGGTTGTCCGTCGGAGCCGGGCTGTTTAAGGCGTTTCCCTGCGCGTACCTGAAGAGGCCGTTCTTCTCCCCCAGCTCCTGGCGGCACGCCGTGATACACTCGCCGCAGTTTACACAATTGATATCCCGCCTGGGGTGCCTGGGTCGCACGCCCATGAAACAAACCAACTCACACCTTCTGCAGTCCGTGCAGGTGTGCATATTCATTCTGTTAAAACGGATACGCAAAGAAACGGGGCTGAGCCATCCAAAAAGCATCTGCATCAGGCCGGGTGCACAGACATATCGGCAGAATATATGGCGGACGAACACTGCCGTGACGACCATATAGATGGACATTCCGATGATACCAGCCTTGAGGCCGAAGCTAAGATCCAGCGTCGTGATCTCTTGCCAGATACGGGCCGGGGCAATAAAATAGCCGGAAAGGAAGGCACCGGTTACCGGGGGTATCGTAGCCACCAGTAACAGGGACAGTACCCCGTAAAGGGTTCGGCTTCCTCTTGCATCGCGAGGATCGTTGGCTTCATGCGAAAAGAGATTCCGGCGGCCGAGAATCTTCAGCGTGAGAAACTCCGCCAACTCAAAGATAGCCCCTTCAGGGCATAACCAACCGCAGAACAGCCGACCAAAGAGAAAACCCAAAAGGGGGAAAATGCCCAGAACAATGACCCATGGAAGGACAGCGTTCAGGAAGAACTGCACAGCATTGTATTTGTCGACAGATCTGCGAATCCGGTTACACTACCAGTCGAGCAGCCGACGCTGGCCCTCGAGTGCCCTAATCGCCGTCACATCCTGGGAGACCTCGACAGTCCCCTTATTGGTTCCCGACGCATATCGAACCGCAAAATAACGGATATGGAGAAAACGGCCCTTCAACTCTATCCAGAATTCAGCAGAATCCTTCTGCCCGCTTCGGAAGGCATTCACTATTTGCTCGACGACATGAACGCTGGCCGGAGGGTGGCAATTATTCACGTTACGTCCGATAATTCCAGGGCTTCGGGGGAAGATGCGCTCTGCCCCGGCCGAGTAATACCGGACCTCGTCATACTCATCCACGAAGGTCATATCCACGGGCAGATGCGTGAGCATCAGGTTGATCTGTTCGGGAGTAAGGGTCCCTACGCTGAGATTGATCGTTGCCCCCGCCGTCCCGAAGGCAGGTGACGTTCCGGTGGCAGACCAGCGAGCTTCCGGTTCTATGAGCGTATATCCGATCTCGTCGCTTCCGGTCTCCACGACGCCCCATTCTTCCGGGGTCAGGGTATCCATGCAGAGGGGGAAAAGGATCTTTTCCTCCTTATAAATCATGTCTCGGAGCATGGTCGAAAACATAAGCCCGTCGACCACGAGGCCCTTGATGTCTTTCTGACGTAGTTCCTCCCCGATGGTGCGCATGATGTCCCGGATATCGTCGTGGAGTGCCCACATTACTTTTGACGGAGCCGTAATGCCGTGTCTCTCAAGAACCGGAAAGAGCTGGTTTTCCTTCCGGATGAAGTGTCGGTCTATCTCCTTGAGTTTCTCAAATGCGGATTCCGCGAGACCGAGATTGTCGTCCGGTGTTTCCTTGAGGGTTTTGAGGAAAGGCTCCCAGGTGTCCAGAACTCCGGATACGGCCTTGATTTCTTTGAGAAACGTGTCCACGGGGTGACCGACCGGGATGTCCGTCGCTTCCGGCTTTACCTCCTGGAACGATTGCTCCATAACCTGCACATGGACATCGCATAGCCGCTTGATTTCTTCGGCCGGCATGCCCTCCTTGAGAAGAGACTGTTCCATTTCAGCAACCTCGGATGGGCCCACCTCCTGAAGGAGTTCCGAGAAGAGCTTCTTCTGTTCTTCCACAGATTTTCCGGCATGTAGATCGCGAATGATTCCCTTCATCAATTCAATGCGCTGCTGTCCCTTCTTGTCGGACGAGGGTGGTGTCCGGGAAACAGCCTCACGTATTACCTGGATAAGCTGTTCCAGCGGAATTCCACTCATCCGCGCCGCGTGTCCGAGGGTGGCCCTTCGTCCGAGAGTCTTCCTCAGAAAAGGATTCTTAAGGCGTGCAAATTCCGGGGATAGATCCACAAGGACGTCCAGTAGATGCGGGTATTTCTCTATCAGCCCCAGCATACGGGTATCTGCGCTAAGCTCCATGGCCCATTCCTCCGTCTTGGTTTAGTGCAAGGGTATCATGAAAGGCGATAAAGCGGACGCGTTACGGAAGGAATCGATGGACGGCTGTGCGGAGGAATGCGTCGTAATCCCAGGGAGAAGTCTGGAGGCGTTTGCGACAATCCGAACGGAACAGATAGGCCTGGGCCGTCAGTTTCTCTTCCCCGACCAGTGGTTTCGGGGCAACGACGATGCGGG
>Ga0209536_100014132_pt1 | contig 11479 bp, 11 predicted proteins | sample DeeMarSeWOR28_12_FD_187461 | JGI IMG/M metagenome (GOLD analysis project Ga0209536, IMG submission 187461) | Marine sediment microbial communities from White Oak River estuary, North Carolina - WOR-2-8_12 (SPAdes) (version 2) | ecosystem: Environmental > Aquatic > Marine > Intertidal zone >... | reverse complement strand
TACCGGCTGTGGATGGGAGTCAGCCCGAAGCTTCCCGATAACCGGCTGGCCGCCCATGGGTATCCACGCCCTGTCCAGGTCGGGGCATATGAGGCGGATGGCCGACTCTTCAGAGGAAAGATAAAGCATGCTGTCCTTGACACCCGCGGTCAGCGGGCGCAGCCTGATACGGTCAGTGAGTCCAATCATCTCGCCGTGGTGAGCAATAATCACCGTGAAGGGTCCATTTAAGAGCAGGCTGCCATACACCTGGCGGAGGGTTCGGAGTAAATCTCGCTCCCGCGGAGGGCGCCGCTCAATTTCGTCCCAGAGAGGCGGTGCCAGCACGCGTGCCACGACATCGATTGGCAGCTTGTGTTTTCGCATCAGGAGGTCAATGGCATAGGCCACCACTTCGGTATCGGTCTGCATGGTGCAATGATAGCCGAACTGCTCCAGGTAGCGCCTGTTGATACCATAGGAAGAAATCTCGCCGTTGTGCACCACGGTCCAGTCCAGAATGGAAAACGGGTGGGCGCCACCCCACCATCCCCGCGTGTTGGTCGGGAATCTGCCGTGTGCGGTCCACAGATAACCTTCATATTGCTCCAGGCAGAAATACTCGGCTATCTCCTCAGGGTAACCTACTCCCTTGAACACCGCCATGTTCTTGCCGCTGGAAAAGACAAAGGCATCCGGAAACTGGGTGTTTACCTGCATCACGCTCTCGACAACATAATCATCATCCGCCTGACCTTCCGGTTTCTGCGGGCCGGTCTCGAGGAAGTAACGCCACACCAGAGGTGGATTTACAATCGCCGGCGTCGGCTGGCTTGGCACTTCTTCAGTATGAATCAGGTGAAACTTGTCTTTGAGGAAGGCCTCCACATCCTCCTTGCCCTTCTGGCTGAGATACATGATGTGGAAGGCGTAGAGGTCAGCATACTCAGGATATAGCCCATAGACAGCGAATCCACCTCCCAGTCCATTGCCACGGTCGTGCATATTGGCAATTCCCTTTATGACGCCTCTGCCGGAGAACCTCTTTCCCGAGGTATCCATGGCGCCGAATATGGAGCAGGCATCGATTACCTTATCATCCTGGTAAGGGTTTTGTGTCCGGTTAAGCTCTTTCATTGTCTCAACTCCCGGTAAAAAATCTTTGTGCTTTATTCACCAGCAACTGCTTCCTCGACCGGCGCAGCCTCTGATGGTAGAACTGAGGCCGAAGATGGCACTTCCAGATGCGGCTGCCACAGTTCTCTGGGCAGAGCCGAGAGGCCGAAGTCCTCAGCGACCAGTTTTTGCTTGAAATCGTCAACCTTTACTCTGTCCCTGATTAAGTTAAATACTATGCCTGATTTCTCGATGTTGTCGACAAATACCAGCCCTACCAGTTCCCCCTCTTTCAGAATGACCTTGCGGTAGGTACTGTCATAGCTCTGGCTGAGCACCTCATAACTATCATCAGGCGGGTTCACAATCCCGGCGGAGACCACGTCCAGCCCGAAATATTTCAGGGAGTTCATCGCTGTTCCGCCCGGATATTCCATTGCCTTACCGACCATATTAAATCCAGCAACCCTGCCGCCCAAATACGCGTTGGGCCATATCGGGGTGAGGCGACACTCACCATAGGCGATATCATAAGCTTCGGCAACATCACCGCAAGCGGAAACATCGGGATGGGAAGTAGTCATGTGGCGGTCAACAATGACTCCGCGATTTATCTCTATCCCGGTTTTGGCGACAATGTCCACGCGTGGGCGGACCCCAATGGCCACTATTACCAGGTCGCAGGAAACCGGGGTGCCGTCGTCTAATGTCACGCCGGCAGTATTGGCGCCGGAAAAACTGACTACATCAATCACGGTGCGGCCGGTCATAACCTTGACTCCCGCCTGTTTGACCACCTCCTCTTCGAGAGCCGATGCTGCCTCATCGAGCATGACGTTTAAAATCCGCTCTTTCATTTCAACGACGGTGACTTCAACGCCCCGTCTGCAAAGCGCTTCCGTGACACTTAATCCGATGAGTCCACCGCCGATTACCACGGCCTTTTTTTTCCCCTCAAGGTACTGGTCAATGGCCTTGGCGTCATCGAGCGTGGTGAAGGTAAAGACGCCTCTTTTTTCAACCCCTTCTATCGGAGGAACGATTGGCGAGCCGCCGGTAGCCAGCAACAGCTTTTGCCACCGGATTATTTCTCCAGAGTCCAGTTCAACGGTATGCTTATGCGGGTGAAGTTGTGTCACCTTGCTGCCGAGGAAGGTGACGATATTGTTCCGCTCATAGAAATCGGGCGGTCGGTAAAGCATTTTCTCTAACGGAAGTCCCTCAGCCAGATAATCGGCTATGAGCGGTCGCGAGTAAGCAGGGTAGGGTTCCTCAGAAACAATCGCTATAGTATCCTTCTTGTCTAACTCACGTATTGCTTCCGCGGCGCCAATGCCCCCGGCAGAATTGCCTATAATCAGATATTTCACTTTATTTGTTCTATCTGCCATGTTGTCAGGCCTCAGCGAATTTTTAGTACTGTAAGCTTCTGAGGAAATCAGGCACTCCTGTCATCGGATAAAATCAACGAGCCTAGTTCTGTACCGTAACCTCCACCACGTTTTGTCGGGCGATGGCTTGCTCTTCCTCGCCTTCTTTAGTGAAGACGTGCATTAATCCCATTACTTCGTACTGGCCATTCTCTAAATATCTCGTATCCCATTTGACCGAGAAATTTTCGCTTCTATCCTGTGACTCTCCAATCTTAATCCAGGTATTTGCATTCTTCTTGCGGAAATACCATGGATTACACACCCTTTCGACGTAGCCCGAAATACCCAATGATTCTAGTTCTTTAGACAAAAGGGCTTCATCATAAGTTTCACGCAATTTAACAGTGCCGGAATATGTTTTAATGACTTCAGTTGGAACTAGATAATGTGGCCCCCAATTTTGCGACATGATGCACCTCCTTTTAACTATAGAGTTAGGGTGATTTGAGAGTACCCGTTATACAAAGCTATTGTGTCTTTAAGTAAGGACTCCATCTTGAACCTCAGCAAATACCAGCGCCTCATTGGGACAGTTAGCCACACAGGCTGGTATCTCTTTCTCCAGGCACAGGTCGCATTTAGCGATTTTCCCCCGGTGTTTTTCCTGTCTTATCACACCGAAAGGGCAGGCCAATATACAGGTCCAGCAACCGATACACTTTTCGCCGTCAACGGTGATTATGCCGGTCTCCTGGTCACGCTGAAGGGCGCCGGTAATGCAGGCATAGACGCAGTGAGGTTCTGTACAGTGGCGGCAGGTCACCGCAAAGGAAATTGGCTCTCTTCTCTCCACCTTTAGAAGCGGTGTGGGTCGTTGTGATTCCCTTTTGAAAGACTTTATTAGGTCATTTGAGCGCGAGTGCTCCAGGCGGCAATACACCTCACAGAGACCGCAGCCGATGCACACCTCTTCATTAACATAGACTTTTTTCATATTATCACCAACTGATTAAGCGGAAAGCGGTTGCCGTATACCACTATAGTTTTTTTTGGAGCTTTTGTCAAGTATATTTAGCTTAATTAGACCCAAGAATATTAAAAAAAGCCACTGCAGTTATTAATAAGGCGGAAAAATAATGCAAATTATTGCCGTTTTGTTTGGTCAGCAAGTGATATACAGGAAAAAGTGACCGTTTAATGGGGCAGGTCGGCTGTGCTTTTTAGTACGTGGAGGCTGTTATTTCCTCCATTTTTCCGGTTACCATATAGACTACCCGCTCGCAGATATTGGTGACTCTATCAGCGCTGCGCTCCAGGTTATGAGCTACCCAGATAAGACGAGTGGCTCTGGTGATGGTTCCCGGATCTTCTGCCATGAACGTAAGCAGCTCGCGGAAAACCTGGTCATACAGATTATCCACGTCATCGTCTTCCGCAGCGATTTTCCGGGCGGTATCAGCGTCGCGTTTGACAAAAGTGTCCAGACTCCGGTGCAGCATGTCCACTGTCTTTTCCGTCATGCGGGGGATATCGACAAGCGGTTTCAGGGGTGGCTCATCACCTATCATCAGCACAATCTTGGCTATGCCTTCTGCGTGGTCGCCGATGCGTTCCACCTCGCTTATGATGTTAAGCACAGAGATGATGGTGCGCAGGTCACAGGCCATGGGTTGTTGAGTGGCGATGAGTTGAATACACTTCTCTTCGATTTCAAATCGTTTTTCGTTTACTTTCAAGTCGTCGGTGATTATCTGGTGCGCCAGATCGAGGTTTCTCTCCTTGAGTGCTTTAACGGAAGAGGTAATGGCTTTTTCCACCATGCTCCCCATAACCAGAACATCATCCTGTATCTCTCTTAGTTTCTTATGAAAAGCCGTTCTTATCTCCATATTTATTACCTCCCTTTGCTTTTACCCGAACCTTCCGGTAATGTAATCCTCGGTACGCCTGTCCTTGGGATTGGTAAAGAGTTCAGACGTAGGCCCGTACTCAACCAGCGCACCCGCTCTATCCTCTTCCATCATGAGGAAGGCGGCCATGTCTGATACCCGTGCTGCCTGTTGCATGTTGTGGGTAACGATGATAGTAGTGTAATTTTCAGACAGACTTCTCATTAAATCTTCTATCTTGAGGGTAGCTACCGGGTCGAGGGCGCTGCATGGCTCGTCCATTAAGATAACCTCGGGCTCCACTGCCAGTACTCGTGCAATGCAAAGCCTTTGTTGCTGTCCTCCTGATAGAGCCAGAGCAGACTTTTCCAGCTTGTCTTTGACCTCGTCCCATAACGCCGCTTGCCGGAGACTCCTTTCGACAATGTCCTCAAGCTCCCCGCGGTTGTTCTTACCGTGTCGCCTCGGGCCAAAGGCAACGTTATCAAATACCGACATTGGGAAGGGGTTTGGTTTCTGAAAGACCATGCCAACCATTTTTCTCAACGCTACTACATCAATGGATTTGTCATATATGTTCATGCCATCAAGTTCAACACGACCTTCTACTCTGGCTCCAGTGATAAGGTCGTTCATCCTGTTGAATAGCCGGAGAAAGGATGATTTACCGCAGCCGGAAGGGCCGATTACCGCAGTAATGGCGCGGTCAGGTATATCCAGGGTAATATTCCGCAATGCCTGAAAGTTTCCGTAATAAAGGTTCACCCCTTCAGTGCTAAGTTTCTCACTGTTCTGACTGATTGCCTTGTTGTTCAGCAATATAGGATTTACTTTCATGAGCTGTACCTCCGCTGTCGAACGCGTAGCCTTATAATCGTAGCTAGGACATTAAACGACAGGACCACCGCCAGTAACACGAGGGCAACTCCCCACATCGTGCCCATGGGCATACTGGGAACGTGAGCCGCTACTGTGTAGAGATGATATGGTAATGCCATGAACTGGTCAAGCGGGGACTGTGGCAGTTTGGGGAGAAGAAAAGCGGCTCCTACCACCAGTATTGGGGCCGTTTCTCCAGCAGCGCGACTCATTGCCAGAATAGCTCCGGTAATTATTCCGGGCAGCGCCTGAGGTAAGACTATGTGCCTCACTGTTTGCCACTTGGTGGCTCCTACTGCCAAACTACCTTCCCGATATTCCCTGGGTACTGCCAGAATCGCCTCCCTCGAAGTAGTGATGGTCATTGCCAGCGCCTGGCAGGCAAGGGTCAGACTGGCTGAAAGCAACGACATGCCGAAATGAAACGCCAGCACAAACACCCCCAGCCCGAAGAGCCCATATACAATGCTGGGCACGCCCGCCAAATTAACGATAGCCATATTGATAGCTCGTGTTAGCCAATTATCTCTGGCGTATTCAGTAAGATATACTCCTGTCATCACCCCTACCGGTAACGCAAATATCAGAGTACCCATCATGAGGTAGAAAGTCCCCACGATTGCCGGGAAAATACCGCCCGCTTTACCTGCCTGCGATGGTGCCTGAGTTAAGAACTCCCAGCTAATAGCGCCGCCACCGTTCAGAACAATCTGGAGGATTATGCCCAGCACCAGCACTACCACAATAGCGGTGGCGATAATAAGTAGGCCGAAAGCAGTTCGCTGTGATAGCTGGCGTTTTGCTAGCAGGTCGGCTCTCATAGCTACCTTGCGAACCTCCTTTTCTGGCGCTCGAGCACCCGGTCCGCAATCAAATTGACTGCCAGGGTGATGATAAACAGGATAAGACCGATGGCAAATAACGCTTGGTACTGCAATCCGCTGCGTACGGCGTTGCCGATGCCTGAGGCAATGGCGGCTGTCATTGGCATCATCGGTTCGGTTGGAGATACAGGTATCGCCAGGGCGCCGCCGGCGACCATCAGTACCGTCATCGTCTCGCCAATGGCGCGCCCCACCCCGAGCATGATGGCTGCCGTGATTCCGGAAAGGGCGCTTGGAATACAGACGTGTCTTATCGTTTCCCACTTGGTGGCTCCCAGAGCGTAAGACGCCTGTCTGAATTCATCTGGCACGGCCCGTAGGGCATCCTCGGAGACGCTGACAATTATGGGTAGGCTCATCAATGACAGCATGATACCGGCGGTAAGCCCGCAAAGTCCGGTGTTTAGGTTAAATGCGCTCTGTACCAGTGGCGAAAGAAGCATCAGTCCGATAAAGCCCATCACTACCGACGGGATTCCGGCAAGCAGCTCGATTACCGGTTTCACTGTCTCTCTGACGTTCCCGGGGGCTACTTCGGCGAGGTAGGCAGCGCAGGCAATGCCAACGGGTACTGAGATAGCGGTTGCGACGAGAGTTACCCAGAGCGTGGAAATGAAGAAGGGCATTATGCCGAAGGTGGGCGGGTCTGAGACGGGATACCACTTGCTGCCAAAGAAGAACTCCCAGGGCGGGGTATGGAGGAAAATCGGCAGGCCTTCTTTCAACAGGAGGGCAATAATGCCCAGCAGGACGACGATAGCCAGCAGGCCGGTCAGAAAAATCCAGCCCTCAATAAACCTCTCGCCCATACGCCACCGCCGCTTGAGACTCGGGGCGAGTCCATCGCTGGTGGTGGTGAATGAAGCTCCCCGTTGCAGCATGGTGCAATATTTTCCTTTCCGTTTATTTCACAGGAGTGTCAAGCTGGTTTATTGTATATTAATTATATTATTGCAGTGGCACATAGCCAACCTCAAGTACCTTTGCCTGGCCATCTGAAGACAGGCAGTAATCGACGAATGTTTTGATGAGGTCGGCCGGTTCACCGTTGGTGTAGTAGAGAAGGGGGCGGGCAATCGAGTAGGTGCCATCCAGCGCTGTCTCCACGCTGGGCAAGACCGCCGGGTCATCTGCGGTCTTCTTTATGGCCAGAGGTTTGACCTTGTCGGTCAGGTAGCCCAGTCCGGGGTAAAAGATGGCATTCGGGTTATTTGCTGTCTCAGTAACTCCCCCTTCCGTGGATGGCAGAAAGAGCACTTCCGGGCTGTACTCCAGCTTTTTGTTCTCGGTGTCCAGCCCCTGCATCTGCACCACATGCTCCTTGAAGAAAACATGGGTGCCGGAGTTGGTATCGCGGGAGATAGCCACGATTGGGGCATCATTGCCGCCGACTTCTGTCCAGTTGGTTATCTGGTTGGTGAATATGGCGGAAAGCTGGGCGATGGTCAGTTCGGAAACGGGGTTGGACGGGTGCACGATGACGGAAAGGGCATCCGTGGCTACCTGAATTTCATATGGGTCTACCCCGTTGGCTTTAGCCTCATCAATCTCCTTTTGCTTTATCTTACGTGAGGCCTGGCAGATATCGGTAGTACCGTTAATAAGGGCAGCGATTCCGGCTCCGGAACCGGGGCCGCTGACGGCGATGTTCACCTTGGGGTTCATTTTCATGAACTCTTCCGCCCACACAGCGGTCAGGGGCGTTACCGTGTTGGAGCCGATGACCTTGAAAGAGCCGGAAAGTTCCGTGCTGGTGGCAGGTGCAGGGGCAGGAGTTGGAGCAGGTGCTGGCTGGGCACAACCGGTGATAACGATGGTCAGCGCCAGCAATATAACCGCGGAAATGGCGCTTATTTGTCGGGTCAGTTTCGATTTCATATATATTTTCCTCCTTAAGATTCGTTTCTGAGATATCAATAACTGCTTGCAGCAGGTCAAGATCATCCTACATTTCTAAGCCTTTTTCGCCTCCTTTACCTTTTCGGTTTTCATAATCAGCCTCTCCACCCTCGCCTTGATTTCATCCCTTATGTCTCTGACTTCCTCAATTGATTTTCCTTCCGGGTCCTCAAGCGACCAGTCTTCGGTCGGGACAAAGCTGGCGGGGCAGACCTCCTCAGCGCCGCAGCCCATGGTGATAACGCGGTCAGCTTCTTCCAGCATCTCCAGTGTGAGCTTCTTTGGTCTTTGCCGTCGAATGTCAATGCCTGTTTCGCGCATAGCTTTGACCACGTTAGAGTCAGTGTGAGCAGCCGGCCTGGTTCCAGCCGAACTAGCTGTCGCTTGACCTTTGGCCAGATGATTGAAGAAGGCTTCTGCCATCTGGCTCCGACCTGAATTATGGACACAAACGAACAATACTTTTTTCATTGCGCTGCTGAAAGAAAAGGCCTTAAACCCACTACAATGTTCATCTAATTTCAGTGTAGTAGATGAAGTTTAAGGATGGTTTAAGGCTTTGTTAAGGTTTTGTTAAATTCTTTGGCTCTTTATTTAGAGATTGCCTGGGGAGGCAGGCTGAAGGTGAAAGTTGAGCCTTTCCCTTCCTCGCTTTGAACCCAGATTTTGCCGCCATGGGCTTCGATTATGTGCTTGGCGATGGCCAGGCCCATGCCGGTACCTTCTTCTGACCTGGCTCTGTCCGCCTTATAGAAGCGCTCGAATATGCGGGGTAAATCATCCCTGGCAATGCCTGTCCCGGTGTCAGATATACCCACCATGACTGAACCATCGCGCATCATTGTGGTGAACGATATCTTTCCGCCGGGGAGAGTGAACTTGATGGCATTGTGAATTAGATTGACGAGAACTTGGCGGATTCTCTCCTTATCCGCAGGCACAGCGGGCAATTCAGCGGCGAGTTCTTTTGAGATGGAAAGTTGTTTTCTTTCCGCCTGGGGGCTAAGCTGAGCGATAGCCTCATCTATTAACGAATTGAGGTTCAGTGGTTCAAGGTCAAGCTGGGCTTTGCCGGTTTCAACACGTGATAGCTCAGTCAGCTCGGCCACCATATGTGTCAGCCGGTCAACTTCATTGTCAATCCTGGCCAGGAACTCCGCTGTCGCCTCTCTGTCGTCAACGGCGCCATCGCGCAGAGTCTCCACCATTGCCTTTATTCCAGCCAGCGGTGTCCTGAACTCGTGGGATATGTTCCCAACCAGTTCACGTCGCATTGTCTGTAAGCTTCTCAGTTCGGAAAGGTCTTGAAACAGGAGCAGCACTCCGCTCAACTTGGTGCCGGTAACCGGAAGGGCGATAGCCCTGAGGAATCGCTTTGATAAATTAGACTCAAACTGGGCCACCTGCTCCTGACCAGTTTCAAGGCACGATTTAAATATCTCGTTTATCTCGTGGTTTCGCACTGTTTCCATAAGAGGTCTTGCTACCGAGGTCTCTCTATTTATTTGTAGTATTTTCTCAGTCGCCTTATTGGCTAGCGCTATATTTCCCTCCGTGTCTGTCATTATGACGCCATCAGCCATGTTGTCTAGGATGCTTGCAAGCCTGGCCCTGTCATCTGCAATTGTGTCTACCATTTCTTTCAGCTTTAATGACATCTGATTGAATGTGTGTGCGAGTTCACCTGCCTCGTCCCTCGTCCCGATAATTATCTTTTGCTCCAATTCTCCTGAGGCAATCCTCTTGGAGGCGTTGGTGACTTCCCTAATAGGCCCGGTCGTTGAGCGGGCAATGAGCCATGCTGCCAGAATCACCATTGCCGTAGCTATTGCCATTGCCGCCATAATGCTTACTCTTACACGATTAACCAGGTTGTGCACCGTGTTCAGTGGAATTGCTACCCGGGCTATGCCTAAAACTTCATCATTACTGAAGATGGGCACAGCAACATACATCATCTCGTGACCGAGGGTAGTGCTATAGCGGGTGCTTTCCCCAACGCCTGTCGCCAGCGCTTCCCTGACCTCGGGTCGATTAGCGTGATTTTCCATACTCGAAGAGGCTTCCTCAGAATCGCCCAGGACCGTGCCATCCAGGGCAATGATGGTGACCCTGGTATCGACCTGCTCACCCAGCTTTTTAGCTAATACATCCAGGGTTTCCTTCTCTTCCTGGTCCAAAAGGGCAGGTAAAGTGACTTCGGCAGTGATTCTTGCCTCGTTCTCCAGCTGGGTGCGTAAATTATTCAGCTGGGAACTCCTGATAAAGTTTGTCAGGTAAACCCCTAGGAAACCCGTGCTAACCAGCATAACCAGGACAAACGAAATGGTTATGCGCCATTGAATGCTGCGGAACATTTTTAGCCTTCCAGTTTATAACCCGTGCCTCTGACAGTTACCAGGCGCTCAGGTTTTGCTGGGTCATTCTCTATTTTTTGCCGGAGCCAGCGGATATGAACATCAACAGTCCGGGTATCACCGGCGTAATCATATCCCCACACTTTTTCCAGAAGCTGTTCTCGGTTGAATACAAACCCCTTGTTTTGAGCCAGAAAGGCTAATAAGTCGAACTCTTTTGGCGAAAGCTCCAGTTTTGAGCCTCTGAGGAAAGCCTGATGGCGGGCGCTGTCAATTTCCAGGTCGCTAACCTGCTGGGTTATTTTCTCCCCGGCTGGCTGAATTTTCGCCATCTCAACTCGACGAAGCATAGCTCCTACACGGGCGAGCAGCTCTCTCATGCTGAAAGGCTTTGTCATGTAATCATCTGCGCCAATTTCGAGCCCAACTATTTTATCTACCTCGTCGTTCTTGGCAGTAAGCATCAGGATAGGAACTGTCATCTCTTTCCGTATAATACGGCAGACCTCAAAACCATTTAACTTTGGGAGCATCACATCGAGAATAATCAATTCGGGTTTTTCCCTCCGGGCGGCTTCTAAAGCCTCAATACCGTCGGCCGCTGTGACAACGTCGTAGCTCTCTTTCTGCAGGTTATATTTGAGTGCAGCCAGTAAATTACGGTCATCTTCAACAACCAGTATCTTGGCAGTAGTCATCGTATGCTCCAATGTTAGTACTAGTATAGAACTAACGGTATGCTCTATCAAATCCAACGCTGGCTTTTATATTCAGCATCGCGCGGGGAGATTAATGTTGTCCTTTTGCGGTATAATCTCCAATTGACCGGTCACACATTTTGTAAGATGCGAGAACGGGAGCAAGAGCTATTTAGTTATGCTTGAGTTAAATGTTCTGAATTGGTTCCTCGCCTTTTTGCCTCTCGGGGTTCTATTATTGGCGATGATTGGTTTCAAGTGGAGCGCGCCCAGAGCAGGCACGGCTTCCTGGGTAGTGGCTTTACTCTGCGGGTGGCTCTTTTTTGGTGCGGATGGATTCGTCCTGGGGATAGCTTGTGCCAAGGGGCTGAGCTTAAGCCTTTTCGTACTGCTAATCATCTGGGC
>Ga0209536_100014131_pt1 | contig 11480 bp, 8 predicted proteins | sample DeeMarSeWOR28_12_FD_187461 | JGI IMG/M metagenome (GOLD analysis project Ga0209536, IMG submission 187461) | Marine sediment microbial communities from White Oak River estuary, North Carolina - WOR-2-8_12 (SPAdes) (version 2) | ecosystem: Environmental > Aquatic > Marine > Intertidal zone >... | reverse complement strand
GGCGTGAGCGATTTATACAAATGATTTAATTTGGTGGTTAAAAAAATTGACAGCCACGAACTATCCGTTTACCGAAAAGCTGCTATCCGGGTTGATCTCGCGATTACGGGAAAAAAATCCAACGTCGATGGTGCGCCCAATATGGCGCAGGGTAAATTGATAGGGCTCTTTGTCGTGATCCAGACCCTTTTCGCAGGCATCGATCAATTCGGCCATCATGGCGCCCACCACCGGGGCGTTTTTATACTGATTTCCGCTGGTACCGTTGGCCAGGTAAAAGCCCTTCATATCGGATTTGTCATAGATCGGAATCCAATCATCTGAACAGTCATAAAGATCGCAGACCCCCCGGGGCTGGTTGGGTATCTGCATGCTGGGCACCCGTTTGGCGCAGCGGTAAGTTTGGGCTTTCCACTGGGCTTCGGAGAGCTCGTTGGTCCTCCCGGGCTCCCCTTGACCGGCATAAAACTCATCCGGATCGACCCATTCCTGCGGATCACACTCCGGATCCTCGCTGCCGATCAGAAACATGTTGCCGGTTTCGGGGCGATAATAGCACCCGATATCGCCGTCGGAGGTATGATAACCGTCATTCAGATAGTCGTATCCTTCCGGGGATGGACAATGCATCACCTCGTGCCGCAGGGCCTTGGTTTTGATGTTGCACCCTTCATAGACGCCTTCGGCCATCTGATTGATTTTGTAAGAGTGAGGACCGGCGGCATTCACCACCACCGGTGCGTCTATCTGGGTTCCGTCTTTAAGCGTCACACCCAGCACCTGGTTGTCCTGACTTCTGACCGCGACAACCTCGGCGTTGAAAATAAATTCAGCTCCCTTGGCTTCGGCCGCCCGCATGATATTGTGGGTGGACAAGGCCGGATCATTGACGTAACCGCCTTCGGGACAAAAAAGCGCGCCCTCGAGCATTTTGGTGGGTTCATCAAAAAACTTGGGGTCTTCGGGCCGTCGAACCGGCCAGAACTCGTGCAAATCATAAACCGGCACCGCCTCATTGACCCGCTCGTTACTCCACTCTTCGTACTGCACCCCTACGGCATCGTAATGTTTCTGAACTTTACGCCAGTCATGTCCCTGGGATTTAAGCAGGATGGAACCCGTATTCATATATTTGGCCAGGCCCTTTTCATCCGTTACATGACCCAGGTAATCCTCCCATTCCAGCCAGTATTTGAAACCCTCGTAAGCCATGGCCACACCGTCCTCGGTGGAGTAGTGGGCCCTGACGATGGCGCAGGATGCGGCGGTGGAGCCTTCGCCGGCATCAGACAGCTTGTCGATATTGAGCGTCTTATACCCCATTTTGGTCAGCTCATAGGCTATGGGGCTTCCGATAATGCCGGCCCCGATGATGATCGCATCATACTTTTTAGTCATGATAAAACCTCCCTGTGCCTTTTTCTCACCTCAGTTGATCGCTCAACTTTGGCTTTAAATTACATTTTTCAATAACGCGGATCTTTCATACCACATTTAATGCTAAAATAACACATAGAACCCATCTCAAAAATAGGATTTTGGTTCAAGATCGCGGCGGTGCCTAGTTTAAAACCGCAGGCATACTGTTGTATGTCGAGGATTTTAAACGAGGCACCAACAAAGAGCTTGGGCCAAAAGACATTTTTGAGATGGGTTCTATTCAAAATTTGACGAAGGACGGGCTACAAATTTTCTTCAAGTCCCACGCTTTTATTTTAAAGGATTTGTCATGCACACCCGGGTTGAAATAAATGAAGTCTTTTTTGGTCAATGCCGGATCCATATAAATCGGCAAAGAAGTATAATGGCCGAAGGGCGGCACACATCCCACTTCACAGCCCACCGCCTCACTGACTTCTTCTGGCTTGGCAAAAGACACTTTTTTGGTGTTTGCCCCGGCGGCGGCCTTTTTCCAGTCCACCTTCTTATCCCCCGGCAAAACCAGAACAATCAGCTGACCCTCTTTGGTTTTGAGCACCAGGGATTTTACGGTTTCCGATTCGCTGACGTTTAACGCCTCGGCCATGGCCGGATTGGTATAAACCGGTTCGTGCTCAACAATTTCATAACCAATTTTCTTTTCTTCGAGGGCCGAAACAATTTTTTCCTCTAGTGTCATAGGTCGCTCCATCATTTGTAGGTCAATTAATGACCAAATACTGTTCAAGTTGATAACGTTTCGATCCAACGCATAAACGCCTTTTCGCCGGCCGGCTGCAGTCCGAATTCCTTCCCGGCAGCCAAAATGGCATGGGTCATATCCCGGGCGTAACCTCTGGAGCAGGTCAGCAGGAGACCGGAGCTTTCTGTTGTTCTCTGCAGCGCAACCACCTGGCAGGGTACGTGCGAAAAGGGCCCCTGCAAAAGAAACGGTGCCGATTTGGAGGAGTCGGCAAAATCAAGGGCCGACAATTTTTCAGCTACCGCAAAGATGTTTGGGCCCACCAATCCTAAGAACACGGTGACGTCGGTGGTATCCGTGTAAGCCGGTCCATCGGGCGCCGCCGGATTCTCTGCGCCCAGATGCCAGATCGATGCCTGGGTTCGGTTCATGCGGTTTACCAGAACGCCGTTTTCAAAAACACATTGCCCCGGCGTATCGGGAACGCCGATGCCCAGCGGCTGAAAACTTGACAGGTCCGCGTCTTGCAGATCCCATCGGGCGCGGTGGCTCAGGTCGAATACATAAGGCCCCTCGCCTTCAGCCTCATATTCCAGGACCACGGTCCAGTGATCGCGTATATCCGTTTTTAAAGGTTTGCCGGGAAAAGATACCGGAGATTGTCTTTTGATTTCAGCAGCCATTTTCACCTCACATGCTTAACCGTTTGCCTTCAGGATCGTAAAAGGGCGTCTGCGCTACTGTTGCATAAAGATGCTGACCGTTGCATTCGTCTTCATAAATTTGCAAACGCGTCCCTTCCGCAGCCAGCTCTGCATCCACCAGTGCCATCCCGACGGGTTCTTTCAATGCAAAACTGTGGCGGGCAACACACACATATCCCCTGATGCGGCTGTCCACAATGATGGATCCGTCTTTCGGGGCCCGGGAAGGATCCTCCATTTTAAATCCCACCAGCTTCAAACGCCCCTCCTGATTCTCGGTCTCTTTCAGTGCCACCGCGCCCACTGTTTTGGCCTCTGATTTGCTGCGGTCCCACAAAAATCCGAGGCCGACATCGTGAAGCGTCGTGCGCTGCTCGGATTCGGAACCGATAATCAGGTGGCATTTTTCCATGCGCAGCACATTCTGGGCTTCCAGCCCGAAATGGCGAATGCCGAATTCTTGGCCGGCTTCCATTAACAAATCCCAAAGGGACTGCATATAGGATGAGGGAACATGCAATTCGTATGAAAGCTCACCCACAAAACCCAGACGCATCGACCTTACCGGTATGGTATTTTTAATCATAAATTCACGATAGCCGGCATACGGAAAGGCCGCATGGGAAACATCCGCATCCGTGACTTTCTCAAGCACCTTACGCGCATTGGGCCCGGCAATGTTGATCACCCCGAAGGCGTCGCTGAGATTGACCATATGAAAATTCCAGCCGTCAAACCGGGTGTGGTATCTGAGCCATTCGACCGTGGCGCCGGCCCGGGCGGTGGAGGTCGTAAAGTAATAGTCGTTTTCACCACGCTTGACCACCACGCCGTCATCGATAATACAGGCATCCTCATTGCACATGGCCGAATATTTGACTTTACCGTCGGATATCCGGGACATGTCGCTGACGTAAACCCGCTGCAAGGCCTTTAAGGCGTCGGGCCCCCAGAGCCGGAATTTGCCCAGGGTGGAGGCATCGAGCAAACCCACATTTTCACGAACATTTTCGATTTCTTCACGGCAGCTGAAATCCCGGGAAAAATAGCGTGCCCGTTTCCAGACGCCAATGCGCCGGATGACACCACCGGCGGCTTTCTGAGAATCGTGGACCGGTGTACGCTTACACATATCGTGGTTGGCTCCGGCGTAGGTGGCGATAAAGGTGGGAACCAGAGGTACCCGCACGGTGGTCGGCATGGCCGTCGCATTTGTATCGCCGTGATATTGCGCCACAAACAGCGGAAGATTGTGCCCGGGGATGCCCCCCTGACCGGGCCCGGTACCGGCGGCGGTAAAGCGCTTGATAAGTTCGGTGGCATCAAAGCCCATGGCCAGGGCCTGTTTGACATTTTTAATTGTGGTATCTTCGTCAAAACAGATAAATGTTTTGCGACCGGCAACCGGCGCCGTCACCAATTTACAGCCCTTGTCGGGCCCCGGTAAATGATTGAGGTTTTTGCGGGCATCTTCTAGCTGGCTTTCAACGGACGCGCCGCAATCGGCAGCCGCTAAAGTACCGGCCAGCCATCCCGAGGCTTCAATGGCATTCGGGTGATTGAGGCCCAGCAAGCGACCGGCAACCTGTACTTTGGCCGGACGCTTTTGGGGAAGGAAATAACCGGTGTGGGGGTCATAGGCCAGCTTTGCCTGGGCCAGAGAGAGCGGGCCGGTTAAGGGCGTCATCCCGGCTGAAGCCACCAGCAGGTCGCAGGCAAATTCCTTTTTAAGGGTACCCGGAATCGTTGCCAGCGTAACTTTATTCAGGATTTTCTTTCCATGGGCGTGGGTGGCGACCCAGCCCCTCAAAAATGGAATGTTGCGCTCAGCCAGCTCCGCAAGCAGCGCGGGGTCCTGGCCGTCTTCGCGGATATCGGCCACACATAAAACCTCAAGGCCCAGGTCGAACAGATCCAAGGCCGCTTCCAGGCCCAGGTCATGACCGATGCTGAAAACTGCCTGTTTACCCGGCAGCAGGCCGTATGTCCTCGCCAGCCGATGCGCGCAGCCGATCTGCATGACACCGGGCCGCTCGTTATTTTCAAAAAGCAGGGGGCGCTCGATGCAGCCGGTGGCCACCACCACACTGGTGGCCCGGATTTCAAGATAGCGCTCATCAAAATAATCGGTATCAAGCCCTTTCTGAAATGCGGTGACCAGGTTGTTGTTATAGACGCCCACCGCGGCAGTCTGCGTAAATATGCGAACATTGGTATTCTGTTCAAGTTTGTCCGCCATCTGGCGGGCGCTTTGAGAAAGCGATACCCCGGCATCATTTTGCGCTTTGCGATAGTCGAAGAAGCCACCCAACCAGGGCCGGGATTCCAGCAAAATGACCCGCAGCCCGTGTCCGGCTGCGGCCAGGGCCGCCGACATGCCCGCCGGCCCACCGCCAATAATGCAGACATCCGCTTTGGCATAAATCTCGTCGTAGGTGCCGGGCATTTGAAAATCCGCCGAAATTGTTCCCAGTCCGGCGGCCTTGCGCACCTGTTTGAGGGCAACGGGCCACATGCGGGCCGGTTTGTGCATTGTGCGGTAATAAAATCCGGCCGGCATTGCCCAATCCAGCTTATCCATGAACCCCTTCAGATCCGTTTCGGGCGAGCCTACAACATTTTGGGCTTTAACGCGCAGGTCCTTTTTCAGGAGGGTATTTTCAGCACATACGTTGGGGATGTTGTTGACCTGCATGCAGGTATTGCTGCTTTCGCCGTCCAGACTGTAAAGGCCCCGGGGGCGATGGTATTTCAAGCTGCGCCCAAAGATACGAATACCGTTGGCATAAAGGGCGGTGGCCACCGTATCGCCGCTGACACCTTGCAACGTTTTTTTCTTATACTTGAAAGAAATGGGCTGAGCCGGATTGATTCGCAGCGTGGACAGTTTTTCCAGCCTGTTCATGATTGCGCCTCCGATTTTTCTACCTCAAGATTACATGTCGTGTCCCGGTAAGTGGTAAACCAGACACCACAGCCATCCCGATGACACCACCATTCCTTTTGTATTCCGGCCGTGCAGTTATTCAGGTGCACATATTCACACCAGGTTTGCGGCGTAAGATCCGCTTCAGCCGGCCGGGGCCCCTTATCTTCTCCGCCATAGCGGAATTCATAACCGTTGCGCTTACCGCATACGGGACAGGTGAGAGTCAAAGCCATGATGTCTTCTCCTTAAGTGAGCTAAAGTGAACTAAAGTTGGAAGTGACTAAAGTTAAGGTATCGCTACGCTCTGTCTTTTATAAAAACGACAGAATTCCGAAACTTTAGGCACTTTAGGCATTTTAGGCATTTTAGGCACTTGTCGAATAAAATTATATGCGTCACAAAAACCCAACACTATGGATTAATTGTCGGGCGTGTAATTCACCAGTGCTGCCGTCTCCCCCATGAGCCGGTGCTGTTCAAATCGACGCAGGCTGAAGGGCTTGAGCATATCGGGGCAATTTCCGCTTGCCATGAATTGCGCCATATATTTGCCGGCGGCGGCGCAGGATTTGAAACCAAAATATCCCCAGCCGCAATCCATGAAATAGCCTTCAATCGGATCGTTGCCATCCATAATGGGTGCCATATCCGGGGTCATATCCGCCAGACCGGCCCAGTGCCGCATGAATTTAACTCCCCTTAAGCACGGCAGCATCTCTGCAAGCGCTTCGGCCTGATGTTTGATGTAATAAGCGGTCGTCTGGGTGGTATAATTCGGCCAAGCATCCATATGAGCGCCGGTGGCAATTTCACCTTTAAGGGTCTGATTCGCATAGGCATGATAGGTGCCGGACGAAACCACATGGTTTAAAATCGGTTTGAGCGGCTGGGTGACCATGGCCTGAATGGTCAAGACGCTGATCGGCAGTTTTAACCCCAGCATGGCGTATGAAAGCGCCGCCGAATAACCGCCGGCGGCATTTAAAACGCGCGGGGTCTTTATTTTGCCCTTATCGGTTTCAACGGAAACGACTTTATTGTTTTCAACGCCGATTCCGGTCACTCCGGTTTGCTGATGAATATGCACCCCGTGTTTGGCAGCGCCCTTTGCCAATCCCCAGACGATGGCATCATGGCGCAGAATCCCGCCCGGCGGATGATACATGGCGCCAAAAATCGGATAGGTCATATCCTCTGAGATATTAAGGGCCGGCACCATCTCCTTGCACTGTTTGGCATCGATCAGATGGCTCTCAACCCCGTGAAATTGCGCGGTGGCAACATTCATCCGCGCTGCATTCATGGCGGCTTCGCTGTGCATCAGGTTCAGGTTGCCGCAATTATAAAACATCAGGTTGTAATCGAGTTCTTTTGTCAGGACGGGCCATAGATCCAGGGCTTCCTTGTAAAGGGGAACATTTTCCTGGGTCCGCTGGTTGGCTCGCACAATGGCGGTGTTGCGCCCGGATCCGCCAAAGCCAAGATAGCGTTTTTCAATGACGGCTACATTACGCATGCCGTGTTGCTGCGCCAGAAAATAGGCAGCGGCGAGTCCATGCAAACCACCACCGATGATAACGGCATCATAATTTGATTTGAGCGATGGTTTTTCGCCCCACAGGGGTTTGTATTTGCGAAGCATAGAAAACTCTCCCTTTTATATCCTAAAATGAGCGTTTCAAATTAGGCCTAATTGAGGTTTATCCTGATCGGCCCGATTTCCAGCGATGTTCTCAGAGACCCTATGATAATGAAACAAAAAATGTCAAGAAAAAAACGAGGATGAAATAAAATTTTTCTAAAAAAAACTTGACAAATCTTATAAGATACTTGATATTACATGAAATTCAGTTGTTTATAAATTTGAGTGGCTATTAACACAATTTTTAATTATGAAATATTTCTTTCATTTTCAAATATTTCTTTCATTTATTATCAATTTTTGAAAATTTTTATTGAGCAGACAGGGGAATGCTATGAAGGACCAACAGACCCGTTTAACAATGAAGGGCATTCTCGAACAGCACCCTACCCTGACGCCCAAAGCCCGTATTCTTGGCGATTACATTGTCAATCATCCGCGCAAAGCGGTATTTATGACCACCAAAGAGCTGGCAATGGCATGTCAGGTCAGTGAAGCGACGGTGGTTCGATTTGTCAGCCAGCTGGGTTATGAGGGATATGGCGCATTCCAGCAAGCATTAAGAGATTTCGTCGACCGTGAATTAACGATGCTGGAGCGCACGGATATGGCTGCCGGCACCGGTGAGGGAATGGACCGCCTCCGCCGGGTGGTGTCTGAGGAGATGGATAACCTCAAACACTTTTTTGAAACGGTGGAAATGGGCACCTTACAAAAAGTGATCGATTACCTGGAAAAAAGCCCCGCCGTATATATCATCGGTTCCCGTCTGTCCTATACGTTTGCTTATTACCTGGGCTGGTCACTGACCAAAGTCAGAAGCGGCGTCCACATATTAAAGGGCAGCGACAGCACTGCAATCGACTGGTTGACCATCTCTGAACCGCAGAGTCTGGTGGTCATCATTGCCACTTCCCGTTATCCCAATGAGCTCATCAAGCTGGGCAGAATGGCACGCCGCTTGGATCGAACGCTTCTCGTGATTACAGACAGCTCACTTTGTCCGCTGACGCAATTTGCCCACCTGGCCCTGGTGGCTCCCGCCAAAAACATTCCCTTCATCGGGAGCCCGACAACGATTTCCTGCATCATCAACTATCTAGTCTTGGAGCTGGCCAGCCGTGACGGCAATCGGCTCAAGGACCATCAGGGAAAGCTTGAACAGGCCTATCGAGAAAATGACATTTTGTTCAACTTACGCGGAGATGAAATTGTTCCATGACCGAGCGCCCAGACAACAAAGCCCTGCCGCATCAGCTTGAACGCGACTGACAGGAGGAAAGCCAATGTATGATCGAATGCCGACGCTTAACAAAGCGCAAATGACAAAAATCCATGATGCCGCGATGAATATCCTTTCCAGCGTGGGGGTGGCCTTTAACGAAGAGGAATCCCTGGATATTTTTAAGAAAAACGGCTTCAAAGTGGATGGCAAAACCGTCTTTTTTTCCGAAAACGAGGTCCGCGGCGCCCTGGAATCAGCGCCGCAGCACTTCACACTTGCTGCCCGAAATCCGGCGAAGAGCGTCCAATTGGGAGACGATGACTTTGCGTTCGTACCCGGCTATGGCGCTCCGTTTATCATATTATCCGATGGCCGCAAACGGAATGCCACCATGGAAGACTATGATAATTTCTGCAAACTGGTTCAGACGTCCAAATATATTGACATGAACGGGTTCATGATGGTGGAGCCTTCCGATATTCCACCGGAGACGGCTCATCTGGATATGCTTTTATCCAGCATTGTCCTGTGTGACAAACCGTTTATGGGCAGCCCGGTCTCCAAAGAAGGAGCCCGGGACGCCATCGAGATGGCCGGTCTGGTCTGGGGCGGTAAAGAGAAAATCAAAGAAACGCCGGTAACGGTTTCTTTGATCAACTCATTATCCCCGCTGCAATTCTCAGAAGAAATGGCGGGCTCGCTCATCGAACTGGCACGCTACGGACAAGCGTGTGTTCTGGCTTCACTGGCCATGGCCGGGGCATCCGGCCCTGTTGAGATTGCAGGCGTCCTGGCCATGCAGAATGCTGAGATTCTGGCCGGTTTGACATTGGCTCAGCTTGTCAGGCCGGGTGTCCCCATCATCTATGGCTCCACTTCGTCACCGATGGATATGCGAACGGGCGGCCTGTCCATTGGCGCCCCGGAGCTTTCCATGATTGTGTCCTGTACCGCCCAGATGGCCCGTTTCTACCATTTGCCCAGTCGTAGCGGCGGCGGTCTGACCGATGCCAACTTTCCGGATGCCCAGGCCGGCATCGAATCGGCCATGGCCCTTATCACCGCGGCGCGCAATGGGATCAACTTCATCCTACACGCCTGCGGGATTCTGGGCGCCTACGTTGCCATGAGTTACGAGAAATTTATCATCGATGAAGAACTTTGCGGAATGGTAAAAAAACTAATTGAACCCATTGAAATCAGCGATGCGACCCTTGACCTGGCAACCATCGAGGAAGTGGGCATCGGCGGCAACTATCTGACCCAGCCCAAAACCTTCGAACTTTGCCGCACGGCATTTTTTCTTCCTGAATTGATGACCGTGCAGGATTATGACAGCTGGCAGAGCAAAGGCGGCAAACGCACCGATGAAAGGGCCGCGGACCTGCTGAATAAACGACTGGCCAATTATGAAAAACCGGACATTGATCCAGCCATAGAGTCAGAATTATCCGAGTATGTCACCAGACGCAAGGCCGGTTAACCTTATTTAATCGTTGAAAAGAGGAAACATATATAAAAATTCTTCTTGCCAATTATTGTGATTGGTGGTTTATAAACCTCATCATGGCGATTTAAGTACTAAATATAATTCACTTTTTTGTGTGAAACAGAAAATTGAAGTCTAAAGCCCTTTTAAAGCAAAACCCGAACATTCACACCAAAGGAGATATAAGCCAATGAAAACACAGGCAAGAGTTGTCGTGATCGGCGGCGGGGCCATCGGCACCAGTGTTCTGTACCATCTGGCCAAATATGGATGGCAGGATGTTGTGCTGGTGGAAAAACATGAACTGACATCCGGCTCGACCTGGCTGGCGGCCGGTAATTGCTCGTTCTTTCATTCAAGCTACTATTGCACCCGGGTCAACATGAAAAGCATCGAGCTCTATCAGAAGCTCGAGGAAGAAACCGGGCAAACCACCGGCTGGCACACCACCGGGTCCATTCGCACCGCGGATAACCCGGGTCGCATGGACGAACTGGGCTATTATTACAGCATGAACCGCTGTCTGGGATTAGACGTTCAGAAAGTCAGCCCCCAGGAGATCGCCGAGCTGCACCCCTTAATGCATGTGGACGGCCTGCTGGGGGGGCTTTACTGGCCCGACGACGGCGACGTCGATCCCAGCGGCATCTGCCAGGCGATGGCGATCGCCGCCAAAAAGCACGGTGCCGAGATCTATACCCACACCCAGGTGACCGGCATCAGCCAAAAGCCCAACGACGAGTGGGTGGTCCACACCGAAAAGGGTGATATCACCTGTGAAGCGGTGGTCAACGCCGGCGGTCTGTGGGCGCCGCAGGTGGCAGCCATGGCGGGAATAGAGATCCCCTCCATCGCCATCGAGCATACCCACATTCTCTTTGAGGCCATCGGTGTTGTGGAAGAACGGGAGCGCATGCTGCCCCTTGTGCGTGATCCGGACCGCTCGATTTACGTCCGGCAGGAAATGGATAGCCTGATCCTCGGCATGTACGAGAAAGTCGGCAAACAGTGGTTCCCGCAAGGCGTCCCCTGGGATTATGCCCAGACGGAGCTGCCCGAGGATGTCGACAATGTCGCCGAAAACGTCGAGCACGGCATCTTCCGCTTTCCTATTTTGGGGGAAACCGGCTTTAAACACGTCACTGTCGGCCCCATCACCTACACGCCCAACGGTGACCCTCTGGTCGGGCCCGCCTATCCCTTGAAAAACTTTTTCCAGGCCTGCGGTTACAGTTTCGGCATCACCCAGGCCGGCGGTATCGGTCACTACCTGGCCGGCTGGATCATGGAAGGAGAGCCGGAGATTGACATGTGGCACGTCGACAGCCGTCGTTTCGGTTCTTACGCCAACTGGGCCTACAACCACGAA